>RCUF01000123.1_pt1 | contig 44271 bp, 47 predicted proteins | sample 2166311 | NCBI WGS metagenome assembly RCUF01 (sample SAMN09932608, study PRJNA488358) | compost metagenome | feature: garden; material: soil; isolation source: compost soil in 4-hydroxybenzonitrile-enriched culture | place: Germany: Experimental Botanical Garden Goettingen | collected 2016-01-27
TACATTTGTTAGATTCTTTTTAGTCAGTACTAGTTGCGCATTCTTTTTAAGTAAACAAAAAAACACTAAACAGATAGTTCAATCTGTACATGTGTTTTACTTATTCTCCTTATGTGTACTAAAAAACCACATTTTAGACTATTTTTAGCCAATATAAGTGAATAACCTTTTTTGACAAAATCTCCAATAATAAATATTGTTGCCGAATAATATATTGTAGCATGACGACTACCTCCTAGAAGCCGTCCTCTCTTTGAAAAATGAAGATTAATACACCAGCTATCAATTCTGTACAAAAAAAGAGACGACAGCTATTTAAACCATCGTCTGGGAATGACATATACTTTTAAAAAGGCATGAAAAGGGTACTGCCAGATAACGGTTTTTTTTAACTATCTGCCAGTAAATTTTCTTTGAATAATATTCATAACAGGAATTAATTAACCACATTATACGTTTTTCTATACCTGTTTCTTGTTTAACAGGAACAGTAAAATGTATAGAGGTGATTTATTATGCGTAAAAAAGAAGATAAATATGATTTTAGAGCGTTCGGACTTGCGATAAAAGAAGCTCGTAAAAAACAAGGTTTAACCCGAGAACAGGTGGGCACATTGATAGAAATTGACTCCCGTTATTTAACGAATATTGAGAATAAAGGGCAGCATTCTAGCATACAGGTATTATACGATCTTGTATCGTTATTAAATGTTTCTGTTGATGAGTTTTTCTTGCCTAATAAAAATACAGTTAAAGGTGCAAGACGTAGATGGATAGAAGAACAGATGGATAGCTTTACAGAAAGAGACTTAATATTAATAGAATCTTTAACAGACGGAATTAAGAAATCTAATGAAATGAATAACTAATTTTTTCAATCCATACTATTCTTTTATGACGTAATATCAAAATACCAGTTCTTAATAAAGCGTATAAATAATGCAAGAAAGATTGTAATTGCATACATATAATGCTTAATAGTTAATTGAAATCCACTCCAAGTATTATAAATATATTAGGAGTGAAATTGTATATCAGTATATTCTGAACGATTAACTGAGACATCAAGAATCATGTACCAGTCGAAGCTATCATAATAGAGATGAATCTAATATTTAGCATACTGTAAACTCTTGTTGTATCAGTTATTTTTATCCTTATTAATCAAAGTTATCTAAACTATTTGCTGTTTCTTCTTATTGGTTATTTAAAGATGGAAGTACACCTTCTATATAAGGTTGTTCTAGTAAGCAAGGTTAGTACATCTATGAATAAAAATCTCTAGTAGTAAGATATTAAGTTGCTTTTAACCTGCCTTCTTTACTCTCCAAAGAACGTCCCCATGCAGATAAAACAACACCACAAAGAATCATAGCGGCACCAATCCAAGTTGTATGAACAAGTCCAATCGAGTCCGTAACTACGCCGCCTAAGTATGAACCTAAAGCTATTCCTGCTTGAAAAGCTGCTATATTAATTGCTGAAGCAACATTTACAGCAGACGGAACAAAGCGTTCGGCTAATATCATGACATAAGATTGCAACCCCGAAATACTCATAAAAGCCAGTAGCCCCATGCATAATACAGTGATTAAGCCAGCCACTTTAAATGGAATGGTAAAGTACATGACAAGTAAAATCACAGATTGCACCAAGAATATATAAAATAATGCTTTAATTTGATTTTGATTGGCTAATTTCCCACCAATGAGATTTCCAATAGCAGTCGCAATTCCGTATATAATTAAGATAATGACGACAGTTTCTGGCATATAGCCTGTAATATCAGTGAGTAATGGTGTTAAATAAGTAAACGCAACAAATGTCCCACCGTATCCCAATATTGAGATTGTAAAGACCAAAATAAGTCTTGGATTTGTAATCAATTGAAATTGAGATTTCATACTCGCTTTTTCACCTTTTGCCATGTTGGATGGTACAAGAATACTGTTTGCTACTAAAGCAATAATCCCTATGACGACGATAAACATGAACGCGGTTCTCCAACCTAATTGAAGTCCAAAAAATGTTCCAAGAGGTACGCCTGTTGCTGTCGCAATGGACAAGCCTGCTAATACAATAGAAATCGCACCTGCCTTACGGTTTGGTGCTACTAAGTCGGCTGCAATTAATGTACCGATGGACATAAACACCCCATGAGAAAATGCTGTGATAATTCGTGCTGTTAATAACATACCAATACTTGTGGATAGTCCTGCAACTAAATTTCCAATAATGAATACAACCATCACCCAAGTGAGTATCGTTTTACGAGACATCCCTGAGGTGATTGAAGTAAGGATTGGTGCACCGACTGTAATTCCGAGAGCATATAGCGAAACAGTTAACCCAGCAGTTGTAATAGGGACATTCAAATCTTCTGATATAAGTGGTAGAAGCCCCACACTAATGAATTCTGTTGTTCCGATGGCAAAAGCGGTAATAGCTAGTGCCAATAACGTAATAAAACTCCCTTTTTTATTTTTTTCTTTCTGTGACATGATATATCTTCCTTTCCATTTTCTATAATTAAATAAATGAAAAATGAATGCTGGGAACTTCCATTTATAGATGTTATTATGATAGAAAGGTTCACCAAAAGGAAGAACGCACTTTAAAGTAATATAGACACTTCAAAGTACTATAGACACTTCAAAGTACTATAGGTACTTTAAAGTACCTATAAAAGGAGATGATTCTATTGCAAGAAAAAAATTACAATATAACCATCGAGACAACATTAGAAGTCATTGGCGGTAAATGGAAATGTGTAATCTTAACCCACCTAGTACGTGGGAAGAAACGAACTAGTGAATTAAAACGGCTTATGCCAAAAATTACTCAGAAAATGCTTACGCAGCAATTACGTGAACTAGAGGATGACGGTATTATTAATCGTATTATCTATAATCAAATTCCTCCCAAAGTAGAATATGAGTTAAGTGAGTACGGCTGGAGCTTAAAGCCAATTTTAGATTCTCTATGTGATTGGGGCGGAAAACATTTAATTAAAGAGTATGGCGATAAAGCTACTGTTCTAGAAAAAGGCATTATTAGTGAAGCAAATTTAAGCCGACTATAAAGGAATGAGAAAAACTTCTATCGCAATACTGTTTATAAAAGGAGCCGATAATATGAGATATATTAACCTCAAATTATCGGCTCTGCGTCTTTGCGTCTGGCTCTTTGATAACTGACACATTTAATTGTCTAATATTGATTAGTGTTTCCTGTTTGCACTTTGGGCAAAATAGTGGGAAGTTTTCAAGTATCGTATCATCGCGAACCCTAATTCGGGTCTTGTTATTACAAACAGGACATAACACCCAATCTACTTTTTGCATTATAGCCTCCGTTAAAAATATAGTATTATTTCCGAATATGACGAATTGTGATTGCTGTTCTATCAATCCACTTTTTCAGCCTTTTTCTTTTATCGCTTTCAAGCCCTATGTTAGACATTTTAGAAATGGTTTCGACAATTTCATCAACAGACATACTATCTGTAAAGATTTTTTGTTCGCATATATCGTTTTCGAAGGCATGTATACATAAATCTATATGTTGTTTGTTTCAACCACTTCATCGGTGCCGAAAGAGTGCGACTGCCAAAATAATTATTTTGATTCATTTCAGGTAGAAAACACATTTTGCCAACCTCTAAATAATCTTTCGTTTTCAGGTTGGTGTTTGGAAAGAGTTTGCGGATGGTTTGTAAGGGCTGTGTACCCCAACCTAACTCCACAACACCTAACAGCTTTTCTTCTGAAAAAATCCCTAAGAAGTATTTATACAACTTAGGGATAATTTTAGAGTAATGATATTGTCGAATAAAACAAATGGCTTCTTCTTTCGATACTTCTTTGATAATAAGCTGCATTTTTTTCATAAGTGATTCCTATTTTTCATTTTCCAGTGGCTCTTTTTTCGGCTTTTGAGGAGGTTTTTGTTGTCCTTTCAATACAACATCGTCAGCCTTTATATACCAGTCTACGTCTGCCCCTCGAAAAGTTGCGGTAGATACGGTATCTGCCACTGGATTAATTAATTCTACTTCTGCGTTATAATCAAAATCCTTTAGTGGAACAGAAGCAGGAATGCTTACTTGTATCATGCGTCCTTGTTCCCTTGATTTTAAATCATAGGTTCGTTCTTTCACTTCTGTTGACACCGTACCATCTTCATTTTGAAGAAAAACTTCTCTTCGTAAGGCGGAAAACTTTAATAATCCAAATGTCAGAGCTTTATCAATAACAATGCCTTGTGCCAATCTCATATTTTTTTCCTCCTATCCTTTTACCATGTCATCAGCATGTAAGATATAATTTGTAAAACCACGATCCCCAATTTTATAGCCTTCTGCGATAATTTTTGCATTAACTAATTTAATTCTATCCTCATGCTCGAAAAATTTTTCGCCAGCTTCGTTAGGGAGAACGACCTCAATATCATCTGCTCGTTGAATATCAGAATACAGATTATAACTGCGAGATAGTGTCGTCATGCGACCATTGATTCGTCGCTGTTCAACCTTTCCTTCTCCTGCATATTCTAAGTTGCCAAATGTTTTTTCCATGTTGGGAATGACATATTTTAATTCCATAATACAGACCTCTTTTCTTGTTTTTAATTTTCCTTATAAATCAATAGAGAAACACAGGTAGCAGAGAGCGGAACGAGAGTAAAACATCTGCTTGAGCAATCACTCCTTATGTGTCTTGAAAACGATAATCGACACGTCCATAAATCACACACCAAAACACAATCATTGTTTCTCCTTTTTTATCACGAATTAATTTCCCATGAAGAAAAAATGGATAGTCTTCAATTTCAATCTCATTTAGTACAAAATGATCGTCAATCCATTCCATTACCTTATCTTCGTATATTTCCTGTTCATTCAATGAAACAAATCTCCTTTCCTTTGTTTTAATGGTGAACACAAAAATAGACACCCCAATTTTGAAGTGTCCATCTATTACATATTCAATTTTCGTAATGGAAGTATCTTTTACTGTTCTTCACTTTTCTAGGATATTTCGTCGTATCAAGACTCATCCAAAAGTAGTAAATTAGTGGTAAAATGGATTAACTAATCTTTGAATAGCATTTGTAAATCCAGTGTTTATGCAGATAATCTGATTTTTATACTTTTTTTTGTTATAGAAATACTGCTCATGTTCCCCACGCTCCTCTATGATGTATACCCTAGCCCGTCTAGTCTACCATCTGCGTCGTTCGTCGCCTCTCAGGGGAAAGTCGCTCAATTCTCCGAGTTGGTCATGTGCAGCCTTATAAATGCGAAGAATAGCTTGTACCTTGTTAAAATCATTGTCTTCCGGGCCGAATCCTTCCATATACATTTTTTGAATGATGTTTTGGAAGAAATCCATACGCTCGCGGACAGAATCCTGCTCGATTTGCAGTACCTCTTCAAAGCTGTGTGTCTCAGCAAAATCAGACAGCTCATCAAATTCCTGTTCCTGATATCGATCTCCCCGAGTTTCGGGATTAAGATCAATAGAAGTACGCAGGGTTGATAATAAAATATTTTCGCGCGCCAGCATGACATGAAAATCTTTGTTCTTAAACAGATCCGTAACGATCAGACGGCACATTTCCTTGTTCTGCAGCAGAATCCCGTCAAAAGGATGTAGCGTCCACACACCGTAGTTAAAAAACAAATTAAAATTGAAGCTGCTGCTTCCATACTGATATACAATGTTAATTTTCGATTCGTCGATGATTTCAAATGAAAATTCCAGCATGCATTCTCCTTTGGGATTCCAATATTTAACTCTATCCTATCAGAAAATGCATGATTTTCAATAAAAAATTTTATTTCACAGAATCATTTAACTCCACAATTGAATCTGCTTTTTCGCTACTGACAGCTACGAGTAAATAGACAATCACACACCCTAAAATAAAGGACATCATACGCTCGCTCTCTCCTTTTGTCATTCGCTTTTTAAGAGTTTATGCACGAGAATGCTATGTATGTTCATCATGTCCTTTATTAGCTGCTGCCAAACCAAAAAAAGACGCCTTTCGGAGTCATCCCGGCGTCTTTTTCATAGATTGGGTCTATTATTCTACATTGTCATCAGTTCAAAAACGAGCTTAGACCCTCAGAGGAATTGCTATCCTTCAGCGGTTTGGATGGTTCTTTCCCTTCGATCCCCAGACGTTGGCTAAGGTTGGCATTAATTGCTGTCATTTTACTTGTATAATCGTGGCAGCTTTCAATAATCCGACGGTTTGATTTTTCAGACAGATCCAAAGCAGATACCAAATCACCAATCGCCTGATTCACAGCCTCCAGTGACATTGAAGGCTTGCTAAGCAAATCTGTCGTTCTCTCGGTCGTCGTTTTGAGAAGCTTCGCATTTTCCTTGAATTGATCTTCAATCGTACGGTTGGTCGCATCGACGGCTGAAATGATTTTATCCTGATCCGCCAGCGCCATCGCGATCATAGCCGATACAGTGATCAGATTCGATGTTTTATCAATCGCATTATTTACAGAATCAATCAGTTTATCATTGTTATCATTAATAATATCCGTTGCTGCAATCGCCTGATTGTATAATAAAATCATTTCTGTCATTGACTGCGTACGAGTAACCACCTTGCGTAATCCCCGCTCCAGATGAGGCTTACGGTTTTCGTTTTCCGGCTTGGCAATCTCGGTCTCAAACAGCTCTTTCAAGCGATTACCAAAGGCAATCTTCGTCTGTAAATTGTAGATTTCTTCAATGGAAGCCTTCTTCAACTGTCTCATGCTGACGATGTTTTCTTCCAGATTATCTTTACCATCTCTCAAGGCAGTAATGATTTTCTCGATGTTCGTCTTCACCGACTGATACTTGTAAATGTAGTTTTTTAACGGGCTTTTACGCAGAAGCTTGCCAAAAAAACTCATATTTTTGCTCTGCTGGAGCGTTTCGCATTCATCACGCAGCTTTAAGATCATATTGGATACCTCAGCCCGATCACCGGACATGAGGTCGTTTACCGGACGATCCAGCATTTTAAGGGTCTGCCCCGCACGTTCCTGCGTTTTAACCCCCAGCTTACCGATATCATCCATTAAGGTATCCAGGCTCATGACATCGCTTTGTGATACCTTCTGAATCAGCTGTGAAGCCTCCTCAGTCACCTTTTGTTCATCTTCTTTTTTCAATTCAGCCCATGGGGTCGCCATACGCTACCTCCTATTCTGAAAACAACTGTTACCCAAGTCTAATCGTTGTTATTCAGAGCAGCTATACTGCTACTTTTTTTATTTTCTCAAAAAATCGCCTACAATTCGGAACTGCTATATCGCTGGTGAATAAGCTCCGCTTTGCTCTGTAATTCCAGCAGATCCTTGTGCTCCACCGTGGACACAATTACCGATATTTTGCTGTCCACATCCCGTAATCCGTTTAATAACGTCCTCCGGTTGGTCCGCTTCGCATCACCGCTGAGCCGAAGAAACGGATTAATCAGTCCGTTCAAATCCTTCAAAATCAATCTCCGAACCGTATGATTCACTTCGCTGTTGTTCAGTTCATGCAGAAGTGGAATGACCCGCTGCAAACGTGCAAATAGAGCCAACGCCTTCTCGACAATCTCGTTATCAAGCGTATCCTTCTGTCCCTCGGAGATCACCATATCCTCCAGTACCTCCAAATACTCCATCACCTGAGCAAATTCACTACTCACCTGATCTGGTTGACGTACTTGTCCTGTCATAGACTCCGGTCGAACGGTAGCTTCCTTTTCATGCTGCTGTGTCTCACCGACCTGCTCCTGCACCACCGGAATCACGGAACCGGTCAGATTGGGGCGAGGATGGCGAACAGCCATGATGGCGCTGTATCCTCCCAAACCAATGATCGGAATCGCCAAACACACAAACAGTGGCAACCAAAAACTTAGTAAAAGCGCAATCAGGTAGCTAACCACAGCAATCGTGGCACCCCACATTTTTGACGTCATAGCTTGTACCTCCTGACGTAAACCCTTACCATATTGTAGAAAACAATATTTGTGTGTGTCAATGTACGGATTTACGTATGGTGATTGGCTGCTCGATATGACTGGCTAAAATGTCGTATTGCGGATGAAGTGAACCGATCTCATGACCCAAAGCCGATTTCACCGCTAGATAAGGAAAATTAATACCGGACAAACATGATACATGAAGTCCTCCGGACATCCGCGGATTGATCTCTAGCAACTTGGCATGCTCGCCGTTATATTTTACCTGAATGTTATAATTGTACGGAATGTGATACGCCTCAGCGACCTTCTGTGCCACCTTCAACAGCTCGGAATGCTGCTCCAGCAGCCGTAATCGTCCTCCTGCTTTCCTACGCGGAACTGCCGCTAGCAGCTTTCCGTTCCGGTCAGCTAGGCAGTCAATACTGTATTCGTATCCCTCCAGCAGCTCCATCACCATCAGATTGGGAAATGATTCTGTAGATGACAATACGCGATGTGCCTCCTCGAACGAAATATGATTCAGCGCATGGCCGAACAGTTCCTCCAGCGGATTACGTTCATTGTCGATGATACGAAAGCCCATTCCGCCTTCTGCATTACATGGCTTGAAGCATACCTTATGCCCAAGTGCTATTAACGACTCATAAGCCTGTTTAAACTGCTCGGCATTGCTGGCAATGGCATAATCGGGAATCGTGACAATATTCTTTTGACGAATGGATTCATAAAACAGATCCTTTTCCATCAGTTGCTCCAGCAGTTCGGTATCCCGGCATACCATTACTTTTGTCCCAATATCATCGAACAAATAAAGATGCTTGCTAATATCGAGCATATTCCACCGGGGGATAAAGACATCAATTCCGTGCCGCCTGCAAAAATCAGCGCAAAACCGTGCGTACTCCACACCACTGGTGCGAGGCTCTACTTCAGCTATATCACTGGCCTGTAGCGCCATGTGCTGCGGATCAGAGTGCGTCGCATAGATCTCGAACGGAATACCGTCCTCATTGTTACGAATAGCATTCATATAATGATACGCCACTGAAAACCAGCGGTTAAAATACACCTTAACCTTCTTCACAGAGCCACGTCCCCTATCTATTCTGAAAATGAAGTTTGAGCTGCGAATACACTCCGGTGTATTGCATGAACATACGCCATGATTTCGTCCGCTGCATAAACCCCCGACACTTCTGTAAAACGGTAATTGACCTCCAGCTTATCCCGCAGCTGTTCCCGATACAATTCACCATGACGCGGAGCAATCGCATAATCGGCATAGTCCAGCAGACAACGGTCTAGTAAAGAGTCACCGGACGCAACCACGGCCCCTCCATTCGTGAGATTGCGGATGTGCTCCACGGCTGCTTGTTTATTCACGGCCGCAGGTACCAAATACACCTTACGACCTTGAATGGATACCTCCCAGCCCATTTCACGCATGATTCGCGCCTTCTCCAGCACCTGTTCCAGCGGCATACGATCCCGTTCAATCATGAAAGCATAGAATAACTCATCGCAAAAGCGCTCGTTTACCACCCAGTCTTCATGCAGCACCTGTCCGAACACCTGACGTGCTTCTTCCGCATGAGCACCATCACGGCGTACTTGTTCATGAATACGCCGATTCCACTCTCGATCCACCTCGCCTCCGACGATGATGTTTCCACCATTACTCGTCACGGCATATGCAGGAACCAACTCCGTCTGAAACACGGTGATTCGTCTATACTGTTCTATCGTCCGAGTCGTCACGGGCATAAACATCACATCTTCAGGCAGTGTCTTTAGCCATTGCAGGGCTTGTTCAGAAATAAAAGCCGATGTCGCCCCGTCTATCTGTTCCGCAGGCAACAGCCCAGGAGACTCCAGCGGTACGCCAAGCGAACGTTTGGAGTAAATCAGTGTCTGATCCAAGTCACTTGCGTAGATCATTCTTGTCCCCCCTTGAGCGGCTTGATAATTCCGCAGCAGGAATAAGTCAATCCTTCAAATACCTCTACAGGCACTCCACGATCCTTTGCCAGCAGCATAATATGCTGGAGATTCGGATTATCTTCGCGGTCAATCAGAATTTTCCACGGCACTCTGCGCAGCAGTACACGAGTCGTCTCCCCCACTCCGGGCTTGACCAGATTGATATCCCGAATACCAAATGCCTGCTGAATCGCCTCTATATCCCGTAAGCCTTGCCATGTCACCGCAGACGGGTTCAATGTCATTTGTTCTGCATATGCAATGGCCGTTTCAGCCACGTCTTGAAAGTACCCGGATATCGTATCCACAAACGTATTGGACTGATCCACTGACCGCCAGGATTCATAAAATTTGGCCCCATGGAAATCGTCCGGGCCTATGAGATCGTCGCGTAATACCGTCCGACTCATCAAACCGGATACAGTCGAATTCAGACAAGCGCTTGGAATCAAATAATCTTCTCGTGTACCAAAGGTTTCCGAACATCTGCCCGGATCGGCCAGCACCGCCAGATCATCATTTAGACGCAACCCGTAATCCGCGTTCATCTCACGACAGGCCTCAATCAATACCTGCCGAATCGCCCCTTTCCCCGTCCAGCCATCAACAAACTGAAGTTCAATCCCCAGCCCATGCTGCTGTAAAATGTATAAAATCGCATTCCGGTCAATGCCTTTGCCACGAATAATAGAAATGCTGTAATGCGGCAAGGATACGCCATACTTCCAGTCAATATAACGCTTGATCAGGATACCAATGGGCGTCCCTGCCCTAGCCAGAGAAACAATCGCCGTGTTCAGGCCTCTTTTTCTCACAATCATCTCAGCCACAGAAGCTGCCGCTAATGCAACCTTTTTGGCAGATTGGGCAAGCGTTTCGTGAAACAGTGCAATATACTCTGCTGTGGGCTCGTATTCCACTGGTAGCATTTCTGAATAATGGACTCCCGACTGAATCGCCTCTTCACGATCCTCCGTCCCTTTTTCCAACGTAACCCGGCTCAAATCCTTCAATAAAAAAGTGACATCCGAGGCAGGATAACTGCCCAGCGGTTCGGGCGGATGAATGTTCTTCTGCTGTATTTGCTCCATAAGTGCTTGCTTCATATCCGCGCTCCTTTACTCTCCTGTCTAGTTAAACCGTTAAAATAAACGACATGCACTTTATCGCAGCCCAGACGGGTCAAAGCCTCCAGCATGGGGTTCATCCGCTCTGGGTCCGACTCCCTTTCCATCAAAACGAATATTTCGTCATACTGACCGGGGTCTACATTATAAATAAAATTGCGTACCGTACTATCCTCAGGTAATGGGTATGTCACACCACAGGCGACACCATACCCTTCTTCTCGGTGGGGATACACTGGACTGCGTGTCGTCGATTGAAAATATACATCCGGGCCTAACTCTGCTGCAATCCGCATTGGAATGTACATGAATTCCCCCGTGCCCATAACCAGCGTGCGTTGCCCAGAACGAAGTTGGTTCAGTCGTTCAGCTGTACGCGTGATTTCTGCATCCAATGCTGAATTGTCAGCGGATTGTAGACCAAAACGGCCTGTATATTTTAGATAAGGAGCTGTATTGGCATACCCGTCTGTTGACATGGAACTGTGTACTACCCGCTCAAAACTGGGAGTATCCCTTTCAAAACGGTGGTCAATTATTCCAGAAGCGTCTTTATTAACCTCTGCCATGCTAGTGGCTGCATGTTCTGGGTGCCCAGCCTGTCCGGCATATGCTGCGTGATCTAGGATCGGTACACCCTGTACCTCAATCTTTCCTTTGAGCAAGCTTAAAGGCGTAATCGTAATGCCTAGCTCTACCTCCAGGTCAGTGAAAGCCTGCTCGTCGCTGTCTGTCCGCCAATCCAATAACGAAGCAATCACATACTGTTTACGCGGAAAATGCTCCTGAATATCCCGTATGATATTAAGCGTTGTTTTTCCCGTCGTAATTTCATCATCTACCAGCACAATCGGGCCATCTCCCGCAAAAGCATCTTCATCCAGTGCATAGCAACGATGATCAACAGCGTGCGAATGCTCTTCTTCAAACCGAATAATAGGCCGAAGGCCCGGAATATCCTCGCGCGTCGTATGAATATACGAGGCTCCGTCGTCAAACAACCGATACATGCTGTGTCCCAGTGCTGTAGCCGTCTCGGCAAAACCAACAAACTTGATCGGCTCCGTAAAAGCAAAAGCTAAACGTTCATCCATCAGCTTTCGGTAGGCCTCTTTCGCATAGTCCGGGTCAAGAAGTCCTCTCACGGCCTCTCCAATCAGTTCATCCATCTGTTGTCCTGCCTGCGGGACAAGCTCCTTATATAGTAGAATCGCCAGCGCCGCACCACTGAGCAGAGAGGTGTATGGGTTTACCGGAATATGCTTGCCCAGCACCTTGCTGACAAATAAAAACGAACGTTTTTTGTTGACCCGTGCCGCCATCGCAAACAGCTTGTCCACAGGAAGGCGGAATGGATTATGTGTCTCCGTAATTTTAACGCTGAACTGCTCCAGAATTGGCAGCAGATGTGTTTTCGTGGTTGGGTAAGAGACTGACAAAATGTTGTTGTTCATGTAACACCCCGTATACTTTTGATCTATTGATAATACGATGAGCCCAATTCAAATGCGGCTTAATTTCATTCATTTTGTTGGCATAGGTACTTTTGAATACACCCAGACTACCGTCGTTACGCTCAACAATTTCAAGTGCATCCATATACTCTTCATGTGTCACCGCATACATGGCCTGTACCGGTTTAATATGGGAGGGATGAATAATCGTTTTGCCAATAATCCCATTCTCTTTGTCCATCATGACTTCTCGGATCAGTCCGTCTACGGCATCTGAGATGAAGTCCATCCGCAAGTGTCGTCCCGGCTTTCCAAGTGCATCTTCGAAAGGAGACACTCTTAATTGAGGTTTAAAAACCCGCTCTCGGTGAGAAAAATATTCCCATACAGGACCGGAAATGACATAATTTGAGCCCACGCGTCCAAACAAGTTAATAATATCTGCGATGCAATCCCGAATGACGGCAATTTCATAAATCGTAATATCCGGGCTGCGTCTCAAGCCATATAGACTGGAGAAATCAGTTGCCCCAATTCGTACATTGAGCACATATTCCTGGTACTCGTCCAAAATTTCTTTAATCGACAGTAGCTCATTCCAGCGGGTTTCCCGATAAATAATTTTGGAGCTTTCAAGAATCGGTAATCCATACAGCACAGGCATGTTGCTTTCGCTTCCTGCCCCTGTATGCATATTCCGGTTATATTCAGCAATGAGTGCAAAATACGCCCGTCCATTATCAGAAGAGAACTTGGGTAAGACAAAGCCCGTGAGCAGCGACAAAGATTCACCCAAACCGTTCAGTAGTCGTTCCAACTGCTCCACAGAGCGCACACGCACAAATAACAAAGGTAATTGCTGTTCACTCATCATCCCCGTCCGTACATAGGACAATAGTTGAAGCAGCTGCTGTGCCAGCGATTGTTCTGCCTGTCCGACCTGCTGATCCCCTATAGCATCCTCCAGATCCAGAATGACCGTTGTTAGTCCTTCATGTTTTCCATTTTTGATCTCTTCTGCTACTTCCGAGCGGGTCGCTGGCATGTACAAAGCCGCTCCTATCGCATAAGCCAATATACTTTTGGGAGAACGGTTATGAAACTCCAACGGTGGAGTATAAAAGATCGCTTCTACTTCCTCAGAGGTTAAATCATTAAAATATTTCAGGGCCCTTCCCCTCCTCTTGCTCTTTCTTGCCTGACTGAAGCCCTGTGCTTCGGGTATAAAAGAAATCCCCCCTTAGTTTCAGGAGGGATTTCGCTATACTTTGTACATTAAGCCTCTTTGTCGGCCTTTTTCTTTCTTTTCGCCGAGCTGATAACCATTGTGCCTACAAAGACAGCAATCAAAATGCCGAAGAATAAAACCTGCGACATATGAAAGCCAAAAGCAGCAGCCAGCATTTTACCCCCGATAATGGCGATCATAATAAAGGCTGTCTGTTCCAGTTCCGGAAATTTATCAATGAGCTTGAGGAACACTTGAGCAACACCACGCATCATCAGAACGCCGAGAATACCACCCAGGAACAGAACCCATACTTTCTCGCTCACACCGAAAGCGGCAATGACGCTGTCAATACTGAAGGCAATATCCATCAGTTCGACCATTAATACGGTTTTCCAAAAAGAAGTAGGTTTGTTCTTCACTTCTCCATCACCTTCGGACTTGAATAAGCCCTTATAAGCGATATAGAGCAGATAAGCCGCACCCAGTACCTTAATCAGGGTGAACTTAATCAGGAATGTACCCAAGCCGATAGCCAGGAACCTGAATATATATGCACCCAAAATCCCGTAAAATAAGGCTCTCTTCTGTTGTTCCTTAGGTAAGTGTTTAACCATAACTGCGAGAACCAAGGCGTTATCCGCCGATAAAAGTCCTTCCAGCAAAATGAGAGTTCCTATAATCCCCCAACTCACTGGATCAGTAAGCGTAGCTACAACATCACTCCATGAAAAGAAATGGCCGTAGTTTTCGCTGATATTTTTAAACAAATCATTCAACATGAAAAGAGTGCCTCCGATAATTCAATTTATTTGCTACCCTGCGACCAGCGCATGCCCCAGTTATATGCCCGATCCAACTCACGATGACCGCCATAGAACTGTACGAGTCTTTCAATGCTGAACGTTTCATCGTTTACATTTTGAACCATGGCAATTGCACACATCCCTTTGCGATTGTCATGTTCATTCATGTGAACGATAATGTCCGGCCCATCCTTCTGGTACAGCGTGACTACCCCGTCCGCTTGTGACCAGTTCGTGACTCCTTCATAGATGAAGGTAAACACCAAAATTCGCTTAATTTCAGAAATTTTAGCACCATTAATGCGAAGATTTTCCCCTGTTTTCACAGAGCCTGTACGGTCGTCGCCATCCAGAGCAATGTACGGGAAGCGATTTAGAGAACCGAAAACTTCCCCGAGCGCCTGCACAACGCCCTTATCTCCGTTCTTCATCTCATACAAGCAGCCCAGATCCAGATCGACACCCTTGGAACCGCGATTGAAAAAGCCCTTGCTTTGCTGCACCTGATTCCAGTTCAGATTGATCAGGATTTCACCCAATCCGCCTGAGCCTTTTTTCAGGTTGATGGTATCGCCCTTCTTCTTCAGCTCAATTTTCCGCAAATTCAGATTCACTGGTGTTGCAGATGGCTCTGGCTTCGGAGCAGGTGGTACTGGTGGCGGCGTTGGTGCTGGTCGAGGCGCTGGAGGAGGTGTAGGCACTGGCGTGGGAGGAGCCGGATTATTTTCCACTTCAATCCCAAAATTAACGCACAACGCATCCAATCCACCGGAAAAACCTGCGCCAATCGCGTTGAATTTCCATTCTCCGTTATGACGATACAGTTCACCAATGACAATCGCCGTTTCCACTGTAAATCCACTGTCCAAATTAAACCGCAAAACCTCTCCGCTAACCGGATGAGCAAAACGAATGAACCCACCTTGAACCTGTCCAAAATTTTGCCGTTTCTGATCCGCATCATAAATCGTCAGCGTAAACGCAATCTTCTCGATATTTGCAGGAATTCGCGTCAGATCAAGGGCAAATTGCTTTTTATCACCGGACTGTTGTCCGTCTGAATAGGTGATAAAGGGCGTGGTCGGATTGTTATAAAAAATTAAGTCCTCATCGCCCGATACTTTTCCTCCAGAACCCAGCAAAAATGCCGAAGTATCCAGCTCCAGAGACGCTGGGGACTCCCAGCCAATCCCTACGTTGACATGGGTCAGGCCCGGATTTGTTTTCGTCAAATCCGCCTTCTGTCCCTTTACTACGATAACAGCCATGATTGTGTCACCTTTCTGTCGGTTTGTCATGTGTCAGCGTACGCTAATGTAATAGCTTAAAAAGAAAGGGTAGCGCCCTATGGACACCACCCCAAGTGGATATTATTGAGCGTCCAAGCCATAGTTTTTAGCAAGCGCACCCAATCCACCAGCAAAGCCACTACCGATAGCCTGGAATTTCCAGTCCGCATTCTGACGGTAAAATTCACAGAATACGACGGCCGTTTCGGTGGAGAAATCTTCTCCCAAATCGTAGCGCAGCACTTCACGATCTGTTGCCGCATCTACCACACGTACAAAAGCATTGGACACTTGACCAAAGTTTTGCGCGCGAGCCTCGTAATCATAAATGGTAACCGTGATCCCGATACGGTGGATGTTCGCAGGAATCTTCGAGAAATCAACGATGATTTGCTCGTCATCCCCATCGCCCTCACCTGTGCGGTTATCGCCCGTATGAGTAACCGATCCTGCTCCGCCTGTCGGGTTGTTGTAAAATACAAAATCATCCGCTGCTTTAGCTTTACCGTCTTCATAAAGTAGGAAAGCCGAAGCATCCAGGTCAAAGTCTGCGCCACCACTGTATTTATTCGTATCCCATCCAAGACCTACAACGACACGAGTCAAGCCGGGATTCGTTTTGGTCAGATCAATACGTTGTCCTTTGGAAAGGCTAATGGTCATTCCGCATACCTGCTTTCGTTGTATAGATTTTTTTATGCCAAACCGTAATCGCGTGTCAGTCCTGCAAGACCATCTTGGTAGCCGCTACCAATGGCATTGAACTTCCACTCACCGCTATGACGATACAGTTCGCCTACAACAACGCCTGTTTCGATCGAGAAATCTTCTCCCAGATCAAAGCGGATCAATTCTTCATTGTTTGCTTCGTTTACGATACGAGCATAAGCACGGGACACTTGTCCAAAGTTTTGGCTGCGTTCTTGTGCTTCATAGATTGTAATCGTAAAAGCGATCTTTTCAACGTTAGCTGGCACGCTACCCAAATCAATTTTAATTTGCTCGTCATCTCCGTCGCCATCACCTGTGCGGTTATCCCCTGTATGAACGACAGAACCGTTCTCATTTTGTGGGTTATTAAAAAAGACAAAGTTCTTATCGGATTCTACTTTACCTTCCGCATTAGCCAAAAATACGGATACGTCCAGGTCAAAATCTTTACCGCCATCGTATTTGTTTGTGTCCCAACCGAGTCCAACCATAATTTTGGACAAACCTGGATTTGTTTTCGTCAAATCAATTTTTTGACCTTTGGATAAGTTAATTGCCATGAGTAAGAACCCCTTTTCACATTAAATTTTGTATGAGCAACTAAAATTACATATAACGCTGAGCCAGCACATCAATATGTACGGCATGGGTTCCTTCACCGATTGCAGCAAACTTCCATTCGTTGTTATGACGATAGAGTTCTCCACAGACCAGTGCGGTCAGCCCCTCATAATTATCAGATAAATTAAACGTCACCAGTTCCTTGGAATTAGCACCATCCAGAATGCGGATATACGCCTTCTCGATCATGCCGAAATCCTGTTTCCGGTTTACGCAATCATATATATTCACAACAACAAGCACTTTGTCGACATTGGCAGGAATACGTGCCAGGTCAATCGCAATTTGTTCATCATCACCGTCGCCTTGTCCGGTCAGATTATCACCGGAATGCACGACAGAGCCGCATGGACTTTTTTTATTGTGGAAACACACTACGTTATCTGACTGAGTCAGTTTTCCGTTGGCGTCCAGCAAAATGGCAGAAGCATCACAATCAATGTTCGGTTGCTTCTTGATACCAAAAAATCCTTTGGACTGTACAGGGTCCCATCCCAATCCTGCTATAACCTTGGTTAGTCCTGTGTTGCCTTTGGTCAAATCAACTTTCTGGCCCTTGACCAGATTAATTACAGCCACTGATTAACACACCTCCCTTCCGTAAAATTTACAGACTAAATTCAGACGGATTCAAACCAAGCGCGCCGCAAATCTCAGCCACAATTCGCTGCTCATTGGCATCAAAGTCACCATCAGCTGCGCCAATAGCGCTACATACGCCAACGACGAGTCGGCCTACTTCAGGCTTACCTTTCAATCTACCAATCGCTTTCAGTGCTTCCTGTTTGCCGATTTCAGGTGAAAACTCAAAGTTCGCTACATAGTGATTGAAACGGTTGATGACCTCCCCCATATCAAACACTTTCAATTCTTCACTGATATTTATGTATCCGGCCATTTTTGTTTTCTCTTCTGGACTAATCGTACCGTCAGCAAAAGCTACTAATGCACAACCTGCAACAACAGCTTCCATAAAATCTTTATTCTTAAATTTTTTAACTTGGTCTCCAAGTCCTTTTTTAGTTGTATTCAGCCAATTTTTAAATGTACTCATGGTTACCTCCACAATTACGTATTTGAGTAAAATGCATCCTAGTTAATTTCTTCCTTTACTATAACCTGAATTACGATCTTTTTCTACAATAATATACAAAAATACGGTAAATCCGATCTATTTATTATTGGTATCCTCTCTATCTTTAGCCCTATTTCTACATAAAACTCTCTCTTCCATCATCCATCATTTGGTACCCCAATTGCAAGTCTGTGAAATGGTAGAGTTGATAGAAAGGCACAGCCTTCCAATTCAACAGAAGCACTGTGCCTTTCACCAACTCCGAAAAAAATGGTAAACAAAAAAATCTACAGACTTCTCCAGCTAGCGAGTTGACAGTTTCCAACTGCCGCTCACCTGTTCCAGAAAAAAAGACTGTAGATTTTATAGATACTCCTATTCACGTTATCATCGTTACAGCTTACGACCTAGTTATAATCCTCCCAATAGCGATACTCCATTTCATTCTCACCTTTGGTGACGATGATCATGTTCTCAATATGTCCAGTTTCTTTATTCGTTCGGTAGATCATGGTACGGGTTTCGCCCTCATCGGGTACAGAGAAAAGTACTCTGTCACTGAGCATGCCGCCACCAATGCCGACGACGTGTTCCCCCCAGCTGGAGGCTGCGCCAGAACCGATGCCCGAACCTGCTCCACTAACACCAGCCCCGCGCGACAAAATAAGACCTATTCCATATCCGGTGACGGTCTGGGCCGTTTTACCTAGAGCGTGCTCTCCGGCGGATTGGGTATGCTTTTGGACCCAGTAATCGTATTTATCCGTATTTTGCTCGTAACTCACAACATTCCCTTTTTTATCTATAGATATATCCGTCTTGCTTCCGTCTTTACCTGTCAGTTCGGTGACGGCGACAAGGGAATCGGATGTGATCTTAGAGGTCACTCCTGTATTGTAATCTGTACGGGTAACCGAGTCTTCATATTGCAGCTGCAGGACATTCATCTGGTCGTGAATTTTCTGCATAACCTGCTTGTCGCCGATGGCCTCGGCGTTTTTCAGTAGTTCCTCATATTGATGATATTTATCCGCGTCTGCCTGATCCCATTCGTCTATGTTTTTGGGCGGCTTGGCAATTTCTCCACCATGATCTCCAGCCTCTCCACTGCCTGCCAGCGCTGCGCTAGCGTTCATTGCCGCTGCCAGGGCAGTCCAGAAACCACGTGTGCTTTCACCGTCCACATTTCTAAACTTCGAAGCGATGCTTTTCAGCTCAATTTCAATGGATTGAACCTTATTTAGTACAGAAGAAAGTGTATATTTAGCCGTACGATAGTCATTATAAAAACGATTCCTCTCCATACCATCCCACTGGCTGTGAAGGCGGTTCATTGTGCTATCCAGGCCGTTTAACTGGTTATACAGTGTGCCGTGGGCATTGGCAAATTGGGAGGCCACGTTGTCCAGCTGCTCCGGTGTGACTTGGATTTTTGTCATGGTGATCACATCCCATCTAAGAAAATAGGAGATAGAAATTATATTTTACAGTAATCCTTATTTCATATTGTAAGCTATAGAGGTCGGACATTCATGAGGATTTATACGTATTTGTGTATTCAGAAGCAGTTCCTTTGATATAATGAATCCATATGAGTTCATTTCGACAAATACATTATTGAAAGTCAGGTGTAGGGATATGTCAGACAAAAAAATTATCTTTTTCGATATCGACGGTACATTGCTGGACGATGACAAGAAAATGCCGTTAACGGCAGAAAAGGCCGTCTTTGCTTTGAAAGATCTGGGACATGAGGTGGCCATCGCAACAGGCCGTGCGCCTTTTATGTTCAAAGATATCCGCGAGCAGTTAGAAATTGATTCCTACGTTAGCTTTAATGGGCAATATGTCGTGCTTCGCGGGGAAGTGGTCGCTACCAATCCGCTGAACAGAGAAGCGTTGCAAGCGATGACCGATCTGGCTCTCACACATAATCATGCTCTCGTATATATGGATCATATGGATATGAAGGCCAATATCCCTAACGATGAGCTTGTGGAGAGATCGGTCCAAACGCTTAAGGCCAAGATTTCAGTTGGATACGATCCACTCTATTTCCAGGGAAGAGATATTTATCAGACGCTGTTGATGTGTACAGCAGAAGAAGAGCCTTTCTATGAAGCGGTATTCAAGGCGTTTGACTTTGTGCGCTGGCATCCGAGTTCTGTGGACGTTGTTCCTCATTCTGGCTCCAAAGCGAAGGGCATCCGCGAAATTACGTCCAGACTGGGCATTGCCGATGAAAATCAATACGCCTTTGGCGATGGCTTAAATGATGTGGAGATGCTGACAGCTATACATAACAGCGTTGCGATGGGCAACGGCTGTGATGAAGCCAAAGCCGCAGCTAAAATGGTCACAAAACGCGCAGATGAAGACGGTATTTTGTACGGACTGCAAAAGCTTGGTTTGTTAAGCTAACAGGATTGCTGATAGACTGGACATGTTTCGGAAAAAATAAAGTCTGTTTAAAGACTTACATATGAGAAAATAGGAGGTTGTCCTTAAATATGGAGACGGAAGGCTTACGCAATGTCGAACAGCTAGCCATGAAGAAGTACAAAATTTACAAGCAGAGCCTACTCCGGTATTTGGCACGTTCCATGCTGGCAAGTATGTTCATCGGGTTCGGCGTTATTGTAGCCTTCAAGACGGGCAACTTTTTTTACATGGAGCATTCTCCATTCACTTATCCCATGGCGGCACTCACGTTCGGAGCGGCCATCATTCTGATCGCTTACGGCGGCGGGGATTTGTTTACAGGTAACACCTTCTATTACACTTATGCTGCGCTCCGTAAAAAGCTGCGCTGGGGGCAGGTACTTCGATTATGGGCTGCCAGCTATGGCGGTAATTTGCTGGGTGCGGGGGTATTTGCGCTCCTTATTTACTTGACCGGGCTGTTTGACTCCTCCAGCGTGAACAGCTTTCTACTGAGTGTGGTTGAGCATAAAATGGAAGCGCCTGCAATGCAGCTATTCTTCCGAGCTATTTTGTGTAATTGGCTGGTCTGTCTTGCCTTTTTTGTTCCAATGTTTATGAAGGAAAATGGCGCAAAGATGTTTGCCATGATGCTGTTTGTATTCTGCTTTTTCATTTCGGGATATGAGCATAGTGTGGCTAATATGTGTACTTTCGCCATTGCGCTCGTGCTGGATCATCCGGGTACGGTTTCTGTCGCTGGTGTGATCCATAATCTCGTTCCGGTCACGCTCGGAAATCTGGTTGGCGGCGTGCTGCTTATGGGGGTTATGTACTATTCGGTGAATCTCCCGTTTTTAGACGAGGAAGAACACTAAAAAAAGAAGCCGTGGGACTTGGGTTCCACGGCTTCTTTGCGTTATTTTAGTAATAGAGCAGGTGCTTTCTTGCCTTTTATCCTTCTTGAGCAGGAAAATGGATAAATTCCTCCAACTCCTTGAACAGCTTCTTGGGATTAACATTGTCAGGTACAACCAGAGTTAGCGGTTCATCCAGCTTCAGCACATACATGCCTAAAATGGATTTGGCATCTGCCATGCCGCTTTTGCCATGAATCCAGATATCATAGGTATAATTCGAAACGATTTGATTGATTTTTTCAATATCCTTAACGTCTTTTACCTTGATGGGTGTCATCATTGCACAGCACTCCCCTGCATTGAATTGGGGCTTACGAAACAAGCCTTAACATCACTTTACCCTATATGAAGCTTGTTGCAAAATCTTAATTTAGAAAATGACATGCGGCGCGGAGCTGATTTTCCAGTAGCTGCCGACCTTTTCAAAATTCACGGTGATTTTCGCATTCGCCTGCTTGGTTTCTGCCGGATAAGGCACGGTTAGCAGGTAGCTGCGCTTCACCGGAGTCATGGTTACCATTTTCGCCGTAGCCCGGTTGAACTCTAGCAAATTGCCACCATCTGCGTTCAACTGAGCTAGTCTGCCGTTAATTTCAACGAAAAATTTACCGACAAATTGCTCACTGGCCTGTTTGGTATAGGCCTGCGTCAAATAGTTGATCAGCTTGGTCTTCGTGCCGATATCCTCGGACAGATAGCGGTAGCTTTTACCGTTCAACTGGAACGCCTCACCCACCGGGCTGCCACCACTGATCGCATACTGATAACGAGACTGCGCCTCCAGCACAAGCGGAACCGCACTCTCGTGGTTCAGCTTGTCCAGCTGCGTCGGTTTCACGCTGGAAGCCGCGGCTGCTGGCGCCGAAGTGGACGGCTGTTGCGGCTTAGACGGCTTCACAGTCGACGGTACGGACGGAGCAGCCGCTGGCGCTACCGATGTAGATGGACGCTGTGCTGGTGCAGACGGAGCTACTGGTGTAGCGGCTTTGGCAGAACCTGCGGCTGCGGCCGGGGTCGAGGCGGCTGGAACCGACGGCGCTTGCGCCGGGGCTGGCGTCGTAGCCGACGCAGACGCTGCTGGTGCTGGCACCTGAGCCGGGGCGGATGCGGACGGACTGGCCACGTTCGGTTGCGTCGCTTCCGCTGGAGCGGTCACGACGGGCGCGGCAGCGGCGGCCTGCGCCACGCTCATAAGTGTGGCCGCAATGCATAGTGCGGATAGCTTCGTATTTATTTTCATACTCATATACACCTCCATAATCATATGTCTGCATAAACTGCACACGTTTCTATTATAAGAATTTCGCTTCTCGATTGGGTTGCTAAATTGTTTCTATTTGCCTTTTTTTGTTCATTCTGCACGAAGTTTGTCCGTATTTGCCGGGGACGGTTGTTCTGACTGTTTCAACTGCTTTGCCTCCATCTCTTCCAAGGATAGCGACAGTTGCTTAACAGATCGGTCCAGCTCCTCCAATCTGCGACTCAAAGTGACGAGGATGTATTTTAACAGAATTAGACTTAATGCAGCAGGGAATCCGACATTAGTTACGAGCTCGATCATGCCTTCAGTCGTTAAAGAACTCACAGATTCCGCCTCCTTTTTCATACATATGTTCCACCAATAAGAACTAACGTTCCCGTTTTTTATGGAAATCATACTATCTTGTGGGCTGTCATGGCAAAAAGAGCTCCAATTAGCTTGGAGCCCTCTCTGTTTTTGTTCATTCTACCTGCTTTCAGACCACTACCGAACGACATATCAAGGAGTATATATATTCGGCTGCTGGGGCTTGGACATCCCTTCTCCCAGATAAAATCCGGTGTGCGGCGGCTGATTATAAGCTACGTTCTGCCAAACAACACTCAGGCGATACACTGGATCATGCATAAGCGTATAGAATCGATGTTCTGACTCGTATGGTGTTGTGTAGATACGCAGCGCCGAATTATCACTTTTGCGCCAAATGACTTCCTCACGCCAGTCACCGAACAGATCGGCCTGCAAGGACGGCGTTCCTTTGGTTCCGTTATTGGAACTCGTTCCTGTTGCCGTAAGCAAGTTGGAAGTAGTGGAGTTCATATAGTTCCACTTGTCTATTTTTCCAGCGCTTGATGAGGTATGATCCAGCAGTTCACGGAGGAGATCCCCATCCCACCAGATGCCAAAATTAATGGAAGACGGTAGCGTGTTGGTAATGAGCTGCCCCTTAGCTGAACGCAAACCAATACCCGGTGCCCACTGCTCGTTCCCTCTGGTCCGCGGGTCAATGTCTGCCGACATGCCTCTTCCAGTATCCTTGCCTGTATTTACGCCCCATAAAATATTTCCATTACGCGGGTCGTACATGGCAGCTCCGTAGGTGGCATTTTTGTCCTCGTTCACCTTGAACACTTCATAACCTGAACGGTCGGGGTCCAGATCGCCAACATGAAGTGCATCTCCATGTCCCATCCCCGTGTTAGCCAGCTTCGCTCCGTTATCGTCTACAACCAGTGAGCCATACACGATCTCATCCTTATCATCTCCATCCACATCCGCCACGCTCAAACTGTGGTTCCCCTGTCCAGCCGTTCCAGCATTGGTGGAGCTGTTGCTGTCAAAGGTCCAGCGTCGGCTCAGGTTGCCGTTCCGCCAATCATATGCGACCAGAACGGTGCGGGTGTAATAACCACGTGCCATCACAATGCTGGGTCTCACGCCATCCAGATAAGCAACCCCGGCGAGAAAACGATCTACACGGTTACCATAATTATCTCCCCAGCTCGATACCGTTCCGCGCGGTGGCACATAGTCAATCGTACTAAGAGCCTTGCCTGTATCACCTGAGAACACAGTTAGAAACTCGGGACCTTTCAAAATATATCCGCTCGTGTTTCGATGATCAGCCGAAGCGTCCCCAATCTTCACACCTGCACCATCTACCGTGCCGTCTGCTGTTTTACATACGATCTCTGCTTTACCATCTCCATCAAAATCGTAGACGAGAAATTGCGTGTAGTGAGCTCCAGCCCGTATGTTCCGTCCCAGGTCGATCCGCCATTTGCGTGTTCCATCCAGCTCGTAGCCATCCAAAAATACATTTCCCGTATAACCGGATTGCGAATTATCCTTGGCATTGGAAGGGTCCCATTTTAACACAATCTCATACTCGCCATCTCCATCGAGATCCCCTACGCTGGCATCATTGGCGTGGTACGTGTAGTTCACATTATCCGGGGTTGTGCCTCCCGAGGGCTGCTGGATCGGAACATCTAGATAGTTGTTGTTCCATACCTTCACCGCAGGAGAAGCGGCCTGCTCTGCTCCATTGACCACGGCACGAACGGTATACGAAGATGAGGTCGTACCTGCCTTGTCCAAAAAGTTGGTTCTCGATGTAATCGGCGCATCGTTCACCTTGCTTGTCCCTCTGTACAAATTAAAGCCGACCGAATCCGCTTCCGTGCCCAGCAAGCGCCAGCTCACCAGTACACCCTCAGGCACCTTAACAGCGACGGCTCCACGGTTTAGCTTTTCCATTTGCCTCGTAGAGGCAGCAGAGACCTGGCTATCCATCGGGGTGACCACTCCACTCAACATGACACCGAGACAGAGCAACGCAGTATACCGAAACCTTTTGTTCATCTGAATCATTAGCTCCTTTCATGGTTTGTATTTTCAATAAATTTATTTTATGTGACTGATAAGTTATTGTTGTTTAAATTCTATGATAGCGCTTACATCAATGTAAAGGGACGAATACGTCCTTTTTGTTCAAAAATCCGGGCTAATGCTTTAAAAATCAGAGGTCCATGAATAATCTTTCTTCATCCGCGATGCTCTGGATATCCTCCGAGCTGATGCTGATATACTGATAGCCCTCTGCCTGTTGTTTTTTCAATGCAAGTTCCTTCATAAAACGTGGGCTGCCCTCTCCGGCATCCTCATCGTAAACAAGCAATAAACCGTCTGTTTTGCGGAAAAGGAGTTCATCCCGTGCCTTGAGTTGCCATATTCCCTGATAGGGCTGACGACTAACTACTCCCACATAGTCAACTTCGGCACAAATCTGCTGAAAATATTCCTTTTTGTCCTCTTTCCATTTCTCTTCCATATTTTGATAAGCCATCATAATAGAGCATTTCAGGTGGGGATATTGCTGTTTTAGTGCAGTAACGACCTCACAGGCCCACAAATCCACCCCGTATTGACCGGGGGTAATCACCCATTCTAGCCCTTCTTCAATCAGGGGAATAAGCCTGCCTGCAATCGCCTTTTTAATATATGGAATGCCTTCGTGCTTCTGACTGAAAATATTCAGTTCATGGGCACGATAGCCCGAAACGAGCAAGTTTTTCATCTTCTCAACGTCCTTCTCCGATTATCATAAAGGTTATTGTACCACTTCAGAGCAGACCACTAAACACTTCGTTTTTTGGAGGAACGAATTGAATATAACGCAAAAGACGAACCTCTTCCAATTGGGCTGGATCAGGTTCGTCTTTTGGAGTTTGGTGCTAGTTCTGAATGGATGGTTTACCCATCGCTATTATCCTTTTCCATTCCATATCACTCCTCAGACGATTTTATGCGGACATCTTTAATTCTAATGTTGCTACTAAATATACCGGCATCACTGCTTAGCTTGAATGACGGGTAACTAGGGTCTGCCTCAAGCCGCATTCTGCTATCGAACTGCTGCTCCTGCTGGCGATCTACCCAAAAAGAATAAGGCTCAGACTGAACTACTTTATCAGTTGCATTCGGCGTAGTGACAACCAAGATGACAAGTACGCCATTGCATCCGCAATCCTCGGTGTCATAAAACAACTTGAACATTCCCGGTCGTCCTGAAAGGGCCATTTCTAGCCTTTCAACGGACAAGGAATCCAATTCTAAATGTATGCTCATGAGATGAATTCTCTCCTTTGTAAATGAGATGTTTGGAACCGTCAGCTCCATAAAGACTAAATTTTAACTATGTGTTCATTATAGTCATGTTTTTGTATGTGTCTATGTGACTGCACTCACTGCTATCAATGAACTTTTACCTAAAAAAGGAAACCCGATTACACCGGGTCACCTCCGTCATCGCTCACCCTATCTAAACTAACATTCTAGCCACAACTCTATCCTTTGTAAAAAGGGTTATGACCTGTGCCTTTGCCCGATGGCATCGCCCCAGGCACCCCGTCCGCTTCCAGCAGCGGACGGACAATGAGCTTCACCGGCCATTCCCTGCTCTCGAATACCGCTTGGAACAGCTCGGCCCGGTCAGCTTCGGGAAGCGCCACCACCCGTAGCGCTTCCTTCCACGCCTGCTCGGTAATATCCCATAACTTCGCTTCCGGAATAGGATACACCTCGCTTAGCGCTTCCATAATTGCAGCCAGGTTCACCTGCGTGCCCAGCGACTGCACGTAGAAGATCAGCTTGCGGATCGTCTCATTATACAAGCTGTTCGAGTATCCTGGCCGGATATGATAACCTGGGTCCGCAATGCCGTGTTTGTCCAGATACGGCTGATGCAAACGTACGGAGTCGTGGTCACGGAATAACAGGCCGTTCACCTGTCCGTCCTGCAAGACCACGCAGCAGTTCTGACCGTGAATTTCGGGTACAACGCCTACCTTGAACAACCGCATCACCACATCATAGAATAACGCCGTCAGATCGGTGTAGAATCCCATGACCTCTTCACTGGTTAATTCTCTGCCCAGCAGGTCGGATAACATATGGCGACCTTCCAGCGTCACCCCAAGCGCAGCCATGGGAATGACCTGCACACCTTCTTCCAGCAACTTTGGCGGATAGATGCGAATCTGGGCGGCCAGATGGCGAGGATGATCATCGAACAATCCCATGGATTCCGGCATGTATCCCCACCAGTTCCGTTCCTCGCAGAGCCACACTTTACCTGTGAGCGATTCATCACAGGCCACCGCCTGTCGTAACATCTTCTCCCCAGCTAGACCATTCAGCAGCTTCACCACCGGGAGATAGCGGGCGGCCCCGAGAGACAACACACTGACCGGAAGCTTGAGCATCTGTGTGGATTCCTCCATCGGAGCCATCGAGCGCAGGGACGATGTCGCCTGCACCTCTCCTAATTCGATATCCAGTACAATGAGGATGCCGTCCGCGATCTCTCCAGTAAAACACGGCAAGATAATATGCTCCATCTGCCATGGATGTACTGGCATGGGCATGTATTCTTGCAGATTCAGGCCTTTCCGGGCCAATTCTGCTTCCAGCCTGCTCCGCTGTTCTTCATCCAGTACATCCAGTGTGGACAGCCCTTCCCCACATCCCTGTTGTACGGCATCCCAACGCACCGCCACCCATCGCAGCGGGATCTCCTTCCTGAATTCCGCTGCATACCGGGCCACATCCGCTTCTGTGAATCCCACCTTGGCCTTGGAGGTGGGGTGAAATGGACGATCTCGCAGCGCTGCAACCTGCTCTCCCTTGATAAACCAATCGTAGGCATTGAACGGAACTTGTTCTCCCAGCCCTTGCACCTGCTGGAGTCCCAGTGCCAATTGCTCGGTGGCTATTTCCACGCCTGCCAAGAATTCCGCAACCCCGGGATGCGCGTATGCTTCATCGGAAAGCGTCATCCGAAGCACAGCCTGTCCTACGACTGCTGGAGATTCAAGAAGCTCCCAGCCTCCATCCGGTGTCTCTCCATAGACAGGTGAACCTTGTACCCATTGATATCCCTGCCTTTTTCCTGCTTCCACCAGAAACAAAATCCCTTTCAGATGCAGCATAAGCTGTCCACTATGCCTACCTGTTCCATTCTCATCCTGCTTATCCTTGCCTGCGACATTGCCGTCGAGTCCGTCAGCTATTCCTCGTCCGCTCTGCGGAGGACCTCCATTACCATCCCCCAGAAACATTCGGCGGAACGGTTCTGGTGAAGTAGAGAGTTCAATGAACGGATGCCCTTCCAGCGGAAGTAATTGCTCGGCTAGAAATGCATTGATCAGATCCTCCATAATCCGGCGCTCAGCGTCTTGCAGACTGGAACGCTTCATCACTGTTGACATGGTTGTCGTCCTCCGTCAAATAATGGAATGCCGGGTGCGGATGACCCAGAAAATCATGATGCGAGATGGTCCAGCAATAGGCTCCCGACTTCTCGAACACAACAACATCGCCTACACATAGCCGCTCTACTTCCGCATCTGAATGCATACGATCCTTGGGTGTGCATAGTTCTCCGACCACGTGAACTTTGCTGTCCCGTACCTCTGGTCTTGCAAACGAATGCCCCCAACGGTCCGTAGACATAATGTGAAATGGATGGTTGTGTCCCCATGATGCGGGCAGACGATTATGATGTGTACCTCCTCTTAACACGGCAAAATGCTGACCATGCGATGTTTTGATATCCGTAACCTCTGCCGCATAATAACCGTGGTCAGCGACAAGCATGCGACCCGGCTCGAAATACAACTGTATGCCGCGTGAAGCAAGGCGCCCTCTAGCTTCACTTCGCTCAATCAGGAATGTGAACAGGGACCAATCGAACCCGGGGCTACCATCATATGTGACACCAAACCCGCCTCCAGCGTTAATTACTTCAAGATGCAGGTCATATGTCTGCTGCCACATCTCCGCCTTTTGCAAATACAGCTCGATCATCTCGGCATGCAGTCTTGCGTCCACATTGTTCGATAACGAGTGAAAATGAAATCCGCATAAACGCACCGAACCCGCACCTTCCTCACGAATGACCCGGACTGCTTCCTCCACGCTCTCCTCATCCATGCCGAATGGACTCGGACCACCGCCCATTACAATCCGGGTCCGTGGCAATGTGCTACTTCTTAGATTGATCCGCAGCAGAATGCGAACTTCCTCTCCTCTCCTTGTAGCAATGGCGATGACACGCCGCAGTTCCAGCAGGCTCTCCACATGGATAAAACGCACCTGATGCTCGATAGCCTGCTTCAACTCATTCTCTTTTTTCCCCGGACCGCCAAACAGGATTGGAACCTCGCTACTTACGCTCCTCACCTTGAGCAACTCGCCAATGGAAGCTACCTCGAACCCGTGAACCCAGGGCAGCAAAGCCTCAATAATTCGAGAATCGGGATTGGCCTTTATGGCATAGAACAGCCGTATGCCTCCAGGCAGCGTGTGCAGCATGTGACGGACCTGCTCCTGAATACCAGCCAGATCGTAGACATAAGCACACACCGGGTCTTCACTATCTCTTTGCAGTTCATGGATCATATTCCATACGCTTGATTTCATATCAGTCCACCCGCATTTCCATAGTCATTCCGTTTCTGTTCGTACGCCCGAAAAGCCGTATTCCGGTCATCGCCCAACACGTATATGTATACCCCCCGTTCCGCCCACAGCGCCATGTCTTCCTTGCTTCTGGCCACCGTTGCATACGGTACCTGGCACTGCTTCGCGGCTTCATGTAATGCACCTAGCGAACGTTGCACGTCTGGATGTTCCGTCTGCCACGGTACGCCAAGTGATTGCGACAGGTCTGCCGCCCCCTCTAGTACCCAGCTCACCTGGGGATGAGATAGAATGCTCGCACTTTGCCGGACGCCCTCCACACTTTCGATCATCGGTACAACCATCACCTGTTCATTCGCTTCCTGAATATACCCAGTGAGTGGATACTTGCCGAATACCCCCGGTCGCCCACTGTTCAGACTCCGCATGCCAAGCGGATGATAATACGCATGACGAACCGCTTCCTCCACCTGCTCCCGCTGTTCCACATGAGGTATGACGATGCCTTGTGCGCCGCAATCCAATACCTTTAGAATCTCTACTCGCTCTACCTTTGAGATGCGTACCAGCGGGGTCATCCCTGCCAGTTCCGCAGCACGAACCAGCTCTTCCACCGATTCCATATTCGTTGCGGCATGTTCCAGGTCGATAATTACAAAATCATACTCCGCATGTCCAATCATCTCGATGATGACTGGATGCGGGATAGAGACAAAAAGGCCGAACACTGGCTGTTTACGTTCAATTTTCTCCTTCAGCGTGTTGGTTCTCATCCGAAAACGTCCTTCGCCAACTTCAGCGGATTGCTGACCTTACGGAAATACAGGTCTCCGTCCCCATACAGGCGGCGCTTGGTCATCTCTTCAATCAGCGCATCCTCGGCAAAAAGATCAAACCAGTCGAACCGCTCCTCATACTCTGGATGCTCCCGCTGGTAGTCCATAATCGTAGCCGCGCACAGTTGCCAGAACGCTTCTTCCGTCAGACCGAACTTCTCCAGCGTCAGCGCAATATCCGTCATGCAGATAAAAAAGAACGCATCATACGTATAGTCCCGGACTTCCGACACATCACTTGCGTAGATAAAGGAATACCGATTGAACTTGTGATGGGTCTCCGGTTCGGGGTGCAGCTTCGGGGCTCGTTCTGGGTTCAGCAACTTCTCGGGTACATAGCGAACACCATCGTGAAGGTCCTTGATGATGATCCGTTTCGGTAGTTCATTTTCCAGCACCAGGATGATATTCTGGGCATGCGATTCCAGCGCAATGCCGTGTGCATAGAGCAGATGAATAATGGGCAGCGATACCTTTCGAACGAGGGCTTCACTCCACTTCTGAATGCCATGACGCTCAACTGCACCCTGGATAAACGGTACCCCGTTCGACTGTACTAGCATAAGTGCATTTAAGGGCCAAGCTGTCTCGCCTTCTTGCAGATGAACAGATACATTTTCACGCCAGATCGCCCCGATTGTGCCATACGCTCGTCCATACTGGATTGCAGGCAAGTTCTCGTACCCGAGCGTGAGTCCCATGATTTCTTTCAGAATGGCAAACTGTTCCCGTTGCAGCAACTCATCCTCCTGAATGAGTGCTTCCAGCCAGTCGCTGATCAGCGGTGCGTTCTGGGTTGTGTGTTGTGCGAGAATACGTGTACTGGACGTATTGGTAATACTCAGTGCCAGCTTGAGATAAGGCGCTTCTGGATTCATTCGGTTCGACAGGGAACGAATGGACTGCTGAGCGCGATAAGCTGATGCCGAAGGGCCGAGAAAAACGATATCTCTGTCCATTCGTTGCCGGGCAAACACCGATTCCAGCTGGTGTTCCCATTGCCATGGATGAACAGGAATGAATATATAGCGATACCCCTCAGTGTCTTCCGACTGAAGCACCCGATCAAATCGGCTGATATCCGCCTCTGTGAGATGTTGTCTCACCAACTGTTCTGACGTGTAGCCTGTGGAGAGAGCCGTTTGCACAAGTCCTTCTTTCACGGCAATCCAGTATACGGTCACATCCGAGTTAAACTCTGGACCGTAAGCAAGATTGTCTTTTAGGGTGAAGCCAAGCCTCGATTTGTAGCTTGGATGGTAGAGATGACCGTCGCTCATATGGCTTTCGAGGGCATCATAGTGTCGGTCTTTATCCGGAATCTTCTCAGGCAGCAAAGCCTGGCACTGACTGTCCTTCGCCATCGTCTCCAGCAATTCCTGAATGAAGGCCGTCACATTCGCACCCTCCAGAAGGTTCAGTACCATTTCCTCCAGAAACAGATCCAGATCGGTGCAGGGCACGCCCTCTCTTCGAATCGAGCCCTTCGCCACCTTCACTCGGCCAAATGAAAATTTCTGCTCCGCCTCACAGCTGTATGTCACAGCCTGCCCTGACGTATTCCGCCCCACAGTGCGCCATTCGTTCCCATCCACCTTACAGTCAAGGATACCCTCGAACCACATGGCTTCCAGCGTCTGCCGCATGATCCGTTCCTGTACATCCGTGTATACTGCCGTCTTGTGACCTTTCTCAGCCCTGTACCCTATGAACCCCACGCCACTTCACTCCCTATTCGGTTCATTATATTACTCACCGGCACATACGCCGGGGTCTGACTGATCCCCCTGAGACAGCTCACCAGATTTTGTTTCGCCAGAAAACTGTCCGCGGTCAGCAAATGCTGCACATATACGTTTCCAGTTCGGTCTAGTTCCTTCACCAGCACTTCGCGGACCTTTGTCCAGAAATGCTCCTCCGGTATGTTCACATCCCTTGCTATCGCATGAATGAGGGAACCCAGATGATTGATGATAAAGTAATAGGATGTCCTCGCCCAAGCCTTGTCCCGTGGATAAAACAACAATCTAGAGGGAGCGGTATCCACCTCATGGATCAGCTCCTCATCGACACTGACTCCTTCCAAGTCACGCACGATAAATGCCTCAGGCATTCCGTCTCTTAGCGTCACGAGAGTATTTTGCAAATGAGCTTCAAAGTGAATGCCTCGCTCTCCGGCCGCTCGTACAATGGGCAGCAAAGACAAGGTCAGATAACGTGCAAACCAGCGCTCGGCTTCAGCACGTACGCCACCCAACATCGTCATGAGTCGTGATTGCATTCCCGGCAAGGGAGCTTCTACCAGACTCGACAGGACATATGTACATTCCGGGTCAAACTCAATCGGTCTGTATGCGACAGTAAACAAACTCGTTAATTCTTCCTCCTGAAAATCACAAGTGGCTACACCTGTCTCATAGGCAATCTGCGTATGCTGATCTGCACCGAAGCAATTTTGCTGCCTGACGTACCTGGAGGCGTCCAGCGTCCTTCGCATCTGCTCCGCACTATTGGTGCGAATCATGTTGGTAATCTGTATGTTCAGCGACAGCTTGATATTGCAATTTAGCTCTGGGATATAGACGGTGCGTACCGAGGAGGTCGGGTAGGCCTTCGGTCCACAGCTGCCTATCGGAATGAGTTTCTTGTCCAGAATATACTGCTGGACCTCGGACAAGCTCAACACGTACGTATACTGCCAGGGATGGACAGGCAGCAGTTCATACTCATCCCCATGCTCACCGCACTCCGCTTCCCAAGCTTGTTCCACATGCCCGTGCAGGCTGGCATGCAGATTGATTCTGGTGGGATCATCTACCCATTCCTGCCTGTATACGTCCTTCCTGACAGCAACGTAACAGAGTTGGAACGAGGTACGCAGTTCCGGGCTGTACATCCGTACGTCGTGTTCAGTGAAACCTTTGGAGTTTTTGGGAAACGGGTGAAAGGGATGACCATACACCAGAGACTGTTCGGAAGTACAGTAATCATATATGCCAAGTCCAGCAGCCTGCTCGATATACAGCGCAAGATTATTCACGCTGTTATCTACCTTTTCCGCAAAATCACGCACAGCAGCCGCACGGGTCAACCCACCTTGCTCATGCCGACTGTTTCCATACGCCGTGTCTTCACTCAGCTCCCGGGTGATCCAGCGAACCAGGTCCTGATAATGCACCGCTTGCCCGTGAAGCTGTTGTATGTTTCGGTACTCATGCTCACCCATAGCCGAGTAATACGCTAATTGTCCGGTTATCGTCACCCCGCTGGCCTGAAAAGCAACTGCGTACGTCATCGCATCTGGATTAATCCGAATGTCGCCTTCCTTCTCCACCGCAAGCTCCCGGAGATAACAATTGAGCAGCAGCTTACAAGAGTGTACATTCGCCTGCTGCTCTGCTTCAGACCTGAGCCTGTTTTCCATCTCGAACAATGTTGCCAACCTTCTTTCGGGTTATAAATAAAACGAGGGACAAGGCCAACAGGATGGCACAGCCGAGAGCCTACTAACCTCTTTCAGTGCCGCCCATCGGGCCATATTCGCTGGTGTTCCGACCCCGGCAAGTCTTTAGCAGACCTATCATCCAGAGACCTGCACTGCTGACCAGCAGCAGAATGCTGGATGGATGCCACCGCTTGCGGCGGGTGGGCACACACATTCGAATGTACCGACCACACCATAGGAGCGAGAACAAAGTAAGCGGGACATTGAGCCATAACAGGCAATGAATTGCCCTTATTCTGCAATCGACTTTTCGAAATGATGTTCCATTTGAAAAAGATATTCCAGGTACAATCGGACGACATCACGTGTGGTTCCCCCAAAGGGAAAGACATGGTGCGTCAGGTCCGGCAATGCGTTGACTTCCAGAATGCCTCCCTGATCTGCTGTCAGCGGCTGGCCGATATCCCCACAACGGATATCAATGCCAGCCACATCAATCTGGAGAGCTTCTGCGGCTTTAATTGCCATTTGTGCATTATCAGGGAAAATCGCTTCCGTACAGTCCACATAAAACTCACTGATGTTTCCGGCGGCCGAATTGCGAAGATCATATAGCTCGATCTCTCTTCCTGCCGCAGGTACCTCCTCCAGCGTGATTCCCTGTCCAAGCAGAACCTTTCGCAAAGGCTCTGCGTCTTCATCAATCTTGGGAAAGGCCTCGAACTTCCCTATACGGGTCTGCTGGATTCGCTGCTGATTCAACATTCGAATCAACGCCCGGATGGTTGAGGTGCCGTCCCCTTCTACAAAGACAGGCCGATACTCATTTACTGCTGCCACTTCCCCGTTAATGATCAGTACCCTATAATCCAAACCCGTTATGAATTGCTGTAGCATGATGCTGTTACTATGGGTACCCGCCCGGGCAATAGCCGCTTCCAGTTCCTCGTTTGTTCGAACGTCCAGTGTCACACCTGCACTGCCGCTTGCGTCCAGCGGCTTCACCACAACGGAACGATGCAGTTTCAGAAACTGCGCTGCCTTGTCACCCATTGCCTTGATAACGATAAACGGCGGCACAGGCATTCCCCGCTCATGCAGTAGCATATTACATACCTGCTTGTTCTTAGCGAGCAGTCCAGCGATCAAGGGTAGACGATGCGATCTGGTTTTATTAATGACTCTGCGCTTGTCCCCATAGGACAATTCCAGAAAATCTTCACATTCTGCGAGAAGTGGCTCGCAGGTCATTCCCATTTCTCTTGCTTTGCTTATGATGAGTCGGTTTTGCAGATTATGAATTCCTTTCGGAAACAATGAAAATCCTCCCCGACCGAATGAAGGCGTTCGCTCCTAGTTGTGCTTTCATCGGATTGATTTGATGGTAACTATATTGATAATGATTATCAGTTTCAAACAAAATCTATTTTATGGCAATTTCATTCACCTTGTCAATAATAAGCTTTTTAGGAAAAAAAAGATGTTTTTGCAGGGAGAGAATCCCCAAATGAAGGATTGTACATGGAACAATGGGCACAATGTGGGTTATAACATCAATTGAGACTAATTAAATTATCGAATGAGACAGCTTATAACATCCAAATGAGACAACGCAAATGCCCGTAAAGCGAGTAAAGACGGGAATAAAATGAAAAAAGATATTTTAACAAGATGAGTATCGACTTGTAGTATTACACCGTCGGCAGAATTTTGTTCTTTTTCAATATACTTACGGGCCTATTTTAGGGAATTTACATTTTTATTATACTAATGGCGGCTTTCCTGAAATAAGGAGAGCTTTTTTTATTCAATAAACGGTTAGTTGAAAAAAAGCATTGCAATAAATACTTGACTCTCCCCATTAGAGGAGACATTAAACTCAATTTGTAAGCTAATCAATTAAAAGGAGGAAGTCAAAATGAACTTAGATATTAGAGACATTAGAAAAGAGGATATAGAACCTATTAAAGCAATTATTGCAGATACTTGGAACGCAAAAGATTTTATCGAGGATGAGAGCATCATAAATGCAGCAGTTACAATGATGTTCATAAGTCCAATATTAAACAGAAGTACTTTTGGAAGAGTAGCTACATTAGATGGAGAAGTCATTGGTGTAATTTTTGGTTCAAGAGTTGGTGAAGCAACATCTTATAGATTACTACAAGAAGATTATACAAGTGAATTGCTACAACTCTTAAATCTAAATGACATAGAACGAAAAGTATTTGTTGAACTCACCTCCATGACTAATGAGGCAAACAGCAAGTTAATTAGAGGAAAAGAAAATGAGTTTCAGGGTTGCTTAGAATTCTTTGCTGTTTCTGAAGAAGCTAGAGGAAAAAAGGTAGGAAAAAAATTATTTAATGAGCTCATCTCTTACTTAAGAGATACAAAAGCAAATAAAATTTATCTGTATACAGACACAATGTGTAACTATGGATTCTATGACCATAATGGGTTTGTCCGTCTTGATGAAAAAGCAACTGTATTTAATCTACCTATCGGTAAACTCGAAAATACAAATTTTATTTATGAATACAAACTTTAAGCTAAAAGTCAGTCCACTTCATTTATGGGGTGGGCTTTAGACTTATTTGAAATTGGGAGAAGTGATTATATTGATTAAAAACATCTGTCACTAAATAAAACATATAAACCTTATTACACGTCAAACTGTTTTTCTTCAAATATTCTTTTACTAATTGAAATGTTTCAATTTCAGTATCTCTCGTACAATTAACAGTTAAATATTCTCCCTTGGGTAATTCAGGTACATTAGAGGTATCTTTAAGTAGTCTATAATCATCTGATGTTATTAGACGAAATACATCACTGATTTCCCAATTATCATAGTGACATGAAAAAATTAATCCATACTGAAACGTATGGGCTGTAAATTCGCCTAATTTTTCATCTAATTTATCGAATGACTTTATCTTATTAAGTTCTCCACCTTGTGTAGGTAAACTTAAAAAGTATCTGTCTTCAAATGTCTGAATATTAAATCCATTGTTCATAAGTTCATCTTCAGATGAATGAATAGCTGCTCTTAATAGTTCTATTCGTTTATTAAGTTGTTCTAATTTCTTTATTTCTTTATGAATTTCTTCTTTTTTCTGTTCTAAGTAAAGTTTAAGGTAATTAGTATCGGCTTTAGCAAATAAGGCTTTAATTTCTTTAACACTTACATTACTTTGCTTACAAATTTTTATAATATCCAGATAGATGAATTGATCAATTGTATAATAGCGATAACCGTTATTGGAATTAATGTATGCAGGTATCAACAAGCCAATATTATGATAATAACGTAAGGCTTTTATCGTAACATTTTTTAATCTAGAAACTTCCCCAATTGAAAAGCACCTTTTATTATCCATAAATTCCTCCGATAAGTCTTATGTGCGAAAGTCGTTGTGCTGATGCATCAATTCCTGTCCTCCTAATAAAATCACAAATTGTACTCTTATTCAACTAACAGGGAAGTTAGTAAAATAGGAATTAAACGGTTACTATCAAAAAGAAGTTCAACATTTGCTAATAAACTTACCGAAACGTGAGAGAGGACCACACGTCCATAAAAACATAAATACATTACTAGCTAAATATCTAAAAGACTGTGAAAAACAAAATAGATTGTGTTCTATGGAAGATTTCTTTGTTCAGAGTGGTATTTCTCCTGAAACACTACATGATTTTGGTTTAAATCATTTGATTGCTGCTTCAAGAAAGTCTTTTCAAGAGAAAGATGACGAGGCTCAAATATCTAAGTGTTGGAAAGCTGCTGAGCAATTTGAGTCACAATAGAGAACAAAGAAAAACTCAAAAAAGCAATCGAATATTTGAAAAATCATGATATAGCTATTTCGAAATCTTCCGTTATGAGAATTTCGGGTATTCCAGCTCATAAATTAATGGGAGTAAATGGAATATCCGACTACTATAGTGAGTTATTGGAGAGAAAATAAGAGTCCTAAAAAGTTTTTTTATATTTCAAACTAGGCTGTGTCCTCAAACTGCTCAACGAGGAATAAATAGGTTAAAAAAATTAGATGAATACATGATACGAAATCCAAGATGTTTCCACCTGAAAGAAAACCACAAATAGGACATACCTCCGTGGACAATCGACACATACTAAATGCTATGCTTTGGGCGGCTCAATTGGTGCTCCATGGCGAAAACCTTAAATAAGATTAAACAAGTAATCATAATGTCTCACTGCATCTTATAGAAAAAATACGTTTATCCTACTAGATGTTATAAATATCTTTGATTAATGTTATAAAAACAGCTATTCTAGGCATGGTTTAGTCTCAATTGATGATATAACCCCCACACAACAAATAAGGCAAGCTCTGAATTTCGTTATGTCATAAGCTTGCCTGTGCTATTCGCTGTATTGAGATGCAATGAAGTATAGGCTGGGGATGTGGATGATAATCATCGGTATTAATGCTTTAATTTGGGGCAGGTGGGGCAGTAATCTTCTGGATCATCTGCGGCGAGATAATAGAAACAACAAGTTTTGCGTACACGAATAGGTGTATCTGAGACAGCTGTTGCCCGTTTGGGCGTATTAAACTGCTTGAGCGGGTTACGGGATTCACCAAAGAGATGCGCAGGTGCATCACAAATTAGATAATGGAAGTCCTCTTCGACACGCTGCTTTTCTTCAGGCGTGGCTCCTTCGGCAAACTTGTTCTCATAGAGCCAGTATACGTAAATGGCCGTGTTCTCCCACAGGACTGAACGGGAAATCCGGGTTGCCTTGGACAGCGATTGCCATACCTTGGCCAGATTGCCGGCGAACATCTGTTCAATCACCTGATCTCTCCATACGCCACGCTGATCCGCCTCTGGTGAGGTCGTCTGCCAATCGGTCAGCCGAGCCTTGGGAAGCCATGCCTCTCCCTGATAACTGGATTCAATCGTGCCGTTGGCAATCTCATAATTCAGGCCTTTGTTGAAGCGTGACATGGCATAGAGACCCGAAGCTGTGATCAAGTAAGCATATCGTTTAGCAAAGAGCGATACAGTAGCCGTTTCGGAGTCCGTCTCAAAGATGCCTCTCACCCCTTGCAAATAGTTCAGGCTTTTGGACGGGTCCAGCAAGTCCGTAAATGGCATCGAAAATGTACGATCTGTCGAAGGCTCCCAGGTCAGACGGTATTCGGCAGCCAAGGCCTGTATCTCTTGATCATCAAGCCAAGTGGCTGTAGGATGTGGTTTCATTTAACTTCCTTCCCTTCCCGTGCGGAATGCACATGGGTGTGCCAAACAGCGGATCAACCGCAATGTCGCACTCCATCTGGAAGACCGCGCGGACCATGTCCTGCGTAACAATGTCTTCCGGTTTTCCTTCCGCGTAGATGGACTTGTTATGGACAGCCACAATATGGTGAGCATAGCGACACGCAAGATTCAGATCATGAAGCACCATCACTATGGTGCGCCCCTCCTGTTCATTCAAATCGAACAGCAGATCCAGAATATCAATCTGATGGGTCATATCCAGATAAGTCGTTGGTTCATCCAGCAGCAGGGTTTCTGTTCCCTGTGCGAGTGTCATCGCAATCCAGGCGCGCTGGCGTTGTCCGCCAGATAATGCGTCCACGGGCCGATCAGCCAGAGCAGTCAGATGTGTGGATTCCAGCGCAAGCCTGACCATGCGTTCGTCCTCACAGGACCACTGTTTCAGCCATGTCTGGTGTGGGTACCGCCCTTGCCGAACCAGTTGGTTTACCGTCAGTCCCTCTGGAGCAGAAGGACCTTGCGGCAGAATGGACATACGTCTTGAAATTTCCTTGGTAGGCAACTTCGCAATCTCCTCGCCATCCAGCAGTACCGAGCCTGAACTGGACTTCAGCAGTCGCGCCATCGTTCGCAGCAAGGTGGACTTCCCGCAACCGTTGCTGCCAATCAGGACAGTAGTTTTCCCCTTGGGAATAGTCAGGTTCAAATTCTCAATAATAGGCTCTGCGCCATAGGCGATCGTAAGGTCCTTGGCTTCCAGAATACTCACAGCATTCTCCTCCTCAAAACTGATTTCGATTCTTGAACAACAGATACAGGAAAAACGGTGCTCCTACCCCGGCGGTAAATACCCCTGCCGGAACATCGAGCGGCAGAAATACCGTACGGGCAATCAGATCAGCAGCAAACACAAGCAGGGCACCGACCAGTCCCGAAACGATGAGCATGCTGCCAAACATGCGTCCTACCAGCTTCCGGGCAATATGCGGCGCAATCAGACCGACAAAACCAATCGTCCCCGCGACAGCTACAGCAGCCCCGGCCAGCAGTACACTGCACAGTAGCAGCGCTGAACGATGACGCTGTACAGTGACCCCCAGCCCGGTGGCCAGATCATCCCCGAATTCCTGTGCGTTCAGACTGCGGGCAAACCAGATCGCCAACGGAAGCACGATTACAATCACCGGGATGATCGTTCTAACATCGGTCCACGATGCGCCATACACACTCCCCGTCAGCCAGATATACGCCTGACCAGCCGTATAGAATGGACTAAGGATCAGCATGAAGGTCGTCCCGGCCCCCGTAATGGCTGACACTCCGATTCCGATCAACACTAGTCGAATCGGGCTAACTCCTTTTTTCCAGGCAAGAAGATAAATGATGATTGCGGTAATCATCGCCCCCACAATGGCAAACAACGGCAACAGCTTGATACTGATGGTTCCACCCAGCAGGGTGACAAAACCTACAGCGGCAACGGCAGCTCCTCCCGTTATCCCGATCACATCCGGTGAAGCGAGCGGATTACGGATAATCCCCTGCAAGAGGGCACCGGACATGCCTAGTGCTGCACCCACAAGCAACGATAACAGCACACGCGGCAGCCTTAGCGTCAACACGACAAAGTCATGATTGCCTGCGCCCAGACCGAAAATCGTCTGCAGCACATTCAGCGGAGATATGAAATCATTACCCACACTGGTTCCTGCAATGGATGCAATCAATATCAAAACCATACAGATTCCGATAATGAGCAGCGATTTGCGCTCCATTTGCAAGGATAACGTATCTTTTTTATTGCGAAAAGTAATCATCTTCCTCATATCTTCGTCCCCCCTTTGCGGGCAATATAGACGAAGAAGGGACCACCAATGAGCGCTGTCATAACGCCAAGCGGAACTTCCTGCGGCATGATGATCAGCCGTGCAACCACATCCGCCGCCAATAACAAAATGGCGCCGCCCAGAATACAGTAGGGAACAAGCCAGCGGTAGTCGTTGCCTACAAACGCCCGCATGATATGCGGTACGACTAATCCTACCAGACCAATCGAACCGGCCACCGCAACAGAACCACCGGCCAGCAATACTGTAACGGCTCCCATAAGTACCTTAACCAGTAGCACGTTCTGTCCCATGCCTTTGGCGATATCATCACCAGTCAAAAGCAGATTGATCGCCCGGCCCATAAACAGGGATATCACAGCGGCAACCGTCATATATGGCAGTACAGGATACAGCATGTCAAGTGTTCGACCGCTCACTGAACCTGCAAGCCAGAACAACACGTCCTGTAATCCCGTTCCATCTAGCACCAGGATTGCCTGTGTGAACGAAGCAAAAAGTGCAGAGATAGCGGTACCCGCCAGCACAATCTTGATGGGAGTCAGACCATCACGACCGATGGACCCAAGCGCGTACACAATCACTGTTGCGATGGTTGCCCCAGCAAAACCAAACCACATCATCGTACTGAGCGAGGACACCGACAGCACCACGATGGCAATAACGATAAAAAAGATGGCACCCGCATTGATCCCAAACACACTTGGTGAAGCGAGCGGATTACGAGTTAGCGCTTGCATGAGTCCTCCCGCCACCGCCAAACTTGCACCAACAACAGCGGCAATAATTGTGCGTGGCAAACGTTCCGTCAGAAGTACGACATGCTCCACTGAGCTTTCGTCATAGTGTTGTAGTGCATTCACTGCTATTTGAAATGTTATGTGTGTACGTCCCAGTATCATGCTGGCTACACAGGCGAGTAATAACAAAATGAATAAGCCGGATAGTCCATAAATTTTCGTATTTGCCTTCGTAAAAAGGGGAAACATATTCTCACTCTTTCATCCGTGAAATGCAAAAAGACCTGCCTGCCCATACGCTTCGTATACGAATGTCCTGGTACATGGCAGGTCTTGCTCCCATTAGTTCAGATTGAACTGCTTGTATAGGTCGTCCAGCATCATGTTGGCCGATGTGTATCCGCCCCCCATGTTCCAGGCCACCTCATCAACCTGTACTAGCTTATTATTCTTCACCGCATCGAGATTTTTCCAGAGCGGACTGCTGGTCCAATCCTTATAGTTTTTCTCAATAGCTTCTGTTTCCGTGCCTGAATTAAAGTTGAAGATCATATCTGCGTTCATATCCGGGATGTTCTCTTTCGAGGTCAACTCCACCCCCCAGGTGTCTTCATCATGTCCAGGCGGTCTGGTAAATCCAAGCTCTTTCAATATTTTTCCGGCGTATCCCATATAGAAAATGCGAACCTGATCGGCTCTAAAATTCGTAATAGTCGCTTCAATGGGAAGACGGTCACCCATTTTGCCTTTAAAATCCGCTACCCTTGCATCCCAATCAGCAAGCAACTTGTCCGACTGTTCCTTCATATTCATCGCTTCACCAGCCGTCTTTACCGTCTCTTTCCAGTCAAACAAAGTCTCGGTAACTACCGTTGGAGCAATCTGGGACAGTTGATCATAGATATCCTCATGTCTTGTTTTGGTGGCAATGATTAGATCCGGCTTCAATTTGTTGATCTCTTCCAGGTTCGGCTGTGATTCCTGACCTACTTGCGTCACACCATCCAGATCATCTCTCAAATATTTATATACGGGTTGCTGAACCCAGGATTCCACAACACCCGTTGGCTTAACACCAAGTGCAACAACAACATCATTGGCACCCTGGAACAAGGTTACAATCCTCTTCGGAGTTCCCTTAACTGTCGTTTCACCCATGGCATGTTTGATAACTCTGGTCTGCTCGTCCGCACCACTGCCTGCTGCATTGCTCTCATTACCACTTGCAGACTTACTTGAAGGGTCTGTTGTCCCTGTAGTTCCACCCGAGGCACAACCAGCCAGCACCGATATCAACAGAATAAGTGCTGTATAAATATGTAGCTTTTTGGTCAATCCAAACATGTAGTCCAACTCCCCCTTTTCATTCTAATTGATATTAAAAATCATTATCAATTGTATTGTAATTCAGTTGAGTACATTGTTCAAGCATATTGATACTGCTGCGGAAGAACTCCCCATGCCCCTGGTTTCATGTTGAAAATCTCCTTGTACAGTAAAGGCTTGGATGAATACAAAATGCTCAGTATACAAAAAGGTGTAACCCACGATAGTTGATGGGTTACACCTTTATAAGAATTCATGACCTGTCTTCAAAAGACAGCGAGCTCAGACAAACACACCGATTAAGGTGTATGCCTGCCTACATATTGATAAGTACCTTTCGGGTATGCAATCCACTCACCCTGCTGATTAAAAATGGGCGAGCCGCACGATATACCTTGTTTACGAACAAATGTCCCTCCTTGAGGAAACAATTGATCCTGCGAATGAGGTTCTCCAAGCACATCTACCACAGTTTCATGATATTTGAGTACATATGCGACCGTATTAAATTCATTTGGGTTATAGAAATGACCCTCTTGATTAAAATAGGCAACATTCGTCACATCCATGAAATCGTAAAAGGAGCTATTTATGATCAGATACGGTATTACTGGATTAACCGGATATAGTGCTATGCTGGATACGTTCATACGGTTCGTGTTTTTCATGAATTGGTGAACCTCCAGCTCATATCCTTCTAATTTATGAGAGAAGTCACATTCTCGGTTGTAAAACAATTGCAGCACGATGCGACCGTCTCCACCATCGACATATTGTGAAAAAAACAAAAGAGATGCCTCCTGTGGTTCTTGATGAACCTGAAATATAGTCGCTCTGCCAGCAACTCCTACGACCTACTTAAGCTGGACTCTTAAAAAAGTCAAATAATGGGGTCCCCATGCCATACCTGCCAGCAACGTCACCATCAGCACTTTTTGCCATTCTTTAT
>RCUF01000124.1_pt1 | contig 43992 bp, 41 predicted proteins | sample 2166311 | NCBI WGS metagenome assembly RCUF01 (sample SAMN09932608, study PRJNA488358) | compost metagenome | feature: garden; material: soil; isolation source: compost soil in 4-hydroxybenzonitrile-enriched culture | place: Germany: Experimental Botanical Garden Goettingen | collected 2016-01-27
TGATCACAAACGCAGCTACACTGATTTCTTGTCCGACTTGCGGACGTCTGGATATAGATCTGTTCTCTATTGCCAACGAGGTGGAGGACTACATTGCAAAACTCAAGGTACCGATTAAAGTATCAGTACTGGGGTGTGCAGTAAATGGCCCGGGTGAAGCGAAGGAAGCTGATATCGGAATTGCTGGGGCACGCGGTGAAGGCCTTTTGTTCCGTTATGGAAAAATGATTCGCAAAGTACCTGAGGCTGATATGGTCGACGAATTGAAAAAAGAAATTGATATCATCGTCAAGGCATATGAGGAAACAGGGAAAATCCCTGGACGTGAAGAGCGTCATACCGCCGAGAAGGTGTAGGCAAAGCAGTTATATAAAGAGGCATAGTCATAATCTATTGTCTTCATTTAAACGCCGTGGAGAGCAGCTCTGCTACAGAACTGTTCTTCACGGCGTTTTTGTATTTCTCTCTGATCTTTTGAAAGACCGCCGTTTAGCTATCGCGGAAAAGGAAATACTGTTTTTCATAGAGCGGCATTTTTCAAATTGCTGAGATGAGAAACGGAGGAAATACGATGGACTTGACTATGATTTTGTTATTGGTGCAAATGTTTTTCGGGATTGTTATTGGTCTGTATTTCTGGAACCTCCTGCGGAGCCAGAAAACGAACCGTAGTGCGGTGGATCGGGAATCCCGCAAGGAATTGGATAAGCTGCGCAAATTACGCTCTATTTCACTTACCAAGCCATTGGCTGAACGCACACGTCCTGCCACATTACAGGATATCGTGGGTCAGAAGGACGGACTGCGCGCACTCAAGGCAGCGTTATGTAGTGCGAATCCGCAGCATGTCATTATTTATGGCCCGCCGGGTGTAGGGAAGACGGCTGCTGCACGCGTGGTGCTGGAAGAGGCTAAGAAGAATCTGTCCTCCCCGTTCAAGGGAGATGCCAAATTCACGGAGATTGATGCTACGACGGCCCGCTTTGACGAGCGCGGTATTGCGGACCCGCTGATAGGTTCAGTGCATGATCCAATCTATCAAGGGGCAGGAGCGATGGGGGTGGCGGGAATCCCGCAGCCTAAGCCCGGAGCTGTGACGAAGGCGCATGGGGGGATGCTGTTCATTGATGAGATTGGTGAGCTGCATCCAACGCAGATGAATAAACTGTTGAAAGTACTGGAGGATCGCAAGGTGTTTTTGGAGAGTGCGTATTACAACTCGGAAGATTCGAACACTCCTGCTTATATCCACGATATTTTCCAAAACGGTTTGCCAGCCGATTTTCGTTTGGTAGGTGCGACGACCCGTTCGCCGCATGAACTGCCACCTGCGATTCGCTCCCGGTGCATGGAGATTTATTTCCGTGCCTTGCAGCCACAGGAGATTGCTCGTATTGCAGAGGATGCTGTCCACAAGCTAGGCTTTGGCCCTTGCCCTGAGGCGGTAGAAGTTGTACAGCGTTACGCAACGAACGGTCGGGAAGCGGTCAATATGATCCAGCTGGCTGCTGGTTTGGCACTTACCGAGAAAAGGGAACGTCTCAATGCTTCCGACGTGGAATGGGTAGCGGGCAGCAGTCAAATTCAGCCGCGTCCTGACCGAAAAATACCGGGCTTGCCGCAAATCGGATTCGTTAACGGATTAGCTGTATATGGCCCGAACATGGGGATGCTGCTGGAAATTGAAGTTACAGCAGTTCCGGTTCCTGAGGGAAAGGGAATTTATAATATTACGGGGGTCGTGGATGAGGAAGAAATTGGAGGTGGGTCCCGCACGCTGCGCCGTAAGAGCATGGCTAAAGGTTCTGTGGAAAATGTTTTAACCGTTTTGCGTACGCTCGGCTTGTCTCCATCGAATTACGATTTGCATATCAATTTCCCTGGGGGTACGCCAGTAGATGGCCCGTCCGCAGGAATTGCGATGGCAACAGCCATTGCTTCCGCGATGCGGGGAATTCCGGTGGATCATGAAATTGCTATGACTGGCGAAGTTAGCATCCATGGTCGTGTCAAACCGATTGGTGGTGTATTAGCCAAGGTTGAAGCCGCTTTTCAGGCTGGAGCCAAAAAGGTGATCATTCCGCAGGACAACTGGCAAGCTCTTTTTGACGGTATTGAGGGTTTAAAAGTCATTCCTGTACAGTCAGTTACCGAAGTGTTCCGACATGTGTTTGGGGAAGAGATGACGTCAGATTTGCCTGTGCATGCGCCAATTGAGACTTTTCGCCCATCCCAATCTTCCTTGTTACAGGCTGATGGAACGCATAACGGGACGATATCAGATACAGGATCTTGCTGATGAACCACCCTTTCATTGGTTTTTTCATAAAACATTTGATAAAATATGAAAGATAACAACGTGAGGATTGTAAAATCCGGAACCTGAGAATCACTGGAGGTGCGAAAGCGATGGGACCCACCAAGACAAAAGGTCGTCGTTTTCCTTTGCTGCCTTTAAGAGGACTTCTGGTCTACCCGAGCATGGTTCTGCATCTCGATGTGGGCCGGGAAAAATCGGTCAAGGCTTTGGAAAAAGCGATGGTTGAAGACAATTTGATTCTCCTGTGTTCTCAATCAGAAGTAAATATTGAAGAACCTACACAAGAGGACATCTTTCGAGTCGGCACGGTAGCCAAGGTACGCCAGATGCTCAAGCTTCCTAATGGAACCATTCGAGTATTGGTGGAAGGGCTGGAACGCGCCGAGATTATTCAATATACGGACAATGAAGAATATTACGAGGTAATGGCGAAGGAGCTGCACGAGGCAGAGAACGTACAGCCTGAGACAGATGCGCTTATGCGCACTGTATTAACTCAATTCGAACATTATATCAACTTGTCCAAAAAGGTAACACCAGAGACTCTCGCTGCGGTATCCGACATTGAGGAGCCGGGACGGCTTGCAGACGTGATCACAAGTCATCTTACGCTCAAAATTAAGGAAAAGCAGGATATACTGGAGACCGTCGACGTTACTCAGCGTCTGGAGAAGCTTCTGGATATTTTGAACAATGAGCGTGAAGTACTGGAGCTGGAACGTAAAATCAACCAGCGTGTGAAGAAGCAAATGGAGAAGACGCAGAAGGAGTATTATCTGCGTGAACAAATGAAGGCGATTCAAAAGGAACTTGGCGAGAAGGAAGGCCGCGCAGGAGAAGTTGAAGAACTGCGCAACCAGCTAAGTGAACTGGAGCTACCTGTTCCGGTGAAGGAGAAGGTCGAAAAGGAAATCGATCGTCTGGAAAAAATGCCGGCAAGCTCTGCCGAGGGTGGCGTCATCCGTAATTATGTTGATTGGTTGTTAAGCTTGCCGTGGAACAAGTTTACCGATGATGATCTGGATATCGTCAAAGCTGAAGAGGTACTCAATAACGACCACTACGGACTCGATAAACCCAAGGAACGTGTATTGGAGTATTTGGCTGTGCGTAAGCTGGTGAAGACCATTAAGGGACCGATTCTGTGTCTCGTAGGCCCGCCAGGGGTCGGCAAGACCTCGTTGGCCCGTTCGATTGCCAAATCCATGGGTCGGGAATTTGTCCGCATTTCTCTCGGAGGTGTGCGGGATGAAGCGGAAATCCGTGGTCACCGCCGGACTTATGTTGGCGCGATGCCGGGACGGATCATTCAAGGGATGAAGACCGCAGGAACGTCTAATCCGGTATTTTTGCTGGATGAGATTGATAAAATGGCTTCCGATTTTCGTGGGGATCCATCGGCAGCATTGCTCGAAGTGCTTGATCCTGAACAAAACAATACGTTCAGTGACCATTTTGTCGAGCTGCCGTTTGATCTGTCCAATGTGATGTTTGTAACGACAGCCAATGCTGCACACAACATCCCGCGTCCGCTAATGGACCGTATGGAGACACTCTATATTCCAGGCTACACCGAACTGGAGAAGCTGGAAATCGCCAACCGGTACCTATTGCCCAAGCAGAAGAGAGAGCATGGCTTGAACGAGGAACAGTTGGTCATCGGGGAGGATACGCTCCTGCGTGTCATTCGTGAATATACCCGTGAATCCGGTGTGCGGAATCTAGAACAGCAAATGGCTTCTCTGTGCCGCAAGGCGGCGAAGTCCGTTGTATCTGGTGGCGAAGGGCCGATTCAAATCACACCGGATAATCTGAAGGATTATCTGGGTATCGCTAAATTCCGTTACGGTGTTGCAGAACTGGAGGATCAGATCGGTACGGTTACAGGCTTGGCATGGACAGAGGTCGGTGGTGAAACACTGATGATTGAAGTGACCGTCGTACCTGGTAGCGGTAAACTGATTCTTACGGGTAAACTGGGAGACGTTATGAAGGAATCTGCCCAGGCGGCATTCAGCTACACTCGTTCCAAAGCAGTTGATCTGGGCATTGAACTGGATTTTTATGAGAAAAATGATATCCACATTCATATTCCTGAGGGTGCGATTCCGAAGGATGGCCCATCTGCGGGAATTACTATTGCTACTGCATTAATTTCAGCTTTGACCAACCGTCATGTATCCAAGGATGTAGCTATGACGGGCGAAATTACTTTGCGCGGCCGAGTATTGCCGATTGGTGGTTTGAAAGAGAAGTCGCTGGCTGCCCACCGGGCAGGCTACAAAAAAATTCTGCTTCCCAAAGATAATGAACGGGATTTGAAGGATATTCCCGACAGTATCCGGCAGGATGTTGAATTTGTCCCCGTTGCCCATATGGATCAGGTGCTAAAGCATGCTTTGGTTGAGCAGGCAAGGGTACATTAGAGAGGAATTAAGAACACAATGAAAGTAACAAAAGCAGAATTTATAATAAGTGCGGTTGGCCCCGATCAGTTTCCTGTGGACGCTTTGCCAGAGATTGCTCTGGCGGGGCGCTCCAATGTAGGAAAGTCTTCACTGATTAATCGGTTGATTAATCGTAAAAATTTGGCACGTACCAGTTCTACGCCAGGTAAAACCCAGCAACTCAATTATTACCGGATTAATGATGACCTCTATTTTGTCGATTTTCCCGGTTATGGTTATGCCAAGGTATCCAAAACGTCCCGCAAGGCTTGGGGGCAGATGATTGAGTCTTATTTGCTGGAGCGTGAGCCACTTAAGCTGGTGCTTCAAATGGTAGATTTGCGTCATCCGCCGTCCAAGGACGATATCATGATGCACGACTGGCTGCGACATCACGGGCTTCCAGTCTGCGTTGTAGGCACTAAGGCAGATAAAATCCCTAAAACGCGGCGAGAAAAGCATTATAAGGTAATCAAGCAGGAACTCGGAATACTTCCCGGGGGATTGTTTATCCCCTTTTCATCCGAAGAAGGTATGGGCAAGGAAGAGCTGTGGTCTGTCATCTCCAGCTATATAGAGAATGACGACGAAGAGCAGACGGAATTGTAAGGTTAGGGACGTCCTTAAGGGCGTCCCTTTTTCATGATTCGGGCTTTACAAAATATTAAACTCACTAAAATGGTGGGAATAATATATAATAACTAAAGGAACTCATGGAATTTAAGCAGAAAAGTGAGTATATGAGGGATAATGCAGTCTCAACCCCATCATTTTCTGTTTATTTCCGATGTATGGCGGAAATTTATGATTTGATGTGCAAGAAAAGCGTTGTAGGTCTGATGTATAATAAAGCATAAAGCTTAAACTTATAGGTTCAGGAAAGAATTGAGGAGATTGGTATGGCTCAGCGGTTAGCCACAGAGTATGTTAAAACCACTTTGACCTTGTCGGAAACTCAAATGGACGAATTTTTGCGGGCAGTGGATGATCCCCAGGTGCATTACTATATTAAAGTTCTAGATAACGGAAGACAGGAAATCGTTCTGGAGCATAGTGCGGGTGAGGAAGTTCATTTGTTTTTTGAAGCCCAAGAGGGAGCGTTTGTGTGTGAATTGACTTGCCGCTTAATTCATCCGCAACTAACCCTGTTTATACGCAAACTTTTTGTTCGTTTTAAGGGCGAAGGCATCGTTTACCGAATGTATCAAGGATTCACTATGGTGTATTTTTATAATGAAGGTACGGTTCGTAAAATTATGGAGAAGAATGTCGTAGGCTCCAGGCTGGTATTTGAATATAAAAATACGGTTCAGGAACTGCAACAGCTTTTTCAGCATCAGAACGTCGAAAATGAAATATCAGACGTATATCATCTCATTAATTCGTTGCTTGACCAGCGAAATTTGGCGCGTACTTTCTCGGAGTTGGAACAGATTGACCACAAGCTTCGAATGAGTTGCTCGAAATTATTTGCACTGGAAGCTTAATAAGGCATGAATATATGGAATGAATCGTTATGCAGTGTAGTCCCTTTCTTTACCGAAAGGGGCTTTTTTATTCCAAAAAAATGATTGCATTTGCTGCACATAGATGTTATTTTTAATCTCGTTGAAAATGAATATAGGAACCAGGATTCACTCAGGACATTGAATGTTGCGAGAGGTTATTCCCTCGGGAAGTGAATGACGTAGGTCCTAGCGGATGAAATTTTTTCAAACATTTTATTCCTAGGAAGGGGGAACCGAAAGATGGAATTGGAGTACTCAACTTTCGGAAGACACGTTGCCGTAGATACTTGGGGTGTTGAGTTTGAATTACTGAATGATGCGCAGTTTTTGGAGGCTCAATTAGTTGAAGCAGCTGAAGCTTGCGGAGCAACGGTGATGTCCGTTCAATCCAAGCAATTCGAACCACAGGGAGCTACCGTGCTTGTACTGTTGTCGGAGAGTCATCTCTCTATTCATACGTATCCTGAGAGAGGATTTGCCGCTATTGATTGTTATACTTGCGGTGAGACTGTCGATCCGCAGCTGGCTATTGATTACCTGGTATCCGTTCTAAAACCGAAAAAAACATATGCGAAGAAGCTGATTCGCGGCTTGGGAGAACTTCAGGTGGAATCACCGGAGTGCAAGCTGGCCGAGTTGGTGTAAATCGTTCTTTTATGGAGCCATTTGTGCGTCCTATATTATAACCATGGAACATTTCCATGGTTATTTGTTTTAAAAGTGGTTTACACTAAATCAAATCATACAGAACGTGCTAGATATTCATGAACGCCATCCAATTTTCATAAACAATTCATAAAACAGCCGGAGGAGATTCGGACTTCTGTGATATAATTAACATAGTTTATGATAACAGTGGTTATTCTTATTACAGTTTAGGCAGGTGAATTTGCAATGCACATCGTCGTTGTTGGGTTGAATTATCGTACGGCGCCTGTGGAAGTCAGAGAGCGTTTTACATTTGCAGAAGAAGATTTGCCAAAAGCGCTGGAACAACTCAAACTTACCAAAAGTGTGTTGGAGGGCGTAGTTGTCGCAACCTGCAATCGGACTGAAATATATGTTGTGGTGGACCGCCTTCACATGTGCGGTTATTTTATACGCAGTTTTATGGAGCAATGGTTTGGCATTCCACGTGATCAATTTACACAACATTTATATATATATGAGGACGAGCAGGCGATTCGGCATTTGTTCCGTGTGACTTGTGGCCTTGATTCTATGGTAATTGGAGAAACACAAATTTTGGGACAGGTAAAGAACGCTTTTCTTCAGGCTCAATCCCAGAAAATTACGGCAACGTGGTTTAATATGTTGTTTAAGCAGGCCGTCACATTGGGCAAGCGTGCCCATTCAGAGACGTCTATTGGAGAAAGTGCCGTATCTGTCAGCTATGCAGCAGTTGAGCTGGGCAAACGGATTTTCGGGATGTTTACCGATAAAAAGGTACTGATTCTCGGTGCTGGTAAAATGAGCGAGCTTACTGTTAAGCATTTGTACAGCGGTGGAGCAGCTGAGGTTATTGTAGCAAACCGAACCCTGTCCCGTGCGGAAGACCTTGCCTCTAAGTTCCATGGAACGCCGGTTACGATGGAGGAAGGCATGAATCGGTTGGCGGATGTGGATATTGTCATTAGCTCGACAGGTGCCCAGGGTTATATTCTGGATCGGATTCGGGTTGAAGCAAGTATGAAACGTCGACAGTCCCGTCCTTTGTTTATGATTGATATTGCGGTTCCGCGTGATCTCGACCCGGCTATTGGTGAATTACAGAATGTTTTCCTGTACGATATTGATGATCTGGAAGGGATCGTGGAGAGCAATTTGGAAATGCGCCGTACCGAAGCTACAAAAATCGAGCATATGATCGAAGATGAGCTTAGCGAGTTTTATCAATGGTTGAAAACGATGGGAGTGCGTCCGGTGATTCGTGCTTTACAGGAAAAAGCGGAGTCTGTACATCAGGATACGTTGGAAAGCTTGTTCAATAAGCTTCCCGAGCTGGATGAACGGCAACGCAAAGTGATTAGCCGCTTGACGAAAAGTATGCTGAATCAGATGATGCATGATCCGATCAATCGGGTAAAGGAACTGGCTGTCCAAAAGCAGGGAAATGAGGCCCTAGACATGTTTAGCCACATTTTTGCTCTGGAGGATCGTTTGGATGACGCCGCTCAGAAAGTAGATAAAAGCGATGCATCTGCGTTAATGAAACCGGAAGCCGGTGTTCATGAAAAAACCGTTCAGGCTCAGGCTTTGCCAGCGTCGTTTGCGCCGGCCAGCCTGTAAAGGTGGGTGAACAGAAGTGGCTTCAGGCATGCTTATATATGATTCAATGATTTATGTTTTTGCCCTGAGCCTTCTGTTTGTATTCTCGGATGGGATTCGTCGCAATGCGAATGCTAAACGGACAGGTACAGGGCTTCTTGTTGTCGTTCTGGTGCTCCAGCTTGCTTATATGGGGATAAGAACCTGGAATGAAGGGCATCTTCCTATTTTCGTGACCTACGATTTTCTATTTCTGTTCTCAGTTATTTTGGTACTGATTTCTTTGATTCTGACACGTTATCAGCGATCCGAATTTGCGGTATTGTTGCTTAATATTATTAGTTTTGCAGTGCTAGTGCTCAACAATATATGGATGGAGCCTCTCGACAACCCGCTTGGAAATTGGCATACCGTGCATGGTCTGCTCCTGATTCATATTGCGCTGGCTAATCTTGGTTTTGTAGCAATGACGGTAGCAGCTGTATTTTCGGGGTTATATCTGTTTTTGCATCGTAAATTGAAAGTAAAGAAATGGAATGACACGATCAGACGCCTGCCGAGTCTGGAAATGATGGACCGGTATACGCATATGGCGCTGTTGATTGGTACTCCTTTGTTGGGGGTCTCTATTGTAGTTGCCGTTATTTCTATTATTGCCGAGGAACGCTGGCGTCTCTTGCTAGATACCAAGGTGCTGATGACAGCGATTGCCTTGTGCGTGTATATTATATTTTTAGTGAGCAAAAGATTGAATCAGCGTTCAGGGCTTGTAATGGCAAAGTGGGCATTGGTGGGCTACACGCTATTGATTCTTAATTTTTTGCTGAATTCCTGGTCTGTATTTCATCAGTGGACGGGAGAGTGAAAAGCCTTTTGCAGCATTTTGTCCCGATTTCGTTGAATTGTAAGAATAAGATCTGTTGTGTTGTAGGTGGCGGTAGGATTGCGGAACGAAAGGTAAAGGGGATGATGGAAAGTGGGGCATTCATTACCGTCATTAGCCCGAATATAACGCCGGATTTACAGGTTCTGGCGGATCACAAGCAGCTCCACTGGGTAAATCGCGTATATCGCGAGGGTGACCTCCAGGGAGCCTTTCTTGTATATGCGGCGACGAACCAGAGAGAAGTGAATGATGAGGTTGCGCATGAGGCCAGACAAAGGGGTATACTGGTAAATGTGGCGGATCGATCGGAAGATGGAGACTTTATAACGCCGGGTATCATTCGACGAGGAAGATTGACGATTAGTATTTCCACAGAAGGGGCTGGCCCTGCTGTGACCGCTGATATTACATCAGCTTTGGATACGTTGTTTGGTAGCGAATACGAGCCATATCTGGATTTCATGCACGATATGCGACAGATCATCAAACGTAAGATAAGTTCCCCACAGCAAAGGACCAAACTACTGAGGCGCTTGGCGAGTAGCGGAATTTTGGATCAAATACGGCGTCATGAATTTATGGCTTGGACCGAAAAAGAAATAGACCTATGGATTGCGCAAAATCAGGAGGAATAACATGCGAACAATTGTGGTAGGCAGCAGACAGAGTGCGTTGGCGTTAACTCAGACCGGGCATGTCATAGAAGATTTGAACGCGCTGTGCGCGAAGCATGGAATGGATTTGCAATTTGTCGTGAAGAAAATCCTGACCAAGGGTGATCGAATATTGGATGTAACCTTGTCCAAAGTGGGTGGCAAAGGGCTTTTTGTCAAAGAAATTGAACAGGCCATGCTGGCTGGTGAGATTGATATGGCAGTACATAGTATGAAGGATATGCCTTCCGAATTGCCGGAAGGGCTTGTCAACGGCGCTGTGCCGCGCCGTGAGGACCCACGTGATTGCCTGATCACATTGGGCGCCAAGAGCCTGGAGGATTTGCCTCAAGGGGCAAAGGTGGGCACGAGCAGCCTGCGCAGAGCCAGTCAAATCAAGTCCATGCGACCTGATCTACAATTGGAGCCTGTGCGGGGTAATATTGATTCCCGTCTGAAAAAGCTGGAGACGGAAGGTTTTGATGCTATCATTTTGGCGGCAGCAGGCTTGCATCGGATGGGCTGGAAAGAGCGAATTACGTCCTATATACCGGAAGAAGACTGTTTGCCAGCGGTTGGGCAGGGAGCACTAGGTATTGAATGTCGTGCGAGCGATGAAGAGCTACTGGCCTTGCTGCACCTTTACAACGACCGGGATACCTCGGCTACCGTTGCGGCAGAACGAACCTTTCTGGGCGTGTTAAATGGGGGGTGCCAAGTGCCGATCGGGGCTCATGCGGTCTGGGCTGGTCAAGAAATCAGCCTCACGGGCATGGTAGGCTCGCCAGATGGCGAGGTTATTTTGAAGGAAACGCTCCAGGGAAATGATCCGCAAAAGCTGGGAGAAGCGGTGGCGGCCAGTTTGATAGCCAAAGGAGCGGAACAGATTCTGGCGCAGGTGAGGGGATGATAGCATGGCAGGAAAAGTATATTTGGTAGGTGCAGGACCTGGAGACGCAAGATTAATTACGGTCAAGGGTTGGGAATGCATTCAATTGGGCGATGTCATTGTGTACGACAGACTGGCAAGCCCGCGCCTCTTGGGATTGATGAAGCCAGGTGCCCAAAAAATCTATGTCGGCAAGTTGCCAGATCGTCACACCATGAAGCAAGAGGAAATTAATCAGCTGCTGGTGGATTTGGCCTTGGAAGGAAAAACAGTTGTTCGTCTTAAAGGGGGAGACCCCACTATATTTGGACGAGTCGGCGAGGAAGCCGGGCTACTGCGTAAACATGGTATTTCCTATGAAATTATACCCGGCATCACATCAGCAATCAGTGTGCCCGCCTATGCGGGCATTCCAGTCACACACCGGGATATGGCCTCATCGCTGTCTATCATTACAGGTCATGAAAGTCCGGATAAACTCGACAAAAGTATTCATTGGGATAAAGTGACGAACGCAACGGGCACACTGATCTTTATGATGGGTGTAGCCAAGATCGGCTATATCAGTGAACAGCTGATAAAACACGGCAAACCGTCAAATACTCCTGTTGCCTTGATCCGTTGGGGGACCCGCGCCGAGCAGGATACGCTGGTGGGTACGCTGGCGGATATTGAAGCTAAGGTGAAGGCCGCGAATTTTCAACCTCCCGCCGTCATCGTTGTCGGAGAAGTGGTCAATCAACGTGAACAGTTAAAATGGGCTGAGGACATGCCTTTGTTTGGCAAACGGATTTTGGTTACTCGCGCGCGTGCGCAGGCCAGCAGTCTGGTTCGCCGGATTGAGGAGCTTGGTGGCGAACCATATGAATTTCCAGTTATTCAGACGGTCGCCCCTTCGGACGAGCCAACCAAACAGGAAATTAAAGAGGCATTTGCGCGACTACCTGAATATGATTGGGTGTTTTTCACTAGCGTTAATGGAGTTGAATACTTTTTCACGCACTTAAAGGAACAGGGCAAGGACGTACGCATGCTGTTCAAAGCTCGTATTGCCGCAGTCGGACCAGCTACAGCAGCTGCGCTTCGGACACACGGAATTGTGGCAGAACAGATCGAAGGCCCTTTTCAGGCAGAAGGCTTGCTCGAAGGGTTTGAGCAGGATTTGCAGGCAGGGCAGAATGTATTTCTACCTAGAGGTGATCTAGCTCGGCCGTGGCTGCCAGAAAAGCTGAGGGAGATGGGCCTTCATGTGACCGAGGCTGATTTGTATCAAACTGTGCTGGCAGCCAACACACAGGATGACGAGCTCCTCAAGCTGCTTGAGGAACGTGCCATTCACGCGATTACGTTTACGAGTTCCTCAACCGTCACCTTTTTTCTGGAAGCGCTCAGACAAATGGGGATCCATGATCCGTTGTCGCTGCTGGAGGGAGTTACGATTGCTGTGATAGGTCCTTTGACCGGTGAGACAGCTACCCAAGCCGGTTTGACTGTGAGTTTTATGTCAGAGAAGGCAACCATTGAAAGTCTGATCCAATCGTTATGTGACTGGAAACGATCAAGTACTCTTATGACATTATAATTTTTTGTTTTTGCTAATGAATGTATAAAAATGGAGGTTTGTATTCATGAGTGTTCCTTTTACTAGACATCGTCGTTTGCGCCAGTCGGCTGCAATCCGCAATATGGTGCGTGAGACGGTATTGAATCCCGCTGATTTTATCCAACCGATCTACGTAACATTTGGCACTGGGGTGAAACAGGAAATTAGCTCTATGCCAGGTGTATACCGTTTTTCTCTGGATCGGCTGGAGGAAGAACTGAAAGAGATTAGTGAGCTTGGCATTCCCGCCGTGCTCCTGTTTGGCATACCGGAAACAAAAGACAGTGTAGGGACTTCGGCTTTTGTGGACGATGGTATTGTTCAGGAAGCTACTCGTTTGATCAAGTCTCGTTATCCCGAACTGCTGGTTGTGGCTGACACTTGTTTGTGTGAGTTTACGGACCATGGACACTGCGGTATGGTACACATGCATGAGCATGATGGTGAGGTATGCGGTGAAGTATTGAATGATGAATCTCTGGAGGTGCTGGTACGTACAGCCGTTTCTCAGGCCAGAGCTGGTGCGGATATTATCGCGCCATCTAATATGATGGACGGTTTTGTACAAGCGATTCGGCAGGGGCTGGATCTGGAAGGCTTTTCACATATTCCGATTATGTCGTATTCCGTCAAATATGCGTCTGCTTTTTATGGTCCTTTCCGGGAAGCCGCAGATTCTGCGCCGCAGTTTGGTGACCGCAAATCCTATCAGATGGACCCTGCCAATGCACGTGAAGCATTGCGAGAAGCGGAGTCTGATGTGCTGGAGGGTGCGGATATGCTGATGGTGAAGCCTTCTCTTTCTTACCTGGACGTGATGCGCACGATTAAGGATCAATTTGATCTGCCTATGGTGGCTTACAACGTTAGTGGTGAATATGCCATGGTCAAGGCAGCCGCTCTTCAAGGCTGGATTGATGAAAAAGCAATGGTGCTGGAGATTCTGACAAGCATGAAGCGTGCGGGTGCAGATATGATTATTACCTATTCGGCCAAGGATGCGGCAAGATGGTTGAAGCAATAAGTCTATTTTCAGAAGATAGGAGTGGTCAGATTGATCGACGAACAACGAAAAGTGCGTAAGGATACGAACTCCAAAGTAGCCTTTGATGAGGCAAAACAATACATTCCGGGTGGCGTTAACAGCCCGGTACGGGCTTTTAAATCTGTTGGGATTACACCTGTATATATCGACCATGGCGAAGGATCGCGTGTATATGATATTGATGGTCAATCCTATTTAGACTATGTATGTTCATGGGGACCGCTTATTATGGGCCATGCACATCCCGAAGTGGTTAAAGCTTTACAGGCTGCTGTTGTAAAAGGAACCAGCTTCGGCGCACCAACGTTGGCAGAAACCGAAATGGCCAAGCTCGTATGTGAGCGCGTTCCTTCTATGGACATTGTACGTATGGTTAACTCCGGAACTGAGGCGACTATGAGTGCGATTCGACTCGCACGCGGATTTACGAGCCGTAGTAAAATTCTTAAATTTGAGGGATCATATCACGGTCATGCGGACAGCTTGCTGATTAAAGCAGGCTCTGGTGTTGCGACATTAGGTTTGCCCGATAGTCCGGGTGTACCTGAAGTCGTAGCCACCCATACCATCACCGTCCCTTATAATGATTTGGCTTCGGTGAAGCTAGCTTTTGAGAAATTTGGCGAAGAGATTGCCGCAATTATTGTCGAGCCAGTAGCAGGCAATATGGGAGTTGTACCGCCACAGCCTGGATTTTTGGAAGGTTTGCGTGAGGTAACCCAGCAGTACGGAAGTCTGCTGATTTTTGATGAAGTGATGACTGGATTCCGGGTTGGACTTCATTCGGCTCAAGGTCGCTTTGGTGTGACGCCGGATCTTACCTGTCTGGGTAAAGTGATTGGTGGTGGACTCCCTGTAGGTGCTTACGGCGGACGTCGCGATATTCTGGAGCAGATTGCTCCATCGGGGCCAATTTATCAAGCGGGTACGCTTAGCGGAAATCCGCTGGCTATGGCAGCAGGTTATTCGACACTTAAATTGCTGACGCCAGAAGTATACGATCGCCTGGAAGAGCGGGCAGCAAGACTTCAAGCCGGATTCGAACGTAATGCGAGCGAGCTGGGTATCCCTGTCACGATCAATCGCGTGGGTTCCATGGTTTGTCCATTTTTTACAGAAGAAAAGGTTGTCAATTTTGACACAGCTAAAACGAGTAATCAGGACCACTTCCGCCGTTACTTTACTGAAATGGTGAATGAGGGAGTCAGTGTGGCACCATCTCAATTTGAGGGTATGTTTGTGTCGGGCGTGCATACGGTAGAGGATATTGATGCCACCATTGAGGCGAACTATCGCGCGCTCAAACGTCTATGAGCTGGCAAGGCGGCTGGAAAAGAAGAGGACCGTGGCTGGAAGTCACGCCAGGACGGGAAATCACAGACGGGGAAAAAAACAATGCTGATGCTGTAGATCAGTGGTTGCTGAATTGTTTGGAATTACCGGAAAAGCTGTGGCGCAGACTGCGTCATGCAAAAGAGATTGAACTTACAGGGGACCGGCTGCGGCTGGCCCTTTTTCCTGTAATGAACCTTGGAATCACCCCTCGTTGGTATGATTTGAAGGTACTGTATGAAGATGATTTTTGCCTGGTAGTGCATAAACCGGCAGGTATGGCAGTACATCCGGACGGCGCTGTGCAGGATGGTCCGCTGACGTTGGATCATGCTGTCGCATCCTACTATGAGATGAATAGCATTCATGCGGCGGTAAGGCATGTACATCGTCTGGATGTGGATACGACGGGCCCAGTGCTATATGCCAAAAATGAATTTGCGTTGCTCAAGCTGGACGAGCAAATGCGAGCTAAGGATATAGGCCGCAGGTATGTAGCTTTGGTACGAGGGAAAGTACCCCCATCGCTGCGAACGTTGGATTGGCCGATTGGCAAGGACAGGCATCATAAGCAGCGCCGTCGTGTATCTCCAACTGGGCAAAAGGCGGTTACCCATATTGAACTCGGAGAAGTATGGGGAAGCGGTCCAAGTACAGTGAGTCTCGTATATCTGACGCTGGAGACAGGCCGGACGCACCAGATTCGCGTACATCTCAGTCATGCTGGCTACCCGTTGCTTGGGGATGTATTATACGGGGGGCGGGCTACTGATTTTGGCAGGCAGGCGCTGCACGGAGAGCGTCTTACCTTCTGTCATCCGTTGAGTGGCGAAACGATTACCGTGGAGGATGCTTGGCCGGATGATTTTCAAAAGCTACACAAACAGCTATAAAAGATGGCATGCCTTCTATTTTGGCGCATATACTTGAACCTAGAAACGGTTTGCAATATGGAGTTTCCGTGCGCCTGACCAGAAGTCAGAGGATGTGCGGAGACTGCCCAAAGGAGGATGCCATCCTTGAACAAACAACAGAATGATCAGCCGCAAGGCTTGCGTTTTGATATTTATGAACGCATTCATTTGACGGAGGAAGCTGCCGGGATTGCTGAGTTGGAGGAAATTGAGCTTCTGCCACGCATTCAGGTTGTAACCCACGGCGACCATGCCGCTTTGCGAGGGCATTTGCTGCTGGAGGGCGTGTACCGCACACCTGAACAGATCACGAGCGAGCTTCATCATTTGATCCCTGTGGAAATTACCATTCCGCTAAACCGCGTAGGGAGATTGGAAGATATCTCTGTCGAGATTGAAAATTTTGATGTGGACCTGCTTTCTTTACGTAGTCTAAACATTACAGGCGTTCTTTCTTTGCATGGCGTGGAAAGCTCGCACGCGGAGGAGACGGCGGTTTGGCTGGATGAGGAATTTACCGTAGTGCATGCACCTGAGCATCAGGTTCAATCCCTTTCCGCCGATGGAGAGCATCATCATGCAGAGGCCTATTCTACCAATGACTCGTCCTCCGATCACGTTACAGATCCTGAAACTTCCTACAGAGTGCCATCACAACAGGAGTCCGTTTCTTGGGAACAGCCGTCTGAGGACCATGAGGAACAGAAGTCATTGTCGGAACAGCAAGCTTATGAGTCGGCAGTAGATCCTAACCGATTCTATGAGCCTTGGACGGGCAAAGCAGTTGAAGACAGCTCTCCCGAGGTCAAGCATGAGCATGGGTCTCCGGAAGTGTGGGGATTTCAGCAAGAGGAAGCATGGGCAGGGGGAAATGAGCCCAAAGTATCTTCCGCATCTCCTAATATAGTATATGAACCTTTGCTGTCTGAACCGCATCCTGGCACGGAGTCCGAGGTCTATCTGGAGACACAGTTGGAAGCGAGTCAAGTAGATAACTTCGACTTCAGGCCTGAAGCGTCAGAACAGGTTAACCACGAGGCCCATGACACCTTTACTGAGGATAAGCCAGAGATGCGTGTAGCGCTCAACAGTAAAAAGGATGAAGGGGCAGACGAGCCAGACCCGGTTGTCTACTCATCATTGCTCCAATCCAGCCGTTCGGTGAAGGAAGCCGAATACCAGCAGCAGTTGGAGCAGGAGCCGCAGAATCAGGATCAGAAAGCCGAAGAAGAGCGAGAGAATGCCAAGTGGAAGAACCTTTTTTTTCATACACAAGATGAAACACCTTTTCGCAAGGTGCGGTTATGCATTGTACAGCGCGAGGATACACTGGAAACCATAGCTGACCGTTATCAGCTCAGCACACGTGAGCTTCAACTGTATAACAGATTGGCGGAGCATCATGTGGAAGAAGGACAGGTATTGTATATCCCTTGATCCGGTTGCTGAAAAATGCACGGCGGGTGTTGACTATAGTCAATGGGAAATGTATGATGTGGTATAGTTATTGAAAGACTGAGATCGGGAAGAGTAGGCAGCAAGCCCTTCAGAGAGTGGAATTGCAGCGCTGTGAGGTTCCGCAGGAAGCTACTGGCCGAAGTCACCCGGGAGTCGCCTGTTTGAACGGTTCCTCATTTAATTCCTACGGAAGATAAGAGGCTCACGGTAGAATAAGGCCGGTCCGCAACCGTTATCTGCATAAAGTGTCACACCATGTGTAATGGATCAGTGGATACATACACAAGGGGTGAAACAAAGGTGGTACCGCGAGAGAACAGCCTTTCGTCCTTTGAGGATGAAAGGCTTTTTTTATTTGCCAATTGAAAAATCATGGAGGTATCCTGATATGTCAGAACAAGACAACAAGACAACCTTGGAAATGCCAACAACGTACGATCCAAAATCAGCAGAACAAAAATGGTACAAAACGTGGATGGAGAAGGGCTATTTCCGCGCTGGGCAACATCCAGAGGCAGAGCCTTTTACAATCGTTATTCCACCACCGAATGTTACAGGTATGTTGCATATTGGACATGCTCTTGACTTTACTTTGCAGGATATTATTATTCGCGCCAAGCGGATGCAGGGGTATGATGCCTTGTGGCTACCAGGGGCAGACCATGCGGGTATTGCTACCCAAACAAAGGTAGAGCAAAAGCTGCGTGAAGAAGGCCTGACACGTTATGATTTGGGCCGCGAGAAGTTTTTGGAGAAAGTGTGGGAGTGGAAGGATCTTTATCTAGATAATATCCATAACCAATGGGAAAAGATGGGCTTTTCTCTCGATTATTCTCGTGAGCGTTTTACGCTGGATGAGGGACTGTCCCAAGCGGTACGTGAGGTATTCGTTAAACTGTACAAGAAAGGTCTGATTTATCGCGGTAAACGCATCATTAACTGGGACCCTGCTGCACGTACTGCATTATCGGACATTGAGGTGGAATACAAAGAGGTGAACGGAAATCTGTATCACCTGCAATATCCACTGAAAGACGGTAGCGGATTTATTACGGTAGCCACTACACGTCCTGAAACGATGCTGGGCGATACAGCTGTAGCTGTACACCCGGAAGATGAACGCTACAAGCAAATGATCGGCAAAACGCTTGTGCTCCCAATCATCGGACGGGAAATTCCGGTCATTGCGGATGATTATGTTGATAAAGATTTCGGTAGCGGCGCGGTTAAAATTACACCGGCTCACGACCCGAATGACTTTGAAATGGGACAACGTCACCAGCTGCCACAAATTACGGTGATGGACGAAACGGGAACGATGAATGCCGAAGCAGGCAAATATCAGGGCCTTGATCGTAGCGATTGCCGTAAGCAAATCGTCGCTGATCTGAAAGAGCAGGGCGTACTGATTCGTATTGAAGAGCACGTACACCAAGTAGGCCACAGCGAACGTACAGGTGTAGTTGTAGAACCTTATCTGTCCACACAATGGTTTGTGGAAATGAAGCCTCTGGCAGCTAAAGCCATTGAAGTGCAGAAGGCTGGCAACGGGGTAAACTTTGTACCGGATCGCTTTGAACGTACTTATCTGCATTGGATTGAAAATGTGCGTGACTGGTGTATTTCCCGTCAATTATGGTGGGGACACCGTATTCCGGCTTGGTACGACGAAGAAACTGGAGAAGTTATTGTATCGGCGGAGGACCCTACAACTTTGCCTGAGTATGCTGGCAGAAAGTTAAAACAGGATGAGGATGTGCTGGATACTTGGTTCAGCTCGGCTTTATGGCCGTTTTCGACACTGGGCTGGCCTGAGCAGACAGAGGACCTCAAACGCTACTATCCGACTAATGTCTTGGTTACAGGCTATGACATTATTTATTTCTGGGTATCGCGTATGATTTTTACCGCGTTGGAGTTTACGGAAGAGATTCCGTTCAAGGACGTACTTATGCACGGGTTGGTTCGCGATGCGGACGGTAGAAAAATGTCCAAATCCCTCGGCAACGGTGTTGATCCGCTCGACGTGATTGACCAATATGGTACCGATGCCATGCGTTATATGATTTCCACCAGTAGCACGCCTGGGCAAGACCTTCGTTTCCACTGGGAGCGTGTGGAGCAGGCCCGTAACTTTGCCAATAAAATCTGGAACGCGTCACGCTTTGCGCTGATGAATCTGGAAGGCGTCACTTCGGCAGATATAGACATTACTGGTGACTTAAGCACTGCTGATCGTTGGATTTTGCATCGTCTAAACGAAACTTCACGCGACATCACGCGTCTAATAGATGCTTATGAATTTGGCGAGACAGGCCGCCTTCTGTATAACTTTATTTGGGATGATTTGTGCGACTGGTACATCGAGTTTGCGAAGCTTTCCCTATATGGCGAAAATGCAGAGGCGAAAAAGAAAACGCAGTCCGTACTTGCATATGTATTGGATCGGACACTGCGCATGATTCATCCGTTCATGCCGTTTATCTCTGAGGAAATATGGCAGCATCTTCCGCATGAGGGAGAGACGATTACACTGGCTGCTTGGCCTGTTTATGATCCTTCTTTTGAGGATAAGGATGCAGTTGCAGAAATGAATTTGCTGATCGACGTAATTCGCGCTGTGCGCAATATCCGTGCTGAAGTCAACGTGCCGATGAGTAAAAAAATTGAGTTGCTCATAAAACCCGGCGATCAAGCCGTTCTCGATATCATTAACCGCAATGGGGAATATGTACGTAGATTCTGTAATACGTCTGAATTCGACGCGGGATTAGAATTCACCGTTCCAGATAAAGCGATGACATCTATAGTTAGCGGCGCAGAGCTATACCTGCCGCTGGCCGGACTGCTTGATATTGCCCAGGAAATTAGCAGACTGGAAAAAGAACTTCAGCATTTGAACAGTGAAGTGGAGCGCGTGGAGAAAAAGTTATCTAATCAAGGCTTTGTGGCGAAGGCACCAGCTAAAGTCATCGAGGAAGAGAAGGCCAAGCAAGCCGATTACTCAGATAAGCGCGCTAAAGTTATCGCACGTATTGAAGAACTCAAGGGATAATTTCACTCACAATAAAATGACCTGAAGGTGAAGAGGATGTCAGATACGATCAGGGGCGGAGACACGGCTCCTTTACAAAGCTATGATGAAGCAGTGGAATGGATTAACGGCTTGATTCCGTTTGGTATCAGACCCGGATTGGAACGAATTGAACAGCTAATGAGTAAATTGGGTGATCCGCAACGACATCTGAAATTTGTGCATATTGCGGGAACCAACGGTAAAGGCTCAACTTGTGCCTTTCTGACCTCTGTGCTACTGAAATGTGGGTACGATGTCGGAACTTTTACGTCTCCGTACATCACCCGATTTACGAACCGTTTTCAATTCAATGGGACCGATATTCCCGATGAAACGCTGGTTTTGCTTGCCAATCGCTTGTATCCGTTGGTGAAAGAAATCGCAGATAGTGAATTGGGATCACCTACAATGTTTGAGGTATCGACAGCATTGGCTATTTTATACTATGCTACGGTATCTTTCCCAGATGTTGTGGTATGGGAGACAGGTCTCGGGGGAAGGATGGATGTAACTAATATCGTGAATCCAATCGTCTCAGTTATTACGAATGTCGGCTATGACCATACGGATATTTTGGGAGATACGCTCGAACAGATTGCAAGGGAAAAGGCCGGTATCATCAAACCGGGTGTACCTGTCGTCAGTTGTGTTTCCCAACCCGAGGCTATTCAGGTCATACGTGAAACGGCGACAAAGCAAGGAGCTACCTTGTACCTGGCAGGAGAACAGTTTACGTATGAACGGCTAAATGGGGATGAAACAGCTCAGACCTTTTCATTCGCGGGGCCCTTCCGACATATGGAAATTGACATCACGTTGTTAGGCGAGCACCAATGTTCTAATGCGGCAGGAGCTATGATGGCACTTGAGGTCCTACGTCAGTATATGGCTTTTGTGTTGGATGATGCAGAATTGCTGGAGGGTTTTAGGCAAACTGCCTGGGCAGGGCGTCTCGAACAAGTCAGTACCTCGCCGAGGATTGTCCTTGATGGAGCTCATAATCCAGAAGGAGCACAGACGCTGGCCAAGAGTCTTCCTCAAGTGTATTCGTACAAAAAATTGGTTTTAATGATGGGAATGCTGTCAAACAAGCATCATGAAGCATACTTGCAGCATATACTGCCACTAGTGGATACGCTTATCCTGACCGAGCCCGATTTTCGCCGCAAAATGAATGCCGCTGAATTGGCTCATCTCGTGGAGAAGCTGCGGCCGTCTTATGCCAAAACGGATTTAAAAATAATTGTAGAAGGTGACTGGAAAAAGGCTCTAGGCCTGCTTCAGTCACATACGGAAGCGGAAGATCTGGGGGTGGTGTCCGGCACGCTGTACCTTATTGCGGATGTACGGGCTACCCTTATGTATCAAACCGATTCGGAAAAAGGTTGGTGAAATTTGTTGATTACTTCGGAACATGTTCATTTTATCGGTATCGGCGGCTACGGGATGAGCGCGATTGCTCGGGTCATGCTGGAGATGGGTTATACCGTGACTGGCTCAGATGTGGCATCACAGGAGCTGACAGAAAAACTGGCAGCAAAAGGCGCAAAAATATATATTGGACACACACCTGAGCATATTGCAGGCGCGGATATCGTCGTCTATTCAACAGCATTGTCACGTGACAATGTGGAGCGGGTGGCAGCGGAGGAATTGAATATTCCAACTCTGCATCGTTCGCAGATGTTGGCTCGCTTGCTTAACGAACGTAAGGGAATAGCTGTTGCGGGTGCGCACGGTAAAACGACAACCTCTTCCATGATCGCTCTGGTTATGGAAAGATGTAACGTTGATCCAACGTATATTATTGGCGGCGAAATCACGAATTTGGGGACGAATGCCAAAGCAGGTAAAAGCGAGTTTGTCGTTGCTGAGGCGGATGAGAGTGATGGTTCTTTCCTGCAATATCATCCTTGGCAAGGCATTGTAACCAATATTGAAGCGGATCATTTGGAAAATTACGATGGCGACTTTAATCGTCTGAAAAGTGCCTATGTACAGTTTTTGAGTCAAATTCGACCGGATGGGGCGGCTATTGTATGTGCAGATGATCAGAACATCCGGGAAATGCTTCCTCAGCTCCAGACTCGGGTCATTACTTATGGAGTGGAGCATGAAGCGGATTATATGGCGACAGATATCCAATTAGGTGACCGTCGATTAAGCTTCACTATGAGCCGTAAAGGAACAGCACTCGGAACGATCGAACTATCAGTGCCGGGTAAACATAACATGTATAATGCGATGGCTACTGTGATTTCCTGTTTGGAAGCAGGGGTTCCATTCGATCAAATCGCTGCTACTATTGTAGAATTTCACGGAGCGAAGCGTCGCTTTCAAGTACTAGGTGAAAGCAATGACATACTGATTATTGATGACTATGCGCATCACCCAACAGAGATTGAGGCTACGATTAGCGCAGCGAGAGCGACTGGCAAGCGTATTATTGCTGTATTTCAGCCGCAACGCTATAGCCGCACCTTTTTCCTGCTCGATGCGTTTAGCCGTGCGTTTAGCGAGGCTAGTGAAGTCATCATTACCGATATTTATTCACCAGCGGGAGAAAAACAGATTGAAGGCGTGCATTCTTCCAAGCTCGTGGATTTAATCGTCCAAAACAGCAATGCTAATGCAATCTATTTGCCGACCAAAGAAGCCGTGATCGAGGAGTTGAAAGATCGATTACAGCCGGGGGATCTTGTGCTGACGATGGGAGCGGGAGATATCTGGAAAGCAGGTGACGCGTTAGCGCGCCATCTTCGCGGACAGCAAGTGTAATACGTATAAAAAAGAGCTGTTACGCCAATGAATTACATTTATTCAAGGGTATTCCGAACACGACTGTGTTTCGGGATACCTTTTTTTGTTAATGCTGGGGCATATATTCTTAGCTTGACTCATACAACAGACTATGAGGAAGTATGGGACAAGGAGGGAGTGCATCCATGAACAAGACCAAGATGACATTCCGGTTCGACCAACAGTTGCCGGAGACAAGCCGGGAGGATAAGCTACAGGTGCTTCCGTACAAAAACGAGTCGATTACGAACGAACAGCGTGAAACGATTAGAGGAATGAATAAAAATGCTGTAACTACGCAAGAAGCAGAGCTCAATGAGCCTGAGGATCTGAATAAACGCATTTCAAGTCGGCGCTTTGCTCCGACATTAAGAGTACAAGAGGGATGGGATGACCCTTTTGGCAGTTCGGCGGCTTCTTGGTCAGATGCGGACGTTCTACCAGATAGCCTAGAAGAGAATGAGGAAGCTTATCATTCTGGCCAAGAGTACAGAAAACGTCCACCCCACCCTTCTAGATGGAAACTGGTTGGTTCTGTAGCCAGCGCACTGGTGACCGGGGGGATGTTTGGATATATTATGTTGTTACTGTTTAACGGAGGAGGCATGGTCCCGGGAGCAGATCCCTCAGTAGAGGAGGCTGTACCGGTCTTTAAAGAATCCGTTGGTGTGGATGCAATATCTGCAAAAGAGAATTCTGTCCCTGTCACTGTCATAGAGGCTCAGGTACCTCCACAAACTTACTATTTGCTGCAATATGGGGTTTTCAGCACTCCAGAACGGGCCTTACAAGCAAAAGAAGAACTGTTGAAGGCAGGCATTGCAGCAGAAGGGGATACCGAGGACCAAAACCGGGTATATGCAGGAATATCACCGGATAGGGAGCAAGCCAAGTTGCTCAGCAATCAGTTGAAAATACAAGGAGTCGAATTGTATGTTCGTGAGCTTGAATTGCCTGGATTCGAAAAAGCGGCTTACAGAGGCGAAGGCGATAAACTCACTGGCTTTTTTCAGTTAAGTAGTTCATTGGTGGGTAAGTTGAGCGGACTTTCCTCAACCTTGCTGGGAGAAGGAGGTGCGAATACGGTGCCAGCCTCCGACATGAAGGAGCTGAACGACCTGCATCAGCAGTGGACACAAAATATCACTGCACTTCCTACCGGTCTTCCAAAGGAAGCGGTTGCTTCCGCAACCTCACTTGAAAAGGCGATGAACAGTGCGATCTCTGCACTTGGGGAATATAATAAAAATACAGCCAAGGAACACATTTGGGAGATTCAGTCCTCCATGATGGAATATGTTTTGCGTGAGAAGGAATTTATCCAATTCATAAAACAATAGACTAACCATATTTTCCGGCAAGGAACTGGAAATAGTTCCCCATGCCGGATTTCTGTTTGTATTGCAGTACAAATCACCGTATAATAATGAAGGTGTCAAAAAATGGCGAGGGAAGATCAGGATGAAAAAAAATGTAGGAATGCTTATACTGTTTTTATTGCTCGGTTGGCTCTTGGGTGCATGGATTGCCAAAGCCCTTCAATCGATCAAATTCCTTTCCTTTCTGACCCACCCCACTAGGATATCTTGGTCGCCGAGAGCGGACCTAGATATTATCAGCTACAACATAACGATAAATTTTGAATTGAGCCTGCTTAGTCTGATCGGCATCATTGCCGCGTTCTGGCTGTACCGCAGGCTCTAACTGATGAAAAGGAGCTTCCCTTATGGACGGGAAAATTACGCCCCGCATTATTCTGGCATCGACTTCACCAAGAAGGAAGGAATTGCTCGCATTTTTGAGACTCCCCTTTGAGGTGGTGCCGAGTCATGCGGATGAGAGCACGCCTGAGAGCTGGACGCCTCAGCAAATCGTGGAGACCCTTGCGGCACGCAAAGCCGAAGCGGTCGTGAACACCGCCACTCAGTCGAAGGAAGCCGGACTGGTGATTGGCAGTGATACCATTGTCGTGCTGGATGGTTCGGTACTGGGCAAGCCTGCCGACCATGCGGACGCGGTTCGCATGCTGACTGCATTGCAGGGAAGAACACACCGTGTGTACACCGGGGTAGCCTGCATACATACCGGAACCGGCGAAATGCTTGTCAGACATCGCCAAACTGAGGTTACAATGAAGCCTCTGAGTCAAGAGCAAATTGTGGCATACGTGAATACTGGTGAACCGTCTGATAAAGCAGGAGCGTATGGCATTCAAGGCATGGGTGCTACGCTGGTGGAATCTATTCAGGGTTGTTATTTTAACGTCGTAGGATTGCCGCTTTCCTTGCTGTCGGACATGCTGTCCGATTTTGGAGTGAATGTGTTGCGTCCATAAAGGGGATAAACATATGCTGGAGTCGCCAATACTGATGCTTCGCGACCTCCCCCATGAAGAACGACCAAGAGAGCGCATGATGACATATGGGGCGGATGCCTTAAGCAACGCGGAGTTGCTGGCAATATTGCTGCGTACAGGAACGCAAAATGAGTCTTCGGTGCATTTAGCGCAGCGTATTTTGCAGCAGGCAGGAAATTTGCGTCAACTGGTGGATATGAGCTTGAGCGAGTTGACCCAGATTAAGGGCATTGGGGATGCTAAAGCGATACAGCTAAAAGCGGGTATCGAACTGGGGCGTCGATTAGCATTGTCTCGCCATTTGGAGACCCCGGTGATTAGTTGCCCGCGGGATGTGGCAGATCTGCTGTTTGAGCAGCTTCGTTATTTGCAGAAAGAGCATTTTGTATGCTTGTTCCTTAATACTAAAAATCATGTCATTGCTCAGGAAACACTATCTATGGGTAGCCTGAATTCTGCCATCGTGCATCCTCGTGAAGTATTTCGGGCAGCAATCAAATGCAGCAGTGCTTCAATAATTTGCGCTCATAACCATCCGAGCGGTGATCCGAAGCCAAGCCCAGAGGATGTTCAGTTGACTCGCCGCCTGATGGAAGCGGGCAACATCGTGGGTATCGACGTGCTTGATCATATTGTGATCGGGGACGGGACCTTTGTAAGTTTGAAGGAACAAGGTCTGATATAATATAATATTTAAATCAAACATTTAAACACGACCGGATAATCCGGCCTGAATAAACCGTTTATACATGGATAACAGATTTCAGGGAAGAGAAAAGGAGATTACATCATGCTGGGTGGCTTTACAAAAGATTTGGGAATAGACTTGGGGACGGCAAACACGCTTGTATACGTAAGAGGTAAAGGAATTGTGGTTCGTGAACCATCTGTAGTTGCTTTGCGTACAGATACAAAAACCATTGAGGCTGTTGGTGAATCTGCGAAAAAAATGATCGGTCGCACACCGGGAAATATCCGTGCGATTCGTCCGATGAAGGACGGTGTCATTGCTGATTTTGATACAACAGCAACGATGATCAAATATTTTATCCGTCAGGCGCAAGCCCAACGCTCTTTGTTTCCACGCCATCCGAACGTGATGGTTTGTGTGCCTTCAGGCATTACTGCGGTGGAGCAGCGTGCTGTTGAAGATGCGACGAAGCAAGCAGGTGCAAGAGAGGCATATACAATAGAGGAGCCGTTTGCAGCAGCAATTGGCGCTGATCTTCCTGTATGGGAGCCAACAGGAAGTATGGTTGTCGATATCGGTGGAGGTACAACCGAGGTGGCAGTCATCTCCCTGGGCGGGATTGTAACAAGCCGCTCTGTGCGTGTGGCAGGTGATGAAATGGACGAGTCCATCATCCAATACGTAAAGCGTCAATACAATCTGATGATTGGTGAACGGACTTCAGAGCAACTGAAAATGGAAGTTGGCTCAGCTATGCCATTAGAGCAAGTAGAAACCTCGGAAATCCGCGGACGTGATCTGGTAACAGGTTTGCCGAAGACGATTACGATTACTTCTGATGAAATTAGCGAAGCATTATCGGATACAGTCAATGCAATCGTGGATGCGGTCAAAGTAACACTGGAAAAATGCCCTCCCGAGTTGGCAGCGGACATCATGGATAGAGGAATTGTACTGACTGGTGGTGGAGCACTTCTGCGTAATCTGGACAAGCTTTTGGCAGGTGAAACCGGAATGCCGGTGATCGTAGCAGAAAATCCTCTGGATTGTGTGGCAATCGGTACAGGCAGAGCGCTGGAAAATATTCATTTGTTCAAATCGCGCAGCAGTTCTGCCGTCCGTTCCAAACGTTGAATCGGGGGTGTAGGAACTGTTTAAGCTGTTTGGCAATAAAAGACTATTTGTTCTATTGATCGGAATCGTTCTGTTTATTGCCCTTATGGGGATTACACTTGGACAGAGAAATTCCTTAACCTGGCCCGAGAAGTTCGCCAGAGATTCAATTGGCTTTGTGCAAGGTATCTTTTACAGGCCCGCTTCAGCAATAGCGGGCTTCTTTGAAGATATCGGAAATATGCGCAGCATCTACGAAGAAAATGAACGGTTAAAAATTGCTGTAGCAAAGCTGACTCGTGACCAGATTCAGACCCATAATTATGTTGAAACAAATGCCAGACTGCAGAATGAACTGAAGTTCACCCAAACGCAAAAAGCGAAAAATAATTATGATTATCGCGTTGCTCAAGTGAACAGCGTCAGCAATGATTCCAAAACGCTTGTGATTGATATTGGTGAGAAGGACGGAGCGAAGGTTGGTCAGGAAGTCAGTTCGCTTGAAGGATTTGTAGGAGTCATTAGTCGTACGGGGAATTTTACGTCCACCGTTACGTTGTTGACTACATTGGATCCTAAAAATCCGAATTCTTATGCCATTGCAGCGACAGTCTTGGGCAAGGAAAATCAATCGTTTGGTATGATTGAAAGCTATGATCCGGGTACGAACAGATTTCAAATGACTCGCATTGAAGAAAAAGACCCAATCGCAAAGGGCGATCAGATTATTACATCTGGTGCAGGTGGGAAATTCCGCAAAAACCTAATGATTGGAACGGTAGAGAAGATTCAGGTTGGGGAATTTGGCAAAACACGGACAGCGATTATTAAACCGGCAGCAAGCTTTGTGGATTGGAAAGAACTGCTCATCCTTTATACTCCTGAGGTACCGGAATAATGAAGATGCGCGGTCAGGTTCTAATACTGCTGCTGTTTGTACTGTTTATAGCTGAAGGGACGATTCTTCCGTGGCTTCTTCCGGATAGTTGGCATTCAAGAATGGTTCCGAATTTTGTGTATGTCGTGATCTTGTTTGTGTCTGTGTATTACAGCCGTCATACAGCATTGGTGCTAGGTATTGTTTTTGGACTTATTCATGATGTAGTGTTCTACGGGTTTATCATTGGGCCTTACTCTTTTGCAATGGGGTTGTCTGCATACTTATTGGGGCTTGTTTTTACAGCTCGACGTGCGCCGATGCCTATTATGATGGCAGCCGTGTTGATTGGTAGTTTCCTGCTGGATTCTATGCTTTTTGCTATTGATCAGCTGTTCCAGCTGAATCATCAGACTTTCAATTGGGCACTTGCTCAGTATATAATTCCTGATTTATTTATCCATTTTCTGTTCGCCCTCATCATTTATGTCCCGGTTCGCAAGCAATTGCAGCGTTTGGGTACCCGTGTGAAAAAGGAAGAGGCCGTCTAGGTCTTTTTACACACATTTTGTCCGGGTTAGCAGGGATTTGACGTCCCGGGGACGAAATGATTGAGATAGGAGGGACAGGCTAATGGCGGTGAAATCGAATCATGTCACGATTAAAGGCATCAAAGATGGCCTGGTATTCCTGCTGGACGATCAATGCGAGTTTGAGGATTTGCTAGGTGAGCTGCGTTTTAAGCTGGAGCACAGTCATCAAAATATTTTAACAGGCCCGATCATTCATGTGGATATTAAGCTGGGAAGCCGAGAAGTGACAGAGGAACAGAAGGAAAGTATTCTGGAGATCTTGAAGCAAAAGGGGAATCTGCTCATCAGGTCTGTAGAATCACCTGGACTGCCTGTGGAAGTGCAGGGAAAGCCCCCTATTCACACGGTGACAGGGATTATCCGTTCTGGTCAAGTGCTTCATCACAATGGGAACCTACTCTTTTTGGGAGATGTAAACCCGGGCGGAATTATAACATGTACTGGTGATATTTATGTCCTCGGCGCTTTGCGAGGCATGGCGCATGCAGGGATGGAGGGGAATAGTGAAGCGATTATTGCGGCTTCCTATTTTGCACCGACACAGCTGCGAATTTCCGAAATGATCAGCCGTCCACCAGACGAATGGGAGACACGTGAATCCGGTATGGAATTTGCGTATCTCAAGGATGGCGCTATGCAAATAGATAAAATGAGCAATATTGTGCGTCTGGGCCGCGATTTTAACGTGTTCAAAGGGGTGTAGCACATGGGAGAGGCTATCGTCGTCACTTCAGGAAAAGGCGGCGTCGGCAAAACGACGACGTCAGCCAATATAGGAACAGCGCTTGCACTGCTCGGCAAAAAGGTATGTTTGGTGGATACGGATATCGGGTTGCGTAATCTAGACGTTGTGATGGGTCTGGAAAACCGGATTATTTATGACCTTGTTGATGTAGCGGAAGGTCGTTGCCGTTTAAATCAGGCACTGGTTAAGGACAAGCGTTTTGAGGAGCTGTATATGCTGCCAGCCGCTCAAACCAAGGACAAGAGTGCTGTTACGCCGGAGCAAGTTAAGGATATTATTTTGGAGCTTAAAAAGGATTTTGAATATATATTGATCGACTGCCCTGCGGGTATTGAACAGGGCTTTAAAAATGCCATTGCCGGGGCCGATCAGGCCATTGTTGTGACCACCCCGGAAAATGCAGCCGTACGCGATGCGGACCGGGTAATTGGTTTACTGGAAAGCTCACATGTGGTATCACCCAAGTTGGTGGTTAACCGCATTCGCAATAGCATGGTTAAATCCGGAGATATGTTGGATATTGATGGGATTTTACAAGTGCTTAGCATAGACCTTATTGGGATTGTGCCGGATGATGAAATGGTAATTAAAGCCGCTAATACAGGGGAGCCTACCGTTATGAATCCAGATTCACAGGCCGCGATTGCTTACCGTAACATTGCGAGACGGATTTTGGGCGATACAGTGCCCCTCATGCAGCTGGACCAGAAGAAAAGCGTGATGACACGCTTTAAGAAGTTTTTTGGTATGGGTGGATGAGGAAAACAGGAAGTTATGGCTGGTAAATTGCTTCCACACTTCCTACGTAATTTTCCATTGGTTCTAAGGTAGGAACTGTAGTCGTATTCATTTGTAATACTAGACACTTAAATAAGTGATAATCTTATTTAAGTGTTTTTGGTTTTAGGGTCACTACATAAATATCATAAATACAAAACATATCCGGTGCGCTAGCGCCGGTTTTTTTGATTTTTAGGTGCGTAATCCCGAACCGGACAACATAAGTTGAAGCCCGTCCTCATAAGATGTATCAAACATACCTCGCTGAGGGGGCTGAACAGGATGAATAAAAATTCCGGAATCAAGCAGCGCAGAGAAGAACGTATACAGCAGCTAATCGCGGGAAGCAAAGCGGAGACGTATCCCTCTGGCATATATCAGAACAGGCACGGGGATAAAGATATGAAGTCGATGCCTATAGTCAGTGCCAACTCGCCCAGAGACCCAGAAACTGAGTGGAAAAATGAGCGGCAACGCTGGCAGCAATCTTTTGGGACGAATCGTGGTCCGTCTTTTTGGACTTCCTTTTGGCGAAGATCAGTCATAGCAACGGTGTTATTTGGAATGGTATGGGGAATGTTTCGTTGGGATATTCCCTATGCAGTGAATTTGCGAATGTTTATTGCGGATGCCTTGAATAAGGATATGGATTTTGCAGCCGTCGGACAATGGTATGAAACTTATTTTGACGGAGCACCTTCCTTTTTGCCGATTTTTGGCGAGAAGCATGAAACGCACAAGGTAGACGCAAGTCGAAAGGGTTCTCCACCGATTGAAGGCAATATAACACAGCCTTTTGTACTGAGCCTTAAAGGGGTAGAAATTACGCCGAATGTTACCGATAACGGGGCAATCGCTGTTAAAAGTATAGATGCAGGTCGAGTATTAGACATATTAAATCATCCCAAAAGCGGGATTTCGATTACAATTCGACACACTGGCGGTATCACAGCAACTTACGGAAGGCTTTCCCGCTCTACCTTAAAAGTGAACGACTGGGTTCAGGAGGGAGATGAGATCGGTGTACTGCCAGCAAGTCACAGCGGCAGCGAGGCGGCGACTTTGTTTTTGGCAGTTCAAAGAGGGGATCAATACATTGACCCGTCGGAAGTGGTAGCCCTTGATTAATGTCCGAGGGGTGACCTTATCACTACATCCACTGTTTGTATTGGTTATGCTGACCTCTATATTAACGGGACATTTTATCGAGATCATAACTTTATTTACATTGGTATTTATTCATGAGCTAGGCCATGCGACAGCTGCTTCGTTGTTGGGTGCGCGGGTGCTTTCCATACAGATGTTACCCTTTGGAGGAGTGGCGGTCATTGAGGATCAGGGGAAGCTCAATGCGTGGAAGGAGATTGTCATTGCGCTAGCGGGGCCCCTGCAAAACGGAATCATGATCATCATCCTTTTGTGGTTCAGAAATGTGAGTGGGCTGGAGTATGATTATGTAAATTATATCATTCAGGGGAATGCAGTTATTGCACTGTTTAATTTGCTGCCCATTTTACCACTTGACGGTGGAAAAATATTGCAGGCACTGATTAGCTTATCTTGTTCTTATCACCGCACATTAGTGTGGACTTTTAGAGCCAGTATCGTAACGAGTTTGCTATTTTGTATATATGGTATTTCGCCGTTGTTAAGGCAAAATGGACCTATCCATTTAAATCTGCTGGCGGTAGGGATTTTTTTGCTTTATTCTAATATTGTGGATTATCGGAATATCCCTTACCGTTTTATACGGTTTTTGCTGGGGAGGGACGAGCTTTTTTACCACGAAGTAGCTAAGGGAAGTATTGCCTTACCTATTGTATCCCTGCCAGTGAAACATTTGGAGCCTATTTTGCGTCTTTTCAGAAGAGATCGGTATCATATGGTTTATGTTATGAATGAACAGGGACGGATTGTAGCCGTACTGCCGGAGCAACGTCTTATTCGCTCTTATTTTGCGACACGCCCGCCAGATGGTGGAGAACCCAAGCCCAAATAATGTTTTATGTGTTAAGGAAGAGGCTGTATCCAGAGAGGTTGAAAAACCATGAAGCAAATGATTGTACAATGCCAGCAGCAGATGACCCAAATGGCGCTGTTGGAAGAGGGACGATTAGTTGAATATGCGGCTGAACTACCGCGAAAACGGGGAATTCTAGGTTCTTTTTTCAAAGCGAGGGTGGTCAATGTGCTACCAGGTATGCAAGCCGCCTTTGTTGACATTGGACAGCGAAAGAATGCCTTTTTGTATGTAGATGACGTACTTCATGCTCATTTGGACAAGCAGCCGGAGGTAAAGCCATCCATTTCTGAAGTGTTAAAGGTAGGGCAGGAAATTGTAGTGCAGGTATTAAAAGAGGCTGTTGGTAGTAAAGGAGCCAGGGTCACCACTCATTTTTCACTTCCGGGTCGCTGGATCGTATATATGCCCCGTGCTGATTATGTGGCCGTATCTAAGAAGATCGAACGTGAGGGCGAACGTACCCGTTTGAAAGCAATGGGAGAGCAGCTACGCACAAGTGAGGAAGGACTCATAATCCGTACCGTTTCGGAGGACATGAGTATAGAGGCGATTGAAAATGATTTAAATCAACTGCGTAAGCAGTGGGTGGCTATTCAGCGTAAAGCTGGTGAACACTCGGCTCCGTGCGAATTACACCGGGATTTAAGTATTGTTCAGCGGTTGATTCGGGATGTGTTTACACCTGAACAGGATGAACTGGTCATTGACAGTGAAGAGCAAGCAAAGGATGCAGAAATAATGCTGCAACAGATTGGTCCTGCGAAAGCTCATGTAAGTATATTTCGTGGTCCAGAAGAAACAATTTTCAAAGCTTATGGCGTTCATGAGCAGCTGGAACGCGATTTTGCGCGAAAGGTATGGCTGCAGGGCGGCGGATACATTGTCATTGATCATACGGAGGCATTAACCGTCATTGATGTGAATACTGGGAAGTTTACGGGAGGCAGTAATCTGGAAGAAACGGTGACCCGGACTAACATTGAAGCAGCTGAAGAGATTGCCCGCCTGGTACGTGTGCGTGATATTGGTGGTATCATCATCATTGATTTTATTGACATGGAACAAGAGGAGAACCGTCGGGAAGTATCCTCTGTGCTGGAAGCAAGATTGAAGAAGGATCGGACCAAATCTTATGTTGTCGGTTGGACGCGGTTAGGTTTGCTGGAAATGACCCGCAAAAAAGTGCGTGAGGAAAAGACGCTCGTGTAGAGCGATGCGTAACCAAAAATCATTTTAAAACTAAAGGTTGAATGTGTACAAAGCTTGTGCTACAATCATTTAGTATGTGTGATGCGTAAGATTGGCTGCACATGCTGTAACCGCTCCAATCAGGTACTGAAGTGCAGTATCCTAAGGGAATCTGCCACCTGCTATTAGGCGAGTCTGAGACATAAGGAGGTGCAAGCAAATGTACGCAATTATCGAAACAGGTGGTAAGCAATACAAAGTTCAAGAGGGCGACGTATTGTTCATCGAGAAGTTGGAAGCTAATGATGGTGAAACTGTAACGTTCGATCGTGTTCTGGCAGTGTCCGGCGACAATGGCTTGACAGCAGGTACACCGCTTCTTTCTGGAGCTTCTGTAACAGCTAAAGTTGAGAAGCATGGTCAAGGTCAAAAGGTCATCGTATACAAATACAAACCTAAAAAGAACTACCATGTGAAGCAAGGTCATCGTCAACCGTACACGAAAGTGACGATTGAAAAAATCCAAGCGTAAGAGGGTGCGATAAGTGATTATCGTGCGTATTACACGACTGGAGGATGGCAGCATACAGGGGTTTTCCGTTAAAGGACATGCAAATTTCGCTAAATCTGGCGAGGATATCGTATGTGCTGGCGTTTCGGCGGTAACAGTAGGAACTGTCAATTCGATTGGAGCTCTTACGGACGTTGAGATGGAAACGGAAATGGAAAACGGCTTTTTAAGCGCGTATCTTTCTCCTGAAAGTTATCATGATGCGAACGCACAGGTTCAACTGTTGCTGGAGTCCATGGTGATTATGCTGACAAGTATTGCTGAATCATACGGTAAGTATATTCAAATAGAAAATAATCAAAGAAGGAGGTAGACATCATGTTGAAATTGACATTGGATCTTCAATTATTCGCATCGAAAAAAGGTGTAGGTTCCACAAAGAACGGACGTGACAGTAAATCGAAACGTCTTGGAGTGAAACGTGCTGACGGTCAAGCAGTTACCGGCGGTAGCATCCTGGTTCGTCAACGCGGAACGAAAATTCACCCGGGCACGAACGTGGGCATCGGTAAGGACGACACTCTGTTCGCGAAAGTGGACGGCGTTGTGAAGTTCGAACGTTGGGGCCGTGATCGCAAAAAGGTGAGCATCTACCCGATCGACGTTGCTCCAGTAGCAGCTACTGTAGAAGCTTAATAGCGGCTTAGACACGCTGAAAAGCCTCCGGCACTTTTGTCGGAGGCTTTTTTGCATGATGGTAATGAACTGGAAAGTTAGTCTGTGCTATACTGGATTAAGGTTCTTTAATAATCCATTTAATTTCGCAGAACGGAGAGAAGCCATGTTCCAGCGGATAAGAGCGCCTTATCTGGCGTTGGGTTCCATTCTGATTCCTTTGGTTTTTTCACTGCTCTATCCTAAAGTATTAACGATTATCTTATTAGCAGTATGGTCTGTAGTTGCTGCATGCTTTGGTATGTGGTATACGCAAAGACAGGTTGAGTATGAACGGAAAGCTGCTTTGCGTTCTTTTGAGCGTACAGCGATTTCAATGCTTAACCATCATCGGCATGACTGGATGAATGACTTGCAGGTGCTCTATGGATATATTCGTATGAATAAGCATGATAAATCTGTTGCTTATGTGGAAACAATAAAAGGGCGCGTGGCGGAAGACAGTAAAATATCTAAGTTGGGTATTCCCTCACTGGTGTTTTATTTGCAGTCTTTTCGCGTGAACGCCGGTAATTTACAGTTGTCGGTACAGGTTGAGGAGCAGTTAAAGTTAGACGCTGTCATGTCTCCCGAAGACGGCGAGTCGCTTGCCTCGGCCGTCATAGAAACGGTGCGTGCGTATCAATATGGCGGGGGCCGGTCGTCCTGGGGAGAAGTGCGCAGATTGACACTTTTTTTCGGTATGGATCAGAATGATGTTATCGTCCGTTTTGAAGGAAGTGACATACCTGCGGATTTGAATATCCTAAAGCAGGTCAGATCCGTACCCGGAAGTAAACGCATTCGAACAGAGAAGCTTCCTACGGGCGAAATGCTTCAAATTCGGATGCAGTGCCAGACATAAGGAAGGTGTAACCATGTTTGTAGATAAAGCGAAGATTTTTGTTAAAGGCGGTGACGGTGGAGACGGATTAATTGCGTTTCGCCGTGAGAAATACGTTCCTGAAGGTGGCCCAGGTGGTGGTGACGGAGGGAACGGTGGTGACGTAATTTTCCGTGTAGATGAGGGTTTGCGTACCTTGATGGATTTTCGGTACCAACGTCATTTTAAAGCCCAGCGTGGAGTAAAAGGTCGCAACAAAAGTCAACACGGAGCCAATGCGGAGCACATGATCGTACGTATACCACCGGGAACGGTCATCATAGATGATGATACTGGTGAAGTAGTAGCAGATATGACACGTCATGGTCAACAAGTCGTCGTAGCTAAAGGAGGACGCGGAGGACGCGGGAACATCCGTTTTGCTACGCCGAGTAATCCAGCGCCTGAGTTGGCTGAGAACGGCGCAGAGGGACAAGAACGTTATATCACGCTTGAGTTAAAAGTAATGGCTGACGTAGGCTTGGTCGGGTTCCCTAGTGTTGGGAAGTCTACCTTGTTGTCGGTCGTATCTTCTGCAAAACCGAAAATTGGGGCCTACCACTTTACAACGATTACTCCGAATTTGGGTGTTGTGGATGTGGGTGATCATCGTAATTTTGTGATGGCGGATTTGCCTGGTTTGATTGAAGGAGCTCATGAAGGTATTGGGCTGGGACATGAATTTCTGCGGCACATTGAGCGGACGCGTATTATTATCCATGTCGTGGATATGGCGGGCTCCGAAGGACGTGACCCGTTTGAAGATTGGACTAAAATTAACGACGAATTGAAGCAATATAATGCAGCATTGGCTGAGCGTCCGCAAATTGTGGCGGCCAATAAAATGGATATGCCAGAAGCTGAAGAAAACTTGGCTCACTTCAAAGAGCAGATTGCTTCTATACGTCCTGATCTTGAAATCATGCCTATTTCCTCACTGACACGTCAAGGTGTGAAGGAACTACTCTACCGGGCTGCTGATTTGCTGGATCAAATACCGGACGAGCCAGTTGTTGAGGAAGTAGCAGAAGTCAATGAACGTAAGGTATTTAAGCTGGATACAGCAGAAGACGATGGCTTTACAATTGTACGTGAAAACGACACATTCGTGGTGCAGAGCCCTAAAATTGAGCGCATGATGAAGCGCATGCAGTTGAACTCGCATGATGCCATTTTGAAATTAGCAAGAACGTTACGCCACATGGGTGTGGATGCTGAGTTACGCAAGCGTGGCGCCAAAGATGGTACATCTGTACGCATTGCTGATTTCGAGTTCGAATTTGTTGAAGGCAGCAGCTACTACTAAAAATCAAATAAAGGTCTAAAACCTGAACGGTTACTGTACTATAGGAAACTCTATAGAAGGCAGTAGCCGTTTTTTGCATTGTTAGCTTGCCGATTTTCATGAGTTTCGATATAATGTCCTCTATACAAAAACATAAGTCTTTGAGGAGAGGACGTTCTTGAAAGAGCGCTATTACTTGGTACGGGAAGATATTTTGCCTGAAGCTATTGTTAAGACCATACAGGTGAAACTGCTGCTGGCTTCAGGAGATGTTAAAACCGTGCATGATGCCGTGGAGCAAGTTGGGCTAAGCCGAAGCGCCTTTTATAAATATAAGGATGGCATACATTTGGTTAACCAGCTGGAGCGGGAGCGAATTGTCAATATCTCTATTGATTTAGAACATCAATCCGGAATGTTGTCCAGGGTGCTTGGCAGAGTGGCTGATTTCGGAGGCAATGTGCTGACGATCCAGCAAAGTATTCCACTGCAAGGCAGAGCCAACGTAGTCATCTCGGTAGAAATGTCCAGACTCAGTGAAGAGTTGGGTGTTCTACTGGAGGGCTTGGAGGACATCTCTGGAGTCAAACGTGTTCGCCTGATTGGGCAAGGTTAAGGTAATACAGTTCATTAGATATAAGTTTGCGGGAGGGGAATGGATGAAACCGGTCAAAGTAGGATTGTTAGGTTTGGGGACGGTAGGAACGGGAGTCGTTCGAATCGTAGAAGGTAATCAGGAAGATTTGAGCAGACAAGTCGGTTCACCGATCATCATTGAAAAAATAGCTGTAAAAAACATAGAAAAATATCGTTCCATTGAAGTGGACACGGCCAAGCTTACTGAGGACCCATGGGAAGTTATTCGAGACCCTGAAATTGATGTAATTATCGAAGTTATGGGCGGGGTTGATCAGACGAAGGAGTACATTCTTGAAGCGTTGGAGCGGGGTAAACACATCGTAACAGCTAACAAGGACTTAATGGCTTTGCACGGTTCTGAAGTATTAGCAAAGGCACAGGAAAAGCAATGTGATATTTTTTATGAAGCTAGTGTAGCAGGCGGTATCCCGATTATTCGTACACTCATTGAAGGCTTCTCCTCGGACCGTATTACCCGCATTATGGGGATTGTGAACGGTACGACCAACTTTATTTTAACAAAAATGAGTCAGGAAGGGGCCTCGTACGAGGAAGTTCTCAAGGAAGCGCAGGAGCTTGGGTATGCTGAATCCGATCCGACCTCAGACGTGGAAGGGCTGGATGCAGCTCGTAAAATGGCTATTCTCGGCACGCTCGGTTTCCGCTCTAATGTAGAACTCAAGGATGTAAGTGTCGGCGGCATTTCAAAGGTAACCAGTGAAGATATTGCTTTTGCTAAAAAACTAGGATATGAAATGAAATTGCTCGGCATTGCAGAGCGTCAGGGTGATGAATTTACGATTAACGTTCAGCCGACCATGGTACGCAAGCAGCATCCATTGGCCTCGGTGAACGGGGTATTCAACGCGGTGTATGTGCATGGTGAAGCAGTGGGTGAAACCATGTTTTATGGTGCGGGTGCAGGTGAAATGCCGACGGCAACATCGGTTGTAGCTGATTTAGTAGCTGTAGTGAAAAATCTCAAACTTGGTGTCAATGGGCTTAAAGCCATCGTTCCTTACAACCCTAAAAAAATTAGTAACGACGAAGATGTGTATTTCAAAAACTTCGTGCTTCTGCATGTGGATGATAAAGCAGGGGTGTTGGCACGGATTACGCAAGTATTTGCTGAATTTAATGTCAGTCTGGCATCTGTTGTGCAGCAACCGAATGAGGTTAACCCCGATGCTGAAATTATTATCGTGACTCATTTAGCCAGTAAAGCGAGTATGAAAAAGGTTTTGGAGCATTTTGAAACTTTAGACGTCATTCGTCGCATCAAGAGCGTATATCGAGTAGAGGGATAGTCAATAAAAGCAGGAGGAATTGTCTGTATGACCGTTTTAAAAACAGCAAGAGTGCGTGTGCCTGCGAGTACGGCCAACTTGGGTCCCGGCTTTGATACATTGGGCATGGCATTGTCCTTATATGCATGGATTGAAATGAAGGAGGCCGAACAGACGGCTTTTCATTTATACGGAGATGAAATGAATGGTGTTCCCCAAGATAAAACTAATCTGATTTTCAAGGTAGCACAAATGGTTTTTCGGGAAGCAGGTGTATCTGTTCCTGAGCTCGATATTTCGATGTACTCGGATATTCCGCTCACTCGTGGTTTGGGCAGCAGTGCTTCTGCTATTGTGGGCGCCTTGGTCGCTGCCAATACGTTGATTGGCTCGCCTCTGTCGAATTCCAAGCTGTTCGATATGGCAAGCGCCATTGAAAAACATCCGGACAATGTTGGGGCTTCCCTGTTTGGTGGTATTATTACAGCGATGTGGGACGGCGAGCATGCTAGGCATTTACGGCTTGAACCAGATGCTAATCTGGAGGTTATGGTAGTTATTCCAGATTTTCAGCTGTCCACGTCGAAAGCCAGAGAGGTTCTACCCGCTCATGTATCGTTGAAGGATGCTGTATATAATATAAGTCATGCTTCCATGCTGGTAGCAGCATTGGCGTCAGGACGAACCGATTTAATCGCCGAAGCGATGCGTGATCAGCTTCATCAGCCTTACCGCGCGGCACTTGTGCCAGGTATGACAGAGATCTTGCAGGACGCTCACCATTATGGTGCTTTGGGTGTGGCTCTAAGTGGGGCTGGACCAACGTTGCTGGCATTGACAGATCGGCGGGAAAATCGGAAAGCAGAGCTGGAGCAGTATTTAACGGATACCATGAACAAAGAGGGGATCACTGCTTCTGTTTTAAAATTGCGCCCTGAGAATGAAGGAGTTAAAGTATATACAGAAGGGAATACTCTCCCTTTTATGGATATGATTAAAGGGGAACTTACGATATGAAACGAATTGCACTTCTTCCTGAGGGGACTGTTTCTCATGAAGCGATTAAGTATTTGTTAGGAGATACGTCCCATGAATTACTTTTTTACAAACATATTGCGGACGTATTTCAGGCAGTAGACAAGGGTCAGGCAGACTATAGTGTAATTCCCATTGAAAATACGATTGATGGCTCTGTAAGTTTGCATATGGATTGGCTTGTACATGAAGTAGACATTCAAATGCAGGCGGAATGGGTTTATCCTTCAATTCAAAATCTTATTGGTCATCGTAGTGAATTTACGAAGGATTTGGACAAGCTGGATTTGAGCAAAGTGGTCAAAATTATGTCTCATCCTGTGGCGCTTCCCCAGTGTAAAGAATTCATACAGGCTTCCGCTCCTCAGGCCGAGTTGGAGAGTGCAGGAAGTACGGCAGAAGCCGTCGAAATTGTTAAACATAACCCCGGTAAAGGCTGGACCGCTCTCGGAACCAAGCTTGCGGCTGCCAAACACGGATTGGATATTTTGGCCAGCAAAGTGACGGATCACGATAACAACTTTACCCGCTTTGTCTTGATCGGTCATCAACCCATAAGTCTCCCGGGTACGCCTGAAGGTCAGCGAACCAGTATTTTGGTCACGCCGCCGCAGGATTTCCCGGGAGCGCTGCATCAGGTTTTATCCGCATTTGCATGGCGCAGGTTAAATCTGTCCCGTATTGAATCGCGTCCGACCAAAAAGCAATTGGGGAATTATTATTTTTACATTGAAGTTTTGGAATCTCTGCATTCCGTGCTGCTTCCGGCAGCCTTTGCAGAGATCGAGGCTTTGGGGTGCCATGTACGTGTTCTTGGCTCTTATCCAAGCTACAAGTATGTTGAAGCAGCGATCGAACCTATTTTAAAGGAACATTAATCGGAGGTGTGGTTTTAATGGCAGAACAATGGATCTATCTGGATGGGCAGCATGTGACTAAGGAAAACGCAAAGGTTTCCGTATATGATCATGGATTCTTGTACGGAGACGGTATATTTGAGGGCATTCGTATCTATAACGGGAATATTTTTAAATGTAAGGAGCACTTGGAGCGTCTGTATGATTCTGCTAAATCCATTCAGTTAAACATTCCTTTGTCTCCTGATGAAATGTTGGAAGCAATGGCTGAAACGATTCGTCTTAACGAAATGCGTAACGGATATATCCGTCTGATTGTATCCCGAGGTGCAGGAAATCTAGGTTTAGATCCTCTTCGTTGTGCGAAGGCGAGTGTCATCATTATCGTGGAGCAGCTCGCCATTTACCCGGAAGAAGCTTACTTGACTGGCCTGAAGACAATTTCTGTCTCTCAGCGTCGCAACATCCCGGACGCTTTGAATCCGAAGATTAAATCATTGAACTATCTCAACAATATCCTCGTGAAGATCCAGTCTAACTATGCTGGTGTAGGTGAGGCTATTATGCTCAATTCCCAAGGGTATGTGACGGAAGGCTCTGCGGACAACATTTTCATTGTCAAAAACGGAGTGCTATATACACCTCCTTGCTATTTGGGGGCGCTTGAGGGGATTACTCGTAATGCTATTATCGATTTGTGTGCTAAGCTTGGATACCCCCTTAAGGAACAACCTTTTACACTGCATGATGTATATGTTGCGGACGAGGTGTTTTTTACAGGAACTGCGGCAGAAGTTATTGCAGCTTATGAAGTGGATGGTCGTACGATCGGCTCCGGCGTTGCTGGCCCAGTGACTTTGGAGCTCTTGGCTGAGTTCCGTAAGATTGTGGATCAGGATGGCTACAAAGTGTGGCAGGACTAAAATAAAACCGAATCCTTTTAACTGAATGCTCGCGTGAGTATTCGGTTGAGAGGATTTTTTTGTTTGTATGGGGTCATTCGCCCGGGAAGTGCATAGGATGTAATAACAGAAGCCGGGCGTTTATCCCGCCCGAACGAAAGTCTAGGAGGTTTGTGACCTGTGAAAATACACATCGTCAAAAAAGGTGACACTCTGTACTTGCTGGCACAGAAGTATAATGTGACGCTGGAGAAAGTTATTGCCGCCAATCCCCAATTGGCAGACCCTAATCAGTTGAGTATCGGCGAGAAAATTAAAATTCCAACAGACCCTGTTACGATGGAAACACAGCCGTCAACGGTATATCAACACAAGGTTAAGCAAGGAGATTCATTGTGGAAGTTGTCCAAGGCGTGGAATGTACCGCTTAAGCTAATTATTGATGCCAATTCCCAGCTTAAAAACCCGAACGCACTTCTGGTTGGAGAAACAGTTAATATTCCACACTACAAAGAAGAGGCGTCTGATTTTACTGAGAATAAAAAAAATACCGCAGTCAAAGAAGAGATGACACAGCCTAAACCTGAATCCCCAACCAAGCAAGAACTTACCCAGCCCAAGGAGGAGTTGACGCAGCCTAAGCAGGAAAATATCCCTAGCCCCAAAGAAGAGATGACACAGCCGAAAGAAACAGTGAATCCTCCTAAGCTCCCTGAATTAAAACTGCCTGAAGTTCCTATGGAACCCGTAAATCCTGCTCCACCTCAAATGCAGCCCATAGTTACTCCACCTGCTCCACCTCAAATGCAACCTATAGTTACCCAACCCATCGCATCTAAGCCACAGCTTCCTACAACTGTTGTGAAGCAACCTGTAGCTGAAAAATTTTGCGGCTGCACAAAATCGGAGTCGATGGTAAATTCCGAGTGGTCGATACAACAGCCGACATTTGATTATAGCCCACAAATAAATGCAATGCCGAACTCGTGGTATCCGGGGATTGAGTCTCCTCAAACTTGGGGGAATGCGCCTATAAATACCTCCTTAGCAGAACACGCCTCTCCTACTGTAGTTTCTGATCAGGGCTATCATCATGATTGTGAGCATCCATGGTGCTGGGGGCCTGTGCAGACACCGCCTATAAATGCCCACCCAACACCTTATCCTGCCTATTCAGATTGCTGCGCCCCTGGATATTATCCGAGTCATGAGGCGTCTGAAAATGCATCCTACCCTGTCTATCCTCCATTTATCCATCAAGGGCATCCGCAGCAGTATCCAGAGAGTACAGTCCAGGGCAGTCAATGGAGCCAGGCATGGGGAGGACCTCCATATGGTTCGCCTGCGGGTGGGCACGTGTCCGACTATAGCCAACTACAAGGACAACAATCTGCGAATTCCCCTTATCATCCGTTTGCGCATGGGAATGCACCTATGTATCCATTAGAGGGATATACAACACCCTATATGTTTATGCCAGACTGTGGATGCCGGGAAGAGAACGTCCAGTCGGTACCAGCAATTCCAGCAACGCAGGAGATTGGTAACAATCTGACTATTGCATCCCAAAATGAAGTTGGCTCTTCTTCTAAACCAAAGGATCGTAGCGTACGTAAAGGTAAATCAAAAGACAGCTCTGGCAGTACATCCAAAGAAGAGACATCCAAAGCCAAGGTTTCTAGTAAAAATGGTACTAATAAAAAGCAAAAATCCCGTTCCTCATCTTATAATGCTCGTTCGCGTAAAAATCCGTGGATTAAGGACTGACCTGGCTATATGTAAAAGGAGAGGAACCTCCTGGTAGTGCCCGGCTTTATTATTCATTAAGAGGAAGAAATGAATGTTAAAGAGACTGTTATTCTGCTTGTGGGAATAATGGTCTCTTTATTTAAATACAGTGATTTTAAAGATGAGAAAATAATTTAAAAAAGGTGTTGCCTATTAGCGTAATTTTGTGCTATATTCTTATAGCTGTCTTTTGCAAGATAGTTAGCAACACGAAAACAAAGCAGAATTGATTAAAAAATTCTTTTGAAAAAAAGTGTTGCAAAGACTTAGAAAACATGATATATTATTTAAGTCGCCGCTGAGATGCGGTGGTGAAACAGAGTTAGATATTATGTAGGTTTGATCTTTGAAAACTGAACAACGAGTGAGTAAAACGATTTTGTTCGCAAAATCAAAACAAGAGATATTTTATCTCGTCAGTTTCAACATGAGCTTATCGCTCTTTCTATAAACCAGCTTCGGTTGGTCTTTAATGGAGAGTTTGATCCTGGCTCAGGACGAACGCTGGCGGCGTGCCTAATACATGCA
>RCUF01000125.1_pt1 | contig 43517 bp, 35 predicted proteins | sample 2166311 | NCBI WGS metagenome assembly RCUF01 (sample SAMN09932608, study PRJNA488358) | compost metagenome | feature: garden; material: soil; isolation source: compost soil in 4-hydroxybenzonitrile-enriched culture | place: Germany: Experimental Botanical Garden Goettingen | collected 2016-01-27
CATCATGACACTATTAGACATAAGATAAGGTCATACAATGTGGCGGGGTCAAGCGGTGCAGGGAGCGTCTTTCTTGCACCCCTATTTCTGGTTTTGACTTTATACTTACATGTCATATTATATTTCCTCTGTGGACTAACAAATCCATGGTAAATTCAGACTACATTTAATACTTTGGGCTTATGCGCAACCAATGATTTTCCCCTATAATCAGGAAAAAGGACGAAATGTCCTATATTTCGACAAAAAACTACATGAGATAAAGAGTAGTTGTTTGTTAGAAGGGAGAAGAAGCTGAATGGAGCAAAATAGTCAAATGCAGTATGTCGAGTTTGGAATTGGTGATGAAAATTATGCGATATCTATCGCGGATATTCATGAAATTATTAAACTGCAGTCTATTACTGAGATCCCTAATTGCAGACATTACGTCAAGGGAGTCATTAATTTACGCGGCCGAATCGTACCTGTATTGAGCTTGAGGGCGATGTTTTCTATGGAAGAAGATTCGCTGGCTAAGTCTACTCGCATTATCGTTATTAACCATAGAGAAGAGGCGCTGGGCATCATGGTTGATAAAGTGAATAAAGTGACGACATTCTCCGACATACAGGTTCCACCGGATCGAGTGGCTGGAATAAGCGGGACCTATTTTACCGGAATTGGTCTCACTCCTTCGGGTCTTGTTGGAATTTTGAAATTGGATGAAGTTCTTCTGAAGGACTGAGCGGAGGAGGGAGAATAGAGATGGCAGACTTGTCTGAATACATGAGTGTGTATTTGGAGGAATTGGAAGAACAGCTATATTTCATTGAAGAAGTAGTCTTGCAATTCGAAAAGGAAGGAGTCTCCAATGAGGGTGTACAACGAATGTTTCGTGCCGCTCATACATTGAAGGGTTCTTCAGCGGCAATGGGTTACAACAAAATGAGAGATCTGACGCATGCCGTAGAGCATCTGTTACATAAGGTAAGAAATCATGAATTACGTGTTACTGAAATGATGATTAATTTATTCTTTCAGTCGATTGACATGATGAGACATCTTCAACAGGAAATTGTCGCGAAACAGGTGGAGACTATAGATGTTAATCCACTGATAGAGAGTATTAACGAATATGAGCAAAAATTAAGCGACTCCTGCACAGAGAGATTACAACATGTGTCAAATTCGATAAGTAACAATGAAATTAATGATGTACATATATCCGGTCAGACATGGTTTAAGGTTAAATTGTCTTCGGATTGTGAGATGAAAATTCCAAGACTGATGCTGATTGATGCAAAGCTGAGAGTCACGGAAACAGTAATTGATATGAAGCCGGAATTCGATAATTTATCGGAAGACAGTGATATTTGTGAGGTATCCTGGTTGCTGGATATAGATCAAGATGCTGAAGTAGAGCAGGTAGTGAACTGGGTATCTTCAATGATGGATGTGGCTAGCGTCGAAGTTAGTGGGGACATTCCTGAAGGAAAAGAAAACCCGATATCAGAGCAATACAATCCGGCTATGACTCAGACATCGCAGCAAGGATCTGCTTCAGATCAAGTGGATGCTGCGAATACGAATGAAAGAGCCAAAAGCCAAAGTATTAGGGTTAATGTTGAGCGACTTGAACAGCTTATGAATTTAGCGGGTGAGCTCGTTATTGATCAGACACGAATACGCCAGATAAACAGTATGTTTCGCCAAAAGTTCGGAGCAGATGAGCTCGTAGATGAATTGAGCGTGATTTCTGATCATCTGACCCGTACAATTGGTGAGCTGCAAGAAGAAGTCATGAAGGTTCGAATGCTTCCGCTGGATAATTTGTTTAGCCGCTTTCCAAGGATGGTGCGTGACTTATCACGTTCTCTTGGCAAGGACATAGAGCTGATCATCGACGGTAAAGAGACAGAATTGGATCGCACTCTCATAGACCAGATCGGAGATCCATTGATTCATTTGCTGCGGAATGCGATTGATCACGGGATTGAGAGCCCAGAGACACGTATCGCGGCAGGCAAAAGCTCAAAAGGAACCGTTCATATCAAGGCAGCTCATGAAGACAATCAGGTTGTTATTTCCATAGAGGATGACGGCGGCGGTATTGATGCTGAAAAAATGCGAAATGCGGCTATTTCCAAGGGACTTATGACTACTGAGGAAGCCTCCAAATTGAGCCGGGAAGAAGCGATCAGACTTATTTTTCAACCTGGATTTTCTACGGCTAAAGCGATCAGCGATGTTTCAGGCAGAGGCGTAGGAATGGATATTGTTCGCAGTGATATTGAGAATATGAACGGTTTGATTGATATTGAGACTAAGGTAGGAATGGGCACGATTTTTAAGATTAGAGTACCTCTTACTTTAGCGATTATCACAGGCTTGCTCGTAAAAGCAGACGCTCGAACATTTGTAGTCCCTATGAGTAGTGTGGCCGAAATTGTCAGGATAGGGCCGGAAGCGATTAAAACAGTACAGGGTGTACCTGTTATTACGATTAGAGATGAAGTCATTCCATTAGAATGGCTCCATGATTATTTTGATTATCCAAGGTATCGTTATGAGCGCAATATTCCAGTAGTTATTTTAGGACATGCTGAGAAACGGCTCGCTATTGCAGTGGATGAGCTAATCGGCAATCAGGAGATTGTAATCAAATCTTTAGGCTCATTTATTGGCATGACGAGGGCAATCTCTGGAGCAACTATACTGGGGAACGGTAGTTTAGCACTGATTTTGGATGTTAGAGGGTTATTTCACTAACTTTACAATGATGGGAGCAGAAAATATGAGATGGTTCTATAATATGAAAACAAGCACGAAGCTCGTCAGTTCATTTTTAATTTTGTCCATAGTGGTAGCTTTTGTTGGTGTATATGGTTTGAATAATCTTGGAGTTATGAATAAAAGCTTAAATAGTATGTATGATGATAGCCTGGTACCGGTTAAAAATATTTTGCAGGCTGAGAATATGATCGCTCAAATGCGGCTCATAGCACGGGATTTATACCTTAAAGAGTCGATAGAAGATCGGAAAAAGGAGATTGAAAAATATAATGAAGCAGCCCAGGATATGACTGGCTATATGAATGAATTTAGAGCCGGGAATCTGAGCGCTGAGGCTCAAAAGGCAATCGGAGTATATGAAGCAGCGGCAACTGAATATAAGAAGGTATATCAGCAGGCGATTGATTTGTCCTTAGCCGATCAAAATGACGAGTTAAGAGCATTAATCTCTGGAGATTTTGCGACAGTGGCAGTTAATCTATCGGCTAGCTTGACTAAGCTGGTTGACATTACTACTGGTGAAGCGGATATGGCTAGAGATAATGGAGCAGAGCTTTATAATTCATCTATGAAAATTACAATTATCATCATAGTGGTAGCTGCATTGCTCTGTATTTTATTAGGGTATATTATTTCTCAGTTAATTGCGCGACCTCTATCTAAAGTAGTTGCTCTAGTAACCAAAGTAGCAAATGGAGACTTGACGGTAACGAGCGGAATTAATACGAAGGATGAGACTGGAATTTTGGCAGCTGCTGTAGATAATATGGTTGCTAATTTAAGGGAGCTTGCAGGTGCGATTCAATCGCATTCCGAGAATCTAGCAGCATCAGCCGAGCAAATCTCTTCAAGTGCGGATGAAATAGCGATCGGCAACAATAGTCAGGCAAATGATGCACAAACGATCAACCATTTGTTCCAGGAGTTATCCTCAGCCATTCATTCTGTAGCTGACAACACAGAAGAAGCGTCAGAAATGTCAGGTACAACTGTTGCTATTGCAGAAGAAGGAAGAAAAGTAATTCAATCTTCAATGAGCAGTATGAGAACGGTTAGCTCGCAAATGGCACGTCTTGAAGATGATTCACAAAAGGTTGGAGAAATCATTGATGTGATTGAGGATATTGCGGATCAGACGAATTTGCTCGCATTGAATGCTGCAATTGAGGCGGCTCGAGCAGGTGAACAAGGAAGAGGATTTGCTGTCGTTGCTGATGAGGTGCGCAAGCTTGCTGAACGCAGTGGTGAAGCTACCAAACAAATTATTGGAATTATTAAAGGGATGCAGGAAAATACTCGTTCAAGTGTGCAAGCCGTGCATGACAGCTCTGATCTGTCCGAGCAATCCGGCGAATCGTTTGAACGTATTGTCTCAATGGTTAATGAGATGGGACAAAAGATTATTGAAATTTCGGCCGCAAGTGAAGAACAAGCGGCACAGACTACAAATGTATTGGTAGCGGTTGAAAACATTTCGGCTACTACAGAAGAAGCAGCAGCAAGCAGTGAGGAGACGGCTGCTACGGCTCAGTCCTTGGCGCATTTGGCAGTAGAGCTGCAAAAAACGGTGACTGTGTTCAAGCTGAAGGCATAGAAAGAAAAAAAATCGCCCTTTTTCTCGGGCGATTTTTTTTATGAGCATATTATTATCTGCTAGAAGACTTACGTTGTTCTTCTGTCATCCAGATACCAATTTCTCTCTTTAGCTCAAGGAACGCAGAATCAGCAACAATTTCCCCACGGCGAGGGCGAGGGAAAGGGACGGTAATTTTCTGCAGTACTCTAGCAGGTCGACTTGAGAACAAATAGATCGTATCGGACAACATTAACGCTTCCTCAATACTATGGGTGATCATGAGGACTGAGCGATGACTTTCTTCCCACATGTCCAGCAGCCATCGTTGCATATCGCTTCGCGTAAGTGCATCTAAAGCGCTGAATGGTTCATCGAGACACATGACCTCTTGAGGAGCTAGCAGTCCTCTTACAAAAGAGGCGCGCTGCTGCATACCACCGGAGAGAGTATGAGGATAGGCATTTTCAAACCCTTCAAGTCCTGCTCTGGCTATCCATTTTTCGGCATCCTCTTTAGCAGTTTGTCCGGTAATTCCGGCAATTTCCCCAGCGAGCAGAACATTGTCCTGAATGTTTCGCCAAGGAAGGAGTGCCGGCTGCTGAGGGACATAGCTAATGTGGCCGCGCTGTCCTGTTACGTCCTTTCCTTGCATATAGATATAACCACGGTCTGGTTTATTCAGACCTCCGATAATATGGAACAAAGTGCTTTTGCCGCAGCCGGAGGGGCCGATGATTGAGACGAATTCTCCGGACGAGACGGTAAGGGAAATGTCATCTAAAACGGGCAGGACCTTGCGGCGATCGGAGAAGCTCATGCTGACTGAATGAACTTCAAGTGCAGGCTTGAGCGATGTAGATGAATCGGTTCTGGTATTGTTCTGTTGGCTCATTTGAGAATCTCCTCTCTATTTACGATTGTCCGGTTTATATCGCACGATCCATTTTTCCAGCAAAGAAATACAGAGGAACATTCCCAGACTAAGTAGGACGATAATGGCAATAGCAACAAAAATTCGATCTGTTCTGAATGAAGACTTCTGCAGCATCATATAATAACCGATCCCTTTATCAGCACCGATCCATTCTGCGATGACAGCACCCATAACACTGTACGTAGCGGCAATTTTGACACCGGATAGTATAGAAGGGATGGCGGACGGCAGCTCTAGCTTGCGGAAAATATCAATTTTAGACGCGCCAATCATTTGCATGTAATTCAGCATTGAACGGTCTGTGCCTCGTAATCCATCCATAGCAGCTACTGCTACCGGGAAAAAACATACAAGGGTGATGACGATGATTTTTGGCAAAATTCCGAATCCGAACCATACCATAAGCAGGGGGGCAAGGGCGATCGTAGGAATGTTCTGACTTAGAATAACTAGCGGATAGAGCGATGATTTCAATATCGGTACGTTATGCAGCACAAAAGCAACGATCAATCCTACCAAAGTACCTATAACAAATCCAAGCAAAATTAAACGTAAAGTTGCCAGTGTATGATCCCATAAGCCAGCTGTATTGGCCGCTGCTTCCCGGGAAATGTCTACTGGACTTGGCAGCATCCATTTGTCTATACCAAAAATCATGGTTGAAGCTTGCCACACGATTAAAAACAAGATGACCGCCACAAGAGGCGGCCATATGCTTTTCCATAGTTGTCCCATATTCATGGACGATATTTTTCAGTCAGCTTGTCCATGCTGACACCATCAGGATTGTACGAAATTTTGATTTGCGAAATGACACCCGGGCTGCCAAAAGAAATTAATGCTTCATTCATTTGTTTGACAATGTCCAGCAATTGATCAAGATCGCCCTCCATCGTTGTTTCCAGAGGATTAACCTGATATTTGACACCCGAGGCCTGGATTACCTCAATAGCGCGATCTACATAAGGAATTACACTTTCTCCGTTTGGTGTCTTTGGAATGACTTGAATGCTAAGCAAAGCGTTTGGCATAAAGATTCACGTCCTTTTTAGAAGTAGTAGTACATTAATTTTTTATTTATTCAGGTAAAAAATCGTTGGTAAAAGCTTTATCTGTATCAAGTGGCTTTTCTAAAAGACCTTTTTCACTCATCCAGTCGGAATAGTTCTGCCATACTTCGCGTTTTTGCTCCCCCCAACGTGCTGCATCATCTTTGTATTTTGGGCTGAGCCATTTTTGACTTGCCATAACGAGTTCCTTATCCAAATCAGGGACGGCTTTCAACAAAACTTGGGCAGCTTCTTCAGGATGGTCTATTGCATAATTGTATCCTTTAGAAGTTGCTGTCATGAAAACTTTAACAAGTTCAGGATCGTCAGCAATGGTTTTCTCATTTGTCACAAGTACTGGAGTATAATAATCCAGCTTGTCCGAATAATCTTGAAGATAGATCATATTCAGCTTTTCATCGCGGAGCTCGGCTTCGATTCCTGTCCAGGCGTAGAATATCCAGGCAAAATCAATATCGCGTTTGATGGCTGTAAAATAATCGGCTTCTCCAATGTTAAGCAGCTTTACTTTATCGATGCTTCCGCCATCGATCTCCATAATGGATTTCATCACAGCTTGTTCAACTGGAGAACCCCAGCCGCCATAAGCTTTGCCTTCAAAATCTTTAGGCGATTGAATGTTGCGATCCACAGGAGAGGCAAATCCGGATGTGTTATGCTGAATAATGGCAGCGAGAGACACGAGTGGAACTCCTTGTGTACGCCCTTGAGTTACGTTCTCCTGGACACTGATTCCAAACGGAACTTCACCTGAGGCGACCATAGCATCTGATCCACCGGAGCCTGGAAGTACAATTTCTACATCCAGTCCTTCTTCAGCGAAGTAACCTTTTTCTTTGGCGACATACAATCCGGTATGGTTCGTATTCGGACTCCAGTCAAGTACAACCTTTACTTTCTGAAGCGCTGCATCCTTTTCAGTATTTTGGACAGCATTTCCAGCGCCATTATTGCCGCAACCGGCTAATAACGCGATAATTAAACCAGCTAGCAGCCATGACCAACCTTTTGAACGTGTCACTCTTTTATACCCCTTTTTATGTTTGAATTTCCGCATTTCATAAAAAAGATTCCTGATTTGGAAGGATTATTCCCCTTAATAGGGAACAATATAAAAAAGCGTCCCGATTGGGACGCGTAGGTTCATAAATGGATTATTTAAAGTAGTCCATATGGATGCTCTTCCTACGCTGGCATTATCCAGATCAGGTAAAAGGGTCAGTATCTTTGAGGGATACAATCTCAGCCGGCCAATTCCAGCACCCCTGAATATGAAGCTGCGGATTACATTGTCATTATAGTTGTTCAAGTCTGTTCTGTCCAGAGAGGAACAATTTTTCAATCTGTGAATTTTTTTATCGGCAAATAGAGCATGTTAAGGATGAATCATAATTTTGGCATTATTAGCACTTTAATGTAGAGGAGAGGAACAACATGAATTATCGTAAAAAAGTAGTTGAGGAAATCCCTGAGGTAAATACCTCAATCTGGTCCTGCGTTAGCGCAGACTGCAACGGCTGGATGCGAGACAATTTTACTTTTGAGTATGAGCCATCTTGTCCCCTTTGTTCTTCGCAAATGGAAAAAGATACAAAGATGCTCCCTCAGGTAGTGAATATGAGTGCGAGTGCGGAAATGAAGTCTTAAGTCAGATTCTGACTGCGACTTTTCCAATATAGGATAGCAATCTGGGTTCTGTCCCTTACCTCAAGCTTATGAAGAATGTCGGTAACATAGTTTTTAACGGTTCCTTCACTTAAAAACAGCTTCTGGGCTATTTCCTTATTCGACATTCCCTCCGCAATTAATGTAACTACTTGGTGTTCAACCGCTGTAAGTCCGGCGTTAGTGAGTTTGAGATTTTCAGGAGACGGTGACACGGTTTCTCGTAGCAGTCCGGTCAGCTTTCTGGCAATGTCAGGATGAATCAGCATGTTGCCGCTGTGCACTGTTTTGATTCCCTGAATAATGCGGTCTGGCGGAATATTTTTGAGTAAATATCCGCTGGCTCCATTTTTAAGTGCTTCGAGGATAAATTCATCATCATCAAAGGTTGTCAGCATCAAGATGGAAATATCAGGATAGAGCGCCTTGATTCTTTTGGTTCCCTCCACCCCGTTACACTCCGGCATCCGGATATCCATTAGCACTACGCTGGGCTTATCTCCCTGTGAAATAAAATTTACAGCCTCGGCTCCGTTCTGTACGGAGCCTATTACTTCTATGTCAGGGTCCATTCCTATTAATAATGTCAGACTCTCGCGAATGAAAGGATCGTCGTCGACGATAAGCAGTGATAGGGTTGGCATTTGTTCTCCCTCCAGATTGCAAATAATCTAGTTATTCTTGATGTTTTGTTATAGGTAATACAGTAGTTACGGTGAATGGAAAAGCTGTATTTATTTCCAATCGTCCTCCGGCAAAAGAGCATCGCTCTTTCATTCCAGTTAGTCCTGATCCTTGCTTTATATTGTGGTCAGGAGTATCTCCGTCATTACTTACTGACATTTTGATCTCATGTCCTGTGTATGTAAATGTGATAGTTACCGTTTGCGGACTGCCATGCTTTAACGCGTTGGTTACAGCTTCACGGGCATTTTTGTAAAGAATCATCTCCTGACTTGGATATAACGAACAAGGATTGCCTTCGATGGTCAGCTCCGTTCTAATTCCGGTCTCCCTGCCGACTTCTTCAAGCATTTGTCCCAAGGATTGGATTCCTGAGTCATTGGATGCAGGCTTCAGGCGTTTGACTGTGGCGCGCATCTCATCCAAACCAGCCGATAATTGGTCACGAATTTGCTGAAGCATCGTCATCCCCCTCTGTTGATCGTTCGGGAAAATTTGCAGTGCGGCTTCCATCATCATTTTTGAACGGATCAGGCGGTGTCCTACATCATCATGAAGCTGCTGAGAGATGCGGCTTCGTTCTTCAGCCTGAGCGGCTCCTTCAATCTGTTTAGTGAATAACAAAAGGCGATTTCGCGTTTCACTTAATTCGTAATTTTTTTTGCGAATGTCATCAAAAAGATACTGCTCGTGTTCTTGTTTGCTTGCAAACTGCTGCAGCAGATGAAGAAAATACGATATGAACAGCAAAAGAAGGTTAGTGACTACTATCCATGTGAGATCCTGATGCAGCAATGAAAAATTGATAACGATAAGATGAAAAGCCAGAATAGAAAACCTGCTATATGTATTAGGCAGTAGAAAGTAGATGAAGACAGGGCTGACAGCGGCAAGATTGGTTAGTCCGCTATAGGTTTGACATATCCATGCGGAGTACAGGATTTGAATAATAGATAACGTAATGAGAGGGGGATTTTTTTTCAGGAATCGGGCTAATACAATCAGCGAAAAATAGGTTAAGGTATGAAGAAGATAGATGCCGGAGGTTGACATCTTCAATACAAAAATGTGAGCAAAATACGGAATCAGTATCATTCCATACATCATAGGCGACAGCTTACGTCTCAACATAGTTTCCTGCCTCTATTCCTGGATTTTCAAGATGGATAGAAATCATTATAGCACAAGTAGTTTTGCTTGAGGTGAGGTGACTTTAGTCATGTTGAAGTCATGACGATTCGTACATGTATACTAATCTCCGTCTTGCTAGAATGATTACAGGACTTGAGACTCAGGACAGTTGATAGGTGGGAGATGGGGGATATGACTTTTGTAGAAATTAAGGATGTTATCAAGCGATACGGAGATAAGCTATCGGTGGATCATTTGAACCTGAGCATTAAAAAGGGTGAGATTTTCGGGTTGCTCGGACCTAATGGTGCTGGGAAAAGCACGACGATAAATATGATTGTAGGCTTACTGCCAATGGATCAAGGCGAAATTACAGTGGATGGCATCTCCGTTAAGGCTCGGCCAATCGAGGTGAAAAAGCGAATCGGCTTGGTACCGCAGGATTTGGCACTATACGAGATGATGTCTGCGGTTGACAACGTAGCTTTTTTCGGAAAATTATACGGATTGCGCGGCCATGAGTTGAAGGAACGAGTTGCTGAGGCGTTGTCTTTTGTCGGTCTTGAGGATCGGGCCAAGGATCTGCCAAAGACGTTCTCGGGTGGGATGAAGCGGCGTCTGAACATTGCTTGCGCGATTATGCATCATCCAAAACTGATTATTATGGACGAACCAACGGTTGGTATTGATCCACAGTCCAGAAATCATATTTTGGAATCCGTGCGAAAGCTTAATCAAATGGGCTCTACGGTGATATATACAAGTCACTATATGGAGGAAGTATCCGCGATTTGCGATCGTGTGGCTATTGTGGATCAGGGGCATGTCATCGCTTGTGGAACTCAGGATGAATTGCGTGAACGGGTCGCGCACGAGGAGAAAATCAAGATGAAGGCGAGTGGGATCACCGGCGATATTCTGAATGAACTGCGTCAGCTTCCGAGAATTTCACGAGTAGACCTTCAGGACAATGAGTTGGCATTGTATACATCGTCATCACAACATGATTTACAGGATATATTGTATGTCTGTGCAAAACATGACGCAGTAATCCACTCTGTAGAATGCGAACAGCCTACATTGGAGACGCTGTTTTTGAGCCTGACCGGGCGTACGCTTAGGGACTAGGGGGCAATCATATGAAAACTTGCTCGATTATATGGTTTGAAATTCGTAAATTAATCAAGACACGCACAGTTCTGTTTAATCTTTTTCTAATGCCTTTGCTGCTGATTTTTATTCTGGGGAATGCGTTAGCTCCTATGTTTGCATCAAATGAAGATGGTGTAATTTCAGGGGTGAACGTCATGCTTGTTAAGCAGAGCGATCAGGATTTAAATGAATTTGGATTGAAGACCTTTCTGGATACTCCTGAAATGCAAGAGATGCTGAATGTTATCGATGGCGGAAGCCGGGAAGAAGCTTTGGCTGCGATTAGAGAAGGAGAAATGGACTTTGCTGTTGTTATTCCACCTGATTTTGTGAGCAAAGTAAAGCAAGGCGAAGCTGCCACCTGGAATTTTATCAATGGTCAGAGTCATTCTAAAAATCATGTGGCGCAAATGATTTTTGATTCCTACCTTGATGAAGTCAATCGGACCCAAGCGACGACAATAGTACTTGGACCAACAGCAGCAGTACCTGTATTAAGTGCTGATGGAAGCTCAACTGATGGTCAGGATCTTGTTCATAGTTATGTGGAAAATGCTTCTCTGAATAAGCAGGGCAAGTCATATTCCGCATTCCAGTATTATGCTGCCTCAATGTTGATCATGTTTTTACTCTATTCAGGACTCGTGGCTAGCGAAAGTCTTCACAGTGAGATCGACACGCGTACTTTGTATCGTCTGCAATCTATGCCGATCAGTACGCTGCATATTTTTGTTGGTAAAGTGGTAGGGAATAGTTTCATCGCATTTCTGCAAGCTGCTGTCATTATTCTTGGTACCACATGGCTGTACGATGTTGACTGGGGAACAAGTCCGCAATACTTAGCACTGATCTGCGTTCTTGTCGTTCTGGCTTCTATGATGATGGCGGTATCGGTTTCCTTGTTGTGTAAATCATCAAGTACAGCGAAAACGGTAGTACAAATGATTGTGGTCTTCATGACGTTCTTTAGTGGAGGCTTTCAACAGATTCCGGTTGATATTGTTCAAAAAATCGGCGAATTCACAGTAAACCATTGGGCACTACAGGGAATTCTCCGAATTATGCTTGGTGCGGATCAAGGGGAAATTTTGCATCATGCACTAATGTTAGGCTTAGTGAGCGGAGTTTTTCTGATAGTCGGCGCAATTTCTTACCGAAAGGTGGGTTACCATGAATAGTTTCACCATTGCCTGGAACATGATCAAGCGGACGGTAGGCACAAAAAAAGGGATGTTTATGCATATTTTTTTGCCATGTCTTGTAATTACAGTAGTCATAGGATTATTAGGGCAGGATGATTACAGTCGGGCCAGTATTTTGTACGTAGATAAGGATGGTGGGATAGCAAGTCAGTTTTTATTGAATGAACTAGCTGATTCACCTGATTATTTACTTAAAGAGATCGACAATGAAGCTGATTTGAGAGAAAAAATTGTCGGAGACCACGGCGCTGCGGGTTTTATTATTCCAGAGGGTTTTACAGATGATCTCATGTCCGGGAGCATTCCATCCATCCGTATGTACGAATTGAAGATAAGCGAGGGCTCGTATACCCTGCGGCTGAAGCTGAATATTTTGACCCAAGGGATGGCGTCTTCCGCTTCATTAATCAGAAATTCCTCACAGGCTGAAGATCATGCGACATTTACCAAAGTACTGTCACAGACAGGCGAGCATAAAATTGGCTCGGTAACGGATGATTTGCAGCTATATGCTAAACCTGGTTTAAGCTCTGTAACAGGTTTTACGCTGATATTCCTGATGGGCCTAGTTAGCAGCAGTGTTTCTCAAATCATGGATGATCGCAGACGACGTACGATGACAAGAATGTTTAGTGCTCCCGTAAGGGCGTGGGAAATCGCGGCAGGTAATTTTCTAGGCAGCTTTTTTGTGGGAATCTTACAGATTGCAGTGATATTAGTTTTAAGCAACTATGTGCTTGGTTATGATTACGGTGTTCCGATTCTGTTGCATTTTATTGTACTAGGTACATTTATGCTTGTTGCCATGGGGATATCAAGTGCAGTAGCTGGACTGATCCGCAATTCGCAGCAGGCTTCGATTATTAACAGTCTAATTATCACACCAACCTGCATGATCGGCGGGTGCTTCTGGCCAATCTCGTTTATGCCGGAATTTATGCAGAAAGCAGCTAATTTTGTACCTCAGAAATGGACGATCGAAGCGGTTGAAATACTCTCTTCAGGGAATGGTCTGAGCGAGATTACAGTTCCGCTGCTCATTCTCGGGCTGATGGCCCTGATATTGTTGGCCTTTGGCTCCGCAGTATTGCGGCCTAGCGATGCGAACGTAAACTAGGAGACATAAATGAATCGTTAGCATGCCACACTGGGCATGCTATTTCTTTTTGTTAAATTTTTGAGCGGGTGTGTCAGTAATTTCCCGATATTTTCTTAACATGAACAATCGCCAGTTGATGATCATACCGAATGCCAGTAGGAAGAATAGAGAGCCTGTCTGCAGAACGGAAATATATTGTTCAATTACTTCATGCAATATAAGGCGAAGAGCGAGCAGGCCAATCAGGATAAAGGCAAAGCCAGGTGAACGCTGGGCGTAGACTTCATTATCTATAACTTCAAAATGAGTGGTGCGAATTAGAGGGTAGGAGAATAGCAGCCATCCGACGGCAAAAGCAACCACTCCCCAAAGGACAGGAATATGAAATTCAGGTGCTATAAACATGAGAAATCCGGTTGACATACCAAGCGGCGGCATAATGATTTTTTTAATAGTGATCGGTTTTCTGCTAGCTTTAAGTCGAATTACAATGACTGCAGTAGCCATGACGACCATCATGATTGTAGCAATAATTCTTATATGAGCTAGATTAAGCAAAGTCTCCATAACAAGGACCCTTTCTTTGTTTGGCAAAGTGTAATGATTTGCTTGAATATTATAGCATATACGCTTGTAATTAATTAATTCTTGTGAACAACGAGCCAGGGATAATCATTATAACGTGGATTTATTAAATGAATATGAATTAATTATAAAAAACGTTTGACATTAAAACCCAGAGCAGATAGAATAATAACATACTAAACAGGTAGGATTAATATTAAAAAGTTCTCACCGTAAAGACGGAGGAACGTTCTACTCGTCAGGCAGACACGGGGGTGGCTCGGTTTGACCGTAGAGAGCAGTGCGTTCCTTTGTTCTGTTTATTACATGGATGATGAACTATGAATGAACCTGCCAGGATGGGTCGTAAAGAGAGAATAGGGAGTGATTAGATGAAGAAGTTGTTAAAACAAGGGGTTCTATTGAGTTTGGTTCTGGCTATGTCGGTAGTTATGGCAGCTTGCGGTACAGAAAACAAAAAGAATGAATCAGCAAGTGCGGAAGCAGGGACTTCTGAAGGTGGAGAAAAACTAAAGGACATCAAATTACTGAATGTATCCTATGATCCGACCCGGGAATTATACGAGGAATATAATAAGGCATTTGCTGCTTATTGGGAAAAGGAAAAAGGACAAAAGGTTACGATCGATCAATCACATGGCGGCTCCGGTAAGCAGGCTCGCGCAGTTATCGATGGTCTGGAGGCTGACGTTGTAACACTTGCACTTGGGTATGATATTGATGCTGTTCAAGAAGGTGGACTTATTGAAAAGGGTTGGCAAACTGAGTACGAGTTGAACAGCTCCCCATATACTTCTACAATAGTTTTTCTGGTTCGCAAAGGGAATCCAAAAGGCATTAAAGACTGGAATGACCTGATTAAGGATGGGGTAGAGGTTATTACACCAAATCCGCAAACATCAGGTGGGGCTCGTTGGAATTATCTCGCTGCTTGGGCATACGCACTGCATCACAACAATAATGATGAGGCAAAAGCTCAAGAATTTGTTAAGGAATTATTCACACATGTACCAGTACTGGATAGCGGTGCTCGCGGAGCGACGACGACATTCGTAGAACGTGGTCTGGGTGACGTATTGTTGGCTTGGGAGAATGAGGCCTGGTTATCCGTGAAGGAGCTGGGACCGGATAAATTTGATATTGTGTATCCGTCCGAAAGTATCCTTGCTGAACCTCCGGTAGCTGTTGTAGATAAAAATGTTGATAAAAGAGGTACTCGTGAGGTTGCCGATGCTTATTTGAAATATCTGTATTCGGAAGAGGGCCAAACGATTGCAGCTAAGAACTACTACCGTCCAACACTGGAAAGTGTAAAGACGAAGTTTGCGGATCAATTTCCTGAAATCAAGCTGTATACCATTGATGAAGTGTTTGGCGGTTGGGCACAGGCACAGCCGAAGCATTTCGCCGATGGAGGTATTTTCAGTCAGATTTATGCACCATAAAAACCGACCGTAACAAACGGAGGAGCGTTCTGGATAAGAATGCTGCGAACGAAAGGGTGAATTTCTCATGAAAAAAAGCACCTCACAGCGCGGGGTGTTGCCCGGATTTGGGCTGACCATGGGCTACAGTGTTCTTTATCTCAGTTTGGTAGTGCTGATTCCACTATCTGCGCTTCTTCTTAATTCGACAGGATTGACCTGGGAGAAGTTTTGGAGTGTTGCAACTGATTCACGTGTGTTAGCTTCATATAAAGTTAGTTTTTTGACTGCGGCTGCGGCAGGGTTGATTGATGCAGTGCTTGGTTTACTATTAGCCTGGGTTCTGGTCAGATATGAATTCCCAGGTAAAAAATTGTTCGATGCAATGATTGACCTGCCATTTGCGTTACCTACGGCTGTGGCTGGTGTATCGCTTACGGCGATATACTCATCCAAGGGCTGGATTGGTTCCATCTTTGAATCTATAGGAATAAAAATTGCTTTTACACCGATTGGCATTACTTTAGCACTTATGTTCATAGGTATTCCGTTTGTTGTACGTACGGTTCAACCGGTATTACAAGATCTCGATGCGGAGGTTGAAGAAGCAGCGGCTACGCTTGGAGCAAGCCGTCTGCGCACCTTCCGGACTGTAATTTTGCCTGAATTGCTTCCACCCCTTCTGACTGGATTTGCACTTGCTTTTGCCAGAGGAATTGGAGAGTATGGGTCTGTTGTTTTCATCTCCGGCAATATGCCGATGAAGACAGAGATTGCACCGCTCCTGATTATGTCAAAGCTTGAGCAATTCGATTATGCCGGGGCGACGGCTGTAGCTCTGATGCTGTTGCTGATTTCCTTTGTTCTCCTGCTGCTCATCAACTCGTTGCAGAAACGAATGCGGAAAACAGCGCTTTAGAGATTAAGCTCAATGGACTACAACGTCTGGTAGTATACGTGGCAATATTTATAGGAGGGATTAATGCATGGCCGGTTCTGTACCTTTAGCTTCAACAAAAACTCCGACGGTAAGAAAGCGGGCGACGAAGGAATCCGGACTCGTAAAATGGATTTTGATCGGGGCCGCAGTTCTAGTGTTATGCTGGTTAATTGTTTTACCACTCGTTGTTGTAGTGACTGAGGCACTAAAAAAGGGCTTCGGAGTATATGTAGAAGCGATCACGAATCCAGACGCGTTATCTGCACTTAAGTTAACCTTAATTGTGGCAGCTATTACAGTTCCGCTGAATACGATTTTTGGTGTAGCAGCGGCTTGGGTTATTACTAAATTCAAATTTCGAGGTAAGCAGATTCTTGTTACGTTGATCGATTTGCCCTTTGCAGTATCTCCGGTAATTGGGGGTCTCATTTACGTACTAGTATATGGAGCACATGGATGGTTTGGGCCGTGGCTGCAAGAGCATGATCTAAAAATCATATTTGCTATTCCGGGTATTGTGCTTGCGACATTGTTTGTTACTTTTCCGTTTGTAGCCAGGGAACTGATCCCTCTGATGGAGGATCAGGGACAACAGGAGGAAGAAGCAGCGGTTATGTTAGGCGCTCGCGGATTTCGGATTTTCTGGAAAGTAACACTCCCGAACATTAAGTGGGGATTATTATATGGAATTATTCTCTGTAATGCACGTGCAATGGGCGAGTTCGGCGCGGTATCCGTCGTATCCGGTCATATCCGAGGGCAGACGAATACACTTCCTTTACATGTTGAGATCTTGTATAACGAGTATCAATTTTCCGCATCTTTTGCTGTAGCATCGCTGTTATTGTTGCTTGCGCTAGTCACTTTGCTGCTAAAGAGCTGGTTTACACGCAAAAGTCATAGTCATTAATTCATATCGTTAAATAATCATGCTGAAAATGAATAGGGGGGACTGGATGATGGCAAAACCATTACAAGTTGATGATTTGTGGTTGGAACGGATCGCGGGGCTTTTAAATGAAATGGAGTTTGGCTCGCTAAATATTGTCGTTCATGAAGGTCAAATCGTTCAAGTCGAACGTACAGAGCGGAAGCGCTACGAGCTTGGTGCGGCTGGATCGACCAAATCATCTGGTTCGTCCCGGGCATCAGCAAGACCAATCCGCAAGGCTGAATCAAGATAACTATGAATAGAGCAATCATATACTAAATAGAGGGGCTGTCCGGAAGTTTACTTCACGGAACAGCCCCATTCTATTGTGTTAAGAAGGTCTATTTTCTTGATCATGTACATAATGGCTTGGGGAAACTTCGAGCTCAGAGCCTGGTGCTGAAGCCTCCTCATCAGTCGATTCTGTGTTTGGCATAGGGTAATGACCTGCAAAGGGCCGGGATTTTCGTGACCTGTTGCCAGTGAAACGAAATCCAATCAGAAACAGAATCATCTGCACCACAAGTATGTAGGGAGCAAATATGGGATTGATGAGATGAAACAGAAATAATAATGCAATAATAATAGACCATACTTTAAGTAAGAAGGAGCTTGCGGTCGGCCGATTGCTGTTCATAAGTGCTGGATACAAAAGAATAAGAGAAAATAAGGCTGAGCCGAAGAGAGACCACTTACTCAAAAGATCTGAAAGCCCAAGCTGTGGACTCGACATCTGGAACAATAATTGAATAAGCCACCCGAACAAATAGAAGAGAGCTAAAGCGAACAAAAAGGGTATCGCGGGATAAATCTGTTTCCATATTGAGTATCCCCAACCAGGAGTTTCGGTCCTATGAAGGAGCTTGTCCTGCTCTTCAATTAAACGATCGCTCTCGCGTTCTATTGTTTTTAGTAACAGGGTTAACCTGCTGTTATCCTGATCATGAGCGTAGGCATTGATTTGTCCAAGCAAATCAGATGTGATATAGGGAGCGGCTCTGCATTCAAGCAATACATCCATTAAAAGCTGCTGTTCCTCAGTAGACAATTGCAAAGATTCTGCTCCACGAATAAGCGGCCCTGTGGCGGATGCATATAGCTTGAGACTACTGTTCAGACGCTGAAGTCGATAGCTCTCCCGTTTTTCCATTCTCCATTTGGTTATCGCATATATAGCGAGAAAAAGACACAAAGCGGGCAAAGTAATGTAGGAGATAACAGTTTGCTGATGCAGCCAGATCATCCATTCCGGCAATGACACGGATATCATCCTTTCTATATTCCTCCTTCCACTATTGCATACGTAGAGGTAGGATTTCAAGCTCTTGTTGGTTTTCATCATCAGTTAACTGACTTATACTATAATTTGGAGGGAAAGCATGACATGATGTGAGCGATTGATACGGTTATTAGTTAAAGAAAAGGAGATGTAGTGTTGACAGCGACGGTAATCGAAATATTTTTAATTGCTATTTTGGCAGGTGTGGTAGGTTCAGTATTGGGTCTAGGAGGGGGGATCGTTGTTACTCCGGCTCTAACGTTACTGTTTGGAGTAGATATAAATCATGCGATTGGAGCGAGTATTATTTCTGTCATCGCAACTTCGAGCGGTTCGGCTATTGCTTACCTTCGGGATAGAATTACGAATTTGCGTGTGGGGATGTTTTTGGAGATTGCTACGACAGTAGGGGCGATAACCGGGGCGTTCATTGGAGCTTTGGTCGCTCCAAAGTTTCTGTATTTTATATTCGCCTTACTTCTGCTGTATTCAGCCTATGCTATGGTGAAAAAAGGGAAGGAAGAGGTTCCAGCCAATGTTCCATTGCATCCTGTGGCAGAGAAGCTGGGACTAGATGGAGAATATTATGATAAAGCTCTTGGCAAGACAGTATCGTATAATGTGGACCGGGTCTATGAGGGATTCGGCGTCATGTATGGGGCTGGGGTCATATCAGGACTTCTTGGCATCGGCAGCGGAAGCTTTAAAGTAATGGCTATGGATGTTTTCATGAAAATGCCGCTTAAAGTATCAACTGCAACGAGTAATTTTATGATGGGTGTAACAGCGGCAGCCAGCGCAGGCATTTATTTGCTACGGGGCGATATTATTCCGATCATTTCAGCTCCAGTAGCGCTTGGGGTATTAGTAGGGGCAACGGTAGGATCACGAATTATGCAGCGTATGAAGAGCAAAACGATCCGGAAGCTGTTCATTCCTGTTATGGTTTATGTTGCCTTCCAGATGATCTATCAAGGATGGAGGGGTTAACGTGGATCAAAGTCAACAGCAAGAAGCTAATAAAAGCCGATCATATGAAGTTGAGCTGGTTATTAGTAAGATGCTTAGAATTGGGGTACTCATTGCGGGTGCGGTTATTGTTATTGGACTACTCCAATATTTGATCACTGGAGAGAGCGGGTATCCGGGAGATACTTTTCCAACGACGTTTGGGGGTATTTTTGAAGGGCTGCTTCAGTTAAAAGCGATGGCGGTTATAGAAACGGGGTTATTGCTGCTTATATTAACTCCAGTATTTCGAGTATTTGTATCGTTGTTTGTTTTTTGGGCGGAGAAGGACTATCGCTTTGTAGGGATTACTGCGGTTGTATTGATCATATTGATCGTAAGCTTTTTGCTCGGCAAGGTAGGATGAGACTAAGCGGCTGAGCAAAAGTGAAGGGGGCTGCTATTCATGAAGTTTCTATCCTCGGAACAAATGAGAGATGTTGACCAATTTACGATAACAAAGCTTGGTATTCCTGCGATGGCGCTAATGGAAAATGCCGGTAGAGCCATTGCGGAGGAAGTGCTTCGATTAGGCGGTGTAGATCGTTCTAAGCTTGTTCAGCACTGGCTTGTGCTTGTTGGTAAAGGCAATAATGGCGGCGATGGTCTAGTGTGTGCAAGACATCTTGCAGACGAGGGAGTATCGGTGACACTGCTGTATGCAGTACCTCGCGATAAGCTGAGCGGAGATGCTCTGGCTCAGCACCGGATTGTTGAAGCGCTGGATTTGCCGCTGCTGGAATATGTCGACGATGTGGACCTTGAACAGAGTGATGTGCAGCGGGATGCAGCCGCGGCTGATAAGAGTGGGGTTGTGGGGCGTGAAGGTTTGGCACGCTTATTGACCTGTGGAGGCTACACTGGCATTGTGGATGCCTTGCTTGGAACAGGAGCAAAGGGGGCGCCGCGAGGCGTATACGCAGACCTGATCAGAGCGGCGAACAGGAGTGGTCTGCCCATTGTGGCGGCAGACATTCCAAGTGGTCTGGACGCCGATACTGGCGCAATCCACGATCCCTGCATTGAGGCCCGGGTGACGGTGAGTCTCGCCTTTATGAAGGCGGGCTTGACGCAGTATCCGGGTGCGAAGGCAGCAGGGGAAGTGGTTGTACGCTATATCGGCATTCCACGTGCACTTCCGCCGGGGATGCAGGCGGCGGGAGTGCTGTTGACCGAGGAGTCGCTGGGCGACGAGCTCGGTATAGATGTGGCCCGTCGGCGCGAAGCGGACGGGCATAAGGGCACGTATGGGCATGTGCTGCTTGCCGCAGGCAGCATGCCCATGAGCGGCGCGGGGCTGCTCGCGGCCAAAGCTGCGCTTCGCGCGGGCTGCGGGCTGGCGACGTGGGCGCTGCCCGCAGCGGTGCTGCCGCATGTGCTCGGTGCTGTGCCCGAGCTCATGCTGGCGCCGGCCGGGGATAGCGGAGCCGGCGCATGGACCGAAGCCGCAGCTGACGAAGTGCTGCGGCTTCTCGCGGCGCGCGATGTGCTCGCCGTCGGCCCAGGTATGGGCCGATTCCCGGGCGAGGACGGCTTCATGCGCGCCTTGTGGGAGGGCGCTAGCCGTCCACTGGTGGTGGACGCCGACGCCCTGGGCATCCTCGCCAGGGCCGATGGCCTGGCGAGGTGGCAGCGCCGGGATGCGGCGACGATTCTGACGCCGCATCCCGGCGAAATGGCCCGGCTCACTGGAGTGAGCACGGGCGAAGTGCAGCGCGACCGGCTTGGCATAGCCCGCCGGTTCGCCCTTCAGCACGGCGTGACGCTCGTGCTGAAGGGGGCCCGCACCGTTGTCGCGGCCCCGGATGGTCGTGTCTTCGTCAACACGACCGGCCACCCGGGCATGGCAACGGGCGGATCAGGCGATGTCCTGACAGGCATTATCGCCTCACTTCTGGCGCAAGGCCTGGATGCTGCCCAGGCCGCCGCCTTCGGCGTATATTTGCACGGTCAGGCAGGTGAACGTGCTGCATCGCTCCGCCACAACCCTGCGGCACTCATCGCCGGCGACATTATAGATGCGCTTTAGGATTTATAAGCATAAAGATCTAGATGTAGTTGTACCTTTAATTAAAGTATACTATATACTGATTTCAGGAGATCGGGAAAGAGCTACACCGAATATAGTGTAGTGTCCACCTTTTAAAAGACATTTCGTGAAATAATCCACCGTACAAGGACAAATATGATGATATTATAATGGGTTGTGAATTTAGAAAGGGGGATTTCAAATCATGCCTAAAGTTACGATTATTAATGGAAGCCCAACGCCGGGCTCAAGATTGACTGCGGTAATGGCGTTAGCTGAGGAATTGCTTCAGAAGGAAGGATTCGAGGTGCAGCGTGTGAACGTTGGCGAACTCCCGCCGGAGGATTTGATCCATACTAAATTTGAGAGCGAACACATTGTTAAGGCTAACGCATTAGTTGCTGAAGCTGACGCAGTTATTGTAGCTAGTCCGGTGTACAAAGCCTCCTATACAGGTGTGCTGAAAACATTCCTGGACCTTGTTCCTGAAAAAGGATTGGCCGGAAAAATCATTTTGCCTCTTTTTATCGGAGGAAGTCTGGCTCACTTGCTGTCCATCGACTACTCGTTGAAGCCTGTGCTTTCCGTATTGGGCGCGCGTCATATTTTAGGCGGAGTATATACGGTGGATTCTCAGGTTGCTCGAACAGAGCAAGGTGGATTCCAAATTGCGGAGGAGCTCATTACCCGTTTGGAAGAAAACGTGAAAGAACTGGTTGAGGAAACCAATCGGCGGATTGAATCCACAATTTCCAAATAATCTGTTACAAAAAAAGCTCTGAATCATTCCCAGTGTATGGGACGGGTTCAGAGCTTTTTTTAATATGGCGTTACACTACTATTGGATTGTCTCAACCTCGACAACAGGGATTAGAATTGTGTTTGCATCAGTAAGCCCATGAAGCAATCCATCCAGCAATTCATTCAATCTGCCAGATTCATCCAAGCCCCCGGCTTGCTCTTCAATCTGGTCACTGATTTGCCCGCCTGTTTGTTCCAAGAGTAATTGTTTGATCAGTCCGATGCTTTGCTCATCAAGATATTGTTCGGCGTATTGCTTGAACCGTCCTGTTACGGTAATGTTTGCTGTTCCAGCGGGCAGGGAGAAATCGCCTTTTAGTAATAATAAGCTGTTGTTGCCAAGGGCAAGAGCTTGCCCCGATCCGATGGAAATGACGGTGCAGGTAAAGCGGACAAGGGTGTCTGGATGTTGGCTTACACTGTCTGCGGAAATATCCACAATATCCTGCTTGATGCCAGCGAACTGATAATTATCACCTGAACGTACGAAGATCGCTGTTTGTCCTTCACCTTCACCAACCGGGTTGACAACAAGAAGTGTCCCATCCGGCTGTACGGTAAGACCATCTGCCTCCATCGAATATAGGAGAGTAATGCTGTTTTCACGTACCTCAAATACCGTATAGCGTGCATTTCTTTCCTCTGACTCTGCTTCGATGACAATGACAGGATTGCTGGGAGTGCTTAGATTCGGATCTATGGCTATCGATCGGATCTGCTGCTGCGGGGTCAGGTCATGGTTGGACAGAATCTGAACACTTTCCTCCTCATTCATTCGACCCCAAAACAATCCATTGTTCTGATCAGTTGCTGCAACATATACCTTAGAGCCAAATTTATCACGTCCACCAACAACATGAGCATAGCTGCCTCCATCCGTCGGGGATGGAAGGAGTCTTACTGGTTCAGCAAAGGTCCAAGCCAGCTCTGTAGCCTTGATTTCTGCCTTTGTATCCTGATACTGGCCTAGGGCTGTGTACAGATCAATTGCCTCCTGATAATTTCCGCGCACTACATTTCTTTTGGCATTACGCATCAGCTCATCAATTTTGCCCTTGGCATAGGATAACACCTTGGAATCAGGGTGAACGGAGCTTGCGAATGCAGTGAACTGCCGCGAATGGAGTGCAAAAGCAGTATAGTTGTCGTTGTCCCAGTCACTTTTTAATAGCGTCTCGATCAAGTCATCCACCTTAGCATTTATCCAAGGCGCTTCAAGGTTGTTGGTTTTATATTCTGTAAGCATAGAAGAGGCATTATTCAACATAGGTTCGATGTAGCCTTTGGCAACCATACTTGTCAGCTTCGTTTCGTCATATTTTTGGAAGGCTGTATTTAATTCGTCGAGCCATTCCTGCTCTGTGCCAAACAAATGAGCGGGTGTGCGCAGCAGCTTCCATTTAAAAGATTCATCATCATAGTTTTCTGTAGACAGATTGTGATCTAATTGCTCCAGAAACAGCGTGCGAAAGTTTTTGAAATAGCTGGTAAAGCTTTGCGTAATGCTGTAATTTTGAGACAATTGACGGTAATAGTTACTGTAAGGTCCTTCTGGTGTAATATAGCTGCTCCGTACCTGTTGAAGCTTAGCGTATGCACTCATAAGCAGTTCGAAATCATTTTCTCTGTTCGCACTGGAGGCTTGACTCGAAATATCCTCTAAATCTCTTTTCATAGCAGTAATGGGGGCGAGTTCCTCCAGTCGTGAAGAAATAAGCTCCTCTTTGTAAAGAATAGTTCGATTGCTTCGTGCCTTCTGATACCAGTCTTCAGCTTCTATCAGAAGTTTGTCCTGAAATAAGCGTTCTGCTGTTTGAATAGCGGCAAGCTTCTGAGAGATCCCCAGCCCTTTGTGCACTAGCAGGGGAATTGTCAAAATGCATAAAAAAATGAGCAGATGATGCAGGGTTATCCATTTTTTAAACGTCATATTATAGTAGACCTCGGTTTTATTTGTTGAAAGTCAGCATCCCACTGATATTTTTCCTCGTAGACCCGGGCTGCTTCGGCCGAGAGTTCTCCCCAATCAAGACCAGGGGACTCGGCAAGCATCCGGTATAGTCTGAGGAAACGGTCTTTGGAAAGCCTGCGTGCATAACGAGCGATGAATCCCGAATAGGCTAGTACATAACGTTTTAATCTGATTGTGGCTCCGGCTACTCCTGCTAATATGTCTTTTCCGTTTTCCATAGCCAGAATTTGCTGCTCGTACTTTATAACATATTGAAAAGTTTTGTCTTTAATGAGTTCCCGCTTAATTTTTGCGAGTTCACCAATATACGCAGCAAGCTCAGGATCGAAATCTTCCAGTAGAAGCGGCTCCAATTCAAGCTCCATATCTTTCCTGAGAACAAAGGACTGCAACAGCATAATTTGCAACTTTCGAATATGATCGTTATGAACGATAACCGCAACCTCTCGCATCATTTCGTACGAGCGGCCTTCCTCTTCAAGCGCAGCAGCTGTCTCTAGATTGCGAATCAGACCCGCAGCGATTTGTCCGCGCTCACGCTGGAACAGCTTGCTCAGCTCTATTGAAATGCGGCTTTCCAGGGCTTGACGTTGAACGAAATAGAGTAGCCCGAGAAGCAGGACTCCTGCTCCAGCAGAAATGGCCATAAGCTGAAAGGTTTGGCTGAAAAGAATAGCTAAAAGCGTGAGAAATAGTGTAAGTAGCAGGTCATTGTACTGCGTACGTTTGGCTTTTTGACGAGCCTTTTCCAGAACCGGACGCAGGCCGGATTTGCCACAGACTGTGCACTTTTCCTCGTTTAGCACGGTATAGCTCTGGCAATATTTGCAGCATTTTAACTTTTCGTAGGCATATTTCGTTCTTAATGGAGGGTGCAAAATGATCGTCTTCTTCTTATTCATAGGGCTCTCTCTTCATCATTAATTAATTTTAGCAGTCTTTTATCGAGCTCCTGTGGAGCAACAATATGGGTTCTGCGGGTGTAATATAGGATAGACTTAACGATAACAAAAAGAAATAAAAGAGTGAGGCATCCGTATGTAACCATATGCAGGTTCCTTTCGTAATTAATGATGAGAAAATAATGTGATGATTTTTGTCGAATGACGAATGTTATCAAATTCTCTTAACCTTTTCTTAAGGATTATCTATTATTATCATAAGTATAGTATATATCTGGAACCACTTCTAATTCATAATAAAGGAGCATTATTATGCAACATCGTTATAGACAATCTGTACGTATATTAACGTTTCTAATGGTCTTTTGGTTACTATTGTCCACTTTCGGCACTAATATCTATGGAGCATCGGCACGAACACAAGGAGCTCAATCTCAGCAGACGTCACTAATCGATGCAGTGCTCGTTGTCGATGTAAGTAACTCAATGAATACGAGCGACTCAAATAAAGTCGGAAATGAAGCGATGAAGATGTTCATCGATATGCTATCCACTCAGGGCGACAAGGTAGGTATTGTGGCTTTTACAGATAAGGTGCAGCGGGAGAAGGCGCTCCTTGAAATTAAGTCTACTGGGGATAAGCAGGATTTAAAAGATTTTATCGATGGTCTGGATCGAGGGCCATACACTGATATTGCAATAGGGGTTCAGGAAGCAATAAAGGTGCTACAAAACGGTGCCGACTCCGGGCATGAGCCGATGATCGTTTTACTTGCTGATGGTAACAATGATTTCAACAAAAACACAGGTCGTACTCAAAATGAATCTGATCAGGAGCTTGGCGAGGCCGTAAAAGAAGCAAAGGCAGCAGGCATTCCAATTTATACGATTGGGTTGAATGCAGATGGCAAATTAAATAAGGCGCCACTTACGGATCTGGCCAATCAGACGGGTGCGAAATCATTCTCAACTAGCTCGGCAGATGATCTTCCACAAATACTTAGTGAAATATTTGCCAGCCATTTGAAGCTCAAAATCGTACCCATTCAAAGTATGACAGGCACAGGAAGCTTCCAGGAGGTGACGGTTAACGTTCCGAATGCAAATGTACTCGAAGCGAATATCTCGATTATGTCGTCGAAACCAGTTGAGGCAGAGCTTATTAATCCATCCGGCGATAAAGTGGCTATACCTTCGGACGATGTTATTTTGTCCAAGTCGAAGAGCTACTCCTTGATTAAGCTGTTAACTCCAGCCGAAGGGGATTGGAAGCTTAGGGTTAAGGGAGCTGCCAAGGATAAAATCGACATTAATCTCGTCTTTAACTACGATCTCAAGCTGGAGATGGACCCGATTGCATCAAAAAGCTATAAGCGAGGAGATGATGTGAAGATCGGGGCGTACCTGACGAGCAACGGGCAGAAGCTTCCAAATGATGAGCTGTATACGAATATGAGCGCTGTGCTCATCGTTAAGGATATCGACAGCGGCAAAACAGAAGAAATTAAACTTAACAATACGGGTGACAGATTCGAAGGTACGTTTAGCTTTTCTGAAGCCCACGATTATGAGTTGAAGGTCCGCGCAGAGGAAAAGAGCTTTTACCGGGAATCCAATCCGGTTACGTTGAGCGCCAAGGGCAAAGGAGGAGCGGCGACCACGCCGTCCAATGGGGCAGCCGAGGAAGAGGAAAAGCCGTTCCCGTGGTTTATCGTCATTATTTCAGTAGTGGCTTTGGCTGTAGTCGCTGCGGCAGCCTACTATATTCTATCAGCGGTTAAAAAAGCGAACCGTGGGTTCGTAGGTCAGATCGTCATCGAAATTCGGGACGAGAACACGAACGAAAAATCCTTTCCACAGTATAAGAAGCTGACTGCATTTAAGGGCAGGTTCAATCTCCATCAGCTGCTGCAGCTAACGCCTGAGCTGAAGGAAACGGAGAAGATCGTGTTCACTCCGGCAAAGGGAGATCGCATTACGCTGCGCAATGGCTCGGCAGCACCTATCGAAAAATCTGGTCGGGCTGTAGATGCTACCGCTGGACTTGAGCTCAAGAGTGGGGATCGAGTGACATTGCCGCTTCAACATATTGATAAGACGATTTTCATAGAGTACCTGGTATAACTAAGCAATGGGAGGAAAAAGTAAATGAAGCCGATAGTTAGAGAGCATATTCAGCAATTGGACGTTTCACTTGGCGGAGGTATTGTCAGCGACAAAATTAGAGTAGATACGATTGATAACCCGATCCTTATTATCGGTCTGGGCGGTACTGGGATCGATGCTCTACTTCGTCTGAAATATCAAATTAATCGCAGATTCAGATTGCCTGAGGACCCGTTGTCCAAGAAAAAACGCGATAAGCCGGACAATGTAGAGTTTCTCGCCTTTGAGACAAATGAGCAGGATCGAAGCAAGAGATATAAGGGAATAGGGCTGGATCCGATCAATGAATTCGTACTGTTGTCTAACCCTGAAATTGGAGGGCTGCTGCAAAATCGCAGTATTTTGGAACCGTACATTACGGATTGGCTGTCCCCTGAGCTTAGCATTACCGACGGTATGAACGGTGCGGCAGGTGTCCGGCAGGCTGGACGGCTGCTTCTGTTCACAAAGATTAATCAAGTCGTACAGGCGATCGACAAGAAAATTAAGACATTGTCCGTAGGCACGAACAAAAAGCTGATGGTATTTCTGCTTACAGGCTTGTCCGGTGGTACGGGCAGCGGCTGCTTCCTCGATATCTCCTACATTGTGCGCGGAATTATCGAGCGTGATCATGGCTCTGCTGGTATTGACCGGGTAAATATACTTGGATATTTGTTCACCCCGGATATTAACCTGTCCAATAAGAGTCTTAGCGAGCACACGCGCGAGTACATTAAGAAAAATGGTTATGCCGCGTTGAAAGAGCTTGATTACTGGATGAACGTGGATAGCCGCAGCGAGCGGTTTAAGCAGCAGTATGGTAACATTCTGAGCGTCAACTCTCCGCTGCCTCCGTTTAACCTGTGCCATTTGATTTCGGCGACCAACACGGAAGGCAAGCTGCTGGAGAACGCTTACGATTATTGCATGAACGTAACCGCAGAGAACATTACGAATTTTATGGCGAATGAAGAAAAGCAATCCGGTGAGGAATTCGCTATTCACGACTATATTAGCAACATACGTACGAATATTGCACAAATGAACAAGGCGTATCCGGCTAATTATGAATACAACATTATTGGCGCATCGTCTGCGGTGCTGCCGATTGAGGAAATGACAACTTATTTGGCATATCGACTGTTCGACAAAATGGAGAAGATGTTCCAGCAATCTCCGAGTCAAGAGGATGTGGAGAAATTTGCCCGCAAGCTAGGTATCGATCTTGACAGTATGGTCAAGACGTTTGAATCCCGCGTGCCTGAGCCTCTTCCGGGCTACGAGAATAGCGAGCGGTTAAGCTTCGTGAATGTGGTGAAATCTCAGGTCGTGAACATGGATACTGAGCTGGAGCAAACCTTCCTGGCCAGAGCCAGAGAGGAATATATTAAAGCGAAGAAGCAGCTGCCGGGTGAATTGATGGGGCAGTTTAGCGAGCAGGTTCGCCGTCAGTTTCTGCATCCTGAGCAAGGGCCATTCTATGTTTCTCGTTTAATTCATACGGAAAAAGGCTTTTGCTTGCTGAAAATGCTGCTCTCTTACATCGAGACACTGCGTGAGAATTTGGCCCGTATGCCGCGCGATATTGAGGCTGCTCAGGATCAGTCTGAAGAGAAGCTGGGTGACGCCAAGAGTGCATTCGTGTCCAAAGAGAAGAAGAAAAATGCCTATATTGAAGCAAAAATAAATGAATATTGGCTCCATGCAGATGTTGAGCGCACAGAGCAAATGATTGAGTTTTATGAGGACCTGTACGATTCGCTGAATCGAGAAAATAACCGTATTTATAGCGTATTCACCGAAATATTGAATGCGCTCAGCTCGATTTTCTCCAAGAATGGAGACATTCTGACGAGCGGTGAAGAGCAGGTGGATCATAAGGGCAATAAAACGTACTTCTGGAACATTGTTAGTGTGCCGGATATATCCAATGTAGTTAGCGGTATTATGGAACAGAAGGATGTCGACGATCTTATCCGTGATTTCTCCACGGAATTGCTGGATAACTCTAATCAATGGGTGAAGGAGCAGGAAATCGATATCGTCAGCTCTATCTCTGACTTCCTCTCTGATAAATTTGGTGATCTTATTACAAAATCAATGGAAGATTTCTTGATTATTAAATATGGACAAGATGAACCGATCGAGAAATTTGTCGAACGTCATATCGCCAGCAAGCTGGATGAAGAGGCTGTTCCTGTATTCCATTTGTCGAACAGCACAGGTAATTTACATTTTCCTTCCTGGGGATTTGTGTCCGTTCCGGTGCAGGCACCGAGCATTCTGAAAGGGATTCGCAATTATCAGAATAATGCGGTCGGGAAGTCCCATTTTACTGTGAAAGAGAGTGAAGTGAAGAACCGTATTTTCTGGCTGAATACACGTAATGGTGTGCCTTTGTTTGTGTATACACCACTTAAGGTTTATGAGGAAAGCTATGAGCGGACGATACTGGACAAGGAAGGAATTGGCCGTCACCTCGTACAGACAGAAAAGAATAACTGGACATATCTGCCTTCACCGATCCCTGAGAAGTCATGGGGTGAAACCTACCTCAATCCACGGGTGCAAGGCTACAATGCTCGTGTTCGTGATGAGTTTGCCAAAGCGTTGGCGTTAAAGGTAATTGTGGAGAAGGATGCTGACCAAAATACGAGCAGTCGTTATTCTGTTGTGTTAACGAAGCCGTTTTCCCTACAAGATAAGCTGGCAGCGTACGATATGCGTCTTGAAGCTCCAAAGCCAAATTTAGGTGAAGTGCAACGGGGAGCTGCTGAGCTGAAGCGACTTCTTGCAGAGGGACTTCCGCAGGAGGGTGTTAAAGATATATTTGGAAGCATCAATGAAGATTTGGCTAAGGAGAATTTGATCCGCTCACCGAAGCTGATTACTAGTGTTCGGCAGGAAATCACGAAGTATGAGGAAATCGCTGCAATGGCAGCAAAACTGGATGCAGTGCTGGAGCAGTATCAGGATGAGGAGAAATGGCTCGAGCAGTTTATTGAGTCGATGTATACTGGAACGATTACAAAAAAAGGCGCGTTATATGTATACGATCGTGACCCAGAGGAAGAGGCTTGGGAGCCTTTTGCTAACCTGATGAAGAGCCAAAAATTTGTGGAATTTGAAGTGTTTACTCATTTCAGAGAACTGGAAGAGAAGCTCCATAGCACTTTGATGCGCAAGGCGTCACGTCGCGCTGGGGAACTGACGGCCTCTGAAAATATCGATCCTTTGCTGCAAACGCTGGATGAGCTGGCAGAACGATTCCGTGAGGGGCGGGACTCTCTGGAATATGAGAAGGTTGAGCTGGCAAACGGTGAGGATATGTATCAGTTCTACAAGCAGGTTGCTACTAAGCTGAACGATATTCGCAGAAGGTTGAAATAATGGTTAGACATAAGCTGGAGCAATTCGCCACAGAGTATGATCGGGCTGAGGAACGACTTACCGGCAAAGGCGATGACCAGAGCAGCATCCATTATCCCGCAGTGTTTCTGTTTATTGGAGACAAAAGCCGTGAGGCGATTGAACCGATTATGAGGATGAATGAGAAGAAATGGGAGAATAGCGAGGGACTGATTTATTTACATGCAGGCTCTGCGGAGGAGCCTGCTATTGACCGGGCACTGGAATATCACATTCCAGTGAAGGTACAAAAGGGCGCGAACTCCCATACTTTACGCCGTGATATGTATCGGCAGTTCTATGAGGAAGCGCAGGGCCTGCCGGAGCTTAATCGAATTCTGAGAAAGGCTAGCGGGGCTCTGGCGGAGTATGGAAGGCTGTATCCATCCTTTGACCGGGTTCGCCTTTCTATCATTACGCGGGTCGATGACCCGCTTAATGTGTTTGTTCCGGAAATATCGCTTCTAGCGGAGGCGATATTTCGTCAATCATTCAAGGCGGTGCAGATGGATTTATATGCATTGATCAGTGAACGAGAGGGGGCCGAGGCTTATGGCTATAGCAGCTCACTGGGCGTTGCTTTTCTGCGTGAGCTGAATCTGATGCAGCAATCGGATTTCGAATTTGCCGCTCCGCTACACGTTACAGAGGACGGACTATCGATTCCGGTTGTTCATCCACCTTCTCCGTTATTTGACCTTGTCTATGTTCTATCGGATCGGGATGAACGGGGAATCGCCTCACTGAATGGGCTGCAGGGTTGCTATGAAGCGATTTCTCACATTAGTTTGCTCAAGAATCGACAGCAGAAGGATCAGTTGTTTCAATCCAACAATGCGGCTTATAACAACACTTCATTTAAAAATAACATCATGACCGAATCAGGAAGACAAGGCTTTGTGTCAGCTGGATTATCAAAGGTGAAACGTCCGAACCAGTCGATTGCACTTGCGGTACTACACCATTTCTACAGGGGATTACTGGAGCGGATGAAGCAGGAGCCTACTTTATCTGCGGCTGAGAAGTTGGCTTTTTTCGGAGTGGATGGAACCGCTCTGGATAGGGCTACTGGGGAGATGATCCCTGCAGAGGAGCGTTTAAGCGAAATGCATGGCTTGATGACGAATGACATCAGCTATGGAGCTATTCGCAAGCTGTCGCTGAAGGAAGCGGAGGAAGCGTTGTTCGGTGGTGGCGGAGAGGCCTTTTTCCGCAGTAACTTCCAGGATGAAGCGTCGCGCCGCTTGAAGGAATTCCAAGCTGGTGAATGGCTCGACATGGCGATTAAACGGTCGCTTTCCCAGTACTCTGATGTTGAAATATATTGCTTGGCTGCTTGGACAGCGGATGAAGGGCTGAACGGTTCCGCGGAAATTATCGCTCAGCTACGGAATGCTCGCAGGGAAGTGGAAATGCTGCTGGCTTCGACCAAAGCTGAACTGGATCAGTTCCGTCAGGGGCGGGTTGAAGAACAGTCATTCTCGCGTGTTCCACTCATGGATCGACATAATTTACGAAACTTGATTCGGTATTTATTCGACCATGTCTATTCCCGAAAGCGGGAGATACTGCTGCTGGAAACGAGACTAAAGCTAATTGTGAAGTTTGAAGAAGCGATTCTGCAATTGCACGATCGTTATCGTGCAGTGATTAAGCAGCTCGAGACGATGGAGCAATTGCTGCGTGACACAGCGCTGAGCAGTATTGAGACCGCCGATGATTATATAGGTCAGAACATTATGGAGTATTACAGGCACATCACCGCCGACATTATGGAGCAGTGGGAAGGTAAACGGGGACAGCGTGCATTTTTTACTGATAGTACAATGGGAGATTCACGTCGTTTGCTGGAGAATGGGCTTGAGGGATTGACGGATAAGCTTATTGAAGTATGCCGAAGAACCATTTTAACGTCGCCGCTGTTTTCGCGCACGTTCGAGGAAGAGCTGCTGCAGCGGGCTAATGTCACGGTGGAATACGGCAACAAGACAGTGCTTACTAAGGAAGAGCTGTTCAAAAAGCTCTATCGTATCCTGGATGATAATGCTGCTATACAGCTTCGGCTGTACGATTATACCCAGGAACACCGTTACGAGGAAAAATATGTGTTTGGCGATTATACGAGCGAGTTCGTACAGCATATTTTTCAGGCAGATGAGACATCACGAATTTATAAGCTTGGCTGTGTGCACGAGAAACGGAGCAGTGGTGTAGAGAAGCTGAATCTCATGGGCGGCTTCCATCCAGAAGATCTGATGTATTATGTGAATGGAAAAGTATATTACGAAACTTATTTACAGAACGGGTATGAGTTTCACGGAATCGATAAGTCGAGGCTGCCAGAACTCAGTTGACCCTAAAAAGTTGTAGGAAGGAAGTGCACGAATGCAGCGTAAAATAAACTGGCTTCTGGTGCTTTTCAGTCTCATAGGTGGAGCGGTCGGGTCGGTGATCGGAGAACTGCTGCTTGCCCAGCTGTTCGACAGCCTGCCCAGGTTTGTCGTTGTAGGGCTTTACTTTGGCATACTTGCCTTATCCATCGGTTTATTCTCTTTGATTGCGGAAATGATCTCCCCTCGACTGAATGGGGCATCATGGAGACAACGGTATGTTGGCACCTCATGGAAGCTGCTCGTTCCGGTGACGCTGGTTATGCTTTTGCTTGCGGGAACGGCCTTGGAATTTTTATATGAGTTGAATGTAGGTCGGGCGAGATCGGTTAAAGATATCGTCCTGATTATTGATAACTCAGGGAGCATGCAGGAGACCGACCCGGATGATCGCCGTTATGAAGCGGCTAAGTCCTTGGTTGCTCAGATGGATAGCAGCAAACAGGTCGCTGTCATCATGTTCAATGACCAGCCTGAGCTCATTCAGCCTTTTGTTCGTGTACGTGATCAGGGGGTGAAGAATGAAGTATATGCAGCGATCGATGCCCTTGAATCTACTAATTCAGGAACAGATATTGGAGAAGCACTGCAATCATCGATGGAGCAGATCAAAGGACAGCCCGGCTCTAGAGGGGCTATGGCGATCCTCTTGTCAGATGGGGTTAGTGCTGTAAATACGGCAGAAGTACTGGCGGATTACCAGGATAGAGGCGTAGCTGTGAATACCATCGGTCTTGGACTTAGCTCGCCGGGTGGCAATATTGAGGGCGCAACACTGCTCAAGGAAATTGCCGCGTTGACAGGCGGTCAATATTACGATGAAGCGGATGCATCTAATCTTACTTTTGTTTTTCAAAAAATTTACGACAATATTGATAAACGTACTTTAGTTACAGAACGTACCGGAACGATGGAGAATAGCACATATTACATGCTGCTGAGAATTATATTTGTGCTCGGGTTAGGTGCGCTGCTTGGTTTATCGCTCGGGATGATGTTCGATAACCGACATTTGGCCAAAAGCTTTACGATAGGCGGAGCTGTATCGGGTCTGCTTGCAGGGTTAATGCTGGAGTTTGGTTTAAGCGGATGGTCAGTTGGTGACGCTATGATCCGGCTGCTAGCCTGTCTCGTCCTCGCAGCAGTGATGACGATGTTCACGCTTGTTGTACCTATCGAGGCGAACGGTGTCCGAACTGCTATGCGTCGTAGAGGAGCTGCGCTTCAAAGCGGCAAGGCGGGTTATGAGGAGCCTGCCAAAGATCGGCGCAATAGAGGATTCTAGAGGCGTAAGGAGGCATCACCATGCGGTTTATCGAGTCGGAAGAAGGATTACCGCTCATAACACAGCTTAGTTACAAGATCGATGAGGATCGCTGCAAGCTTTTGTGGCAATGGCCTGAGGGAATACAGGCTGTCTATATCTACAAAAGATCTACAGATCGGGAGCAGCAGGGGGAATACGAATATGACTATCCCCCCTCTGTTTCTGGATTGAAGCTGTATACTCGTGAGGAATATAAATCGGCAGGAGGCTATTATGACCGCATAGACACAATAGGATTGGTCGCTTATACGGTCTATGCCTGCATGATGGACGACGGAGACAAGCGATTAGTACATCAATCCGATTCAGAGAACACAGTAGAATTCAGTACTGGCCGGGCTAAAATCCGCTACTCTATCTCTCATAAGAGCGGCTTGCTGCGTAAATACAAGACGGTACAAATATCGGTGCTTGCGGAAATAGAAATTCCGAAAGAAGTGCTGTGTTATGTGAAAAAGCAAGGCAATTATCCGGTAAGTATAGAGGATGGGACAGTATATCCTTTTCTAAGAGATTTTCCGTCAGGTAGAAGCACATTGCCAGTAATTGAGGTAGGAAAAAATGATTACGTAAGGCTGTTTTTTACGGACGGACCTAAGTATGGACGATTATATGAGTTGATCCCGGAATAAGTGTGCAGTACGTGAGGAGGAATGGACGATGGGTTTGTTCGATATGTTTAAAAAGAAGCCCCAAGCCGAAGAACGGCCGTTATTTTATGACATTGTATGCCCTTATTGCTTTAGTAAATTCGAGCCGGATGCAGTTGTGTTCAGAGCGATGCATTATCGTGAGGACGATGAGGACTATGCTCTTGGCGAGGATGAGGCTTTAAATAAATATAGAGAAAGGTTCGGCCTTGATACGGTCTATGATATGGAGGCAGTATTGCGTCCTCAGGATGTTCCGGAGGAGCATCTGATTTATTCAGATCATGTCTTGATCGGATTAAATGACCGCTATGGAGAAGTAACACGGCGCAGATTGTGTCCGCATTGTCATAATGAACTGCCGGTGACCGCAGGCAAGGTTCCAAGCAACATTATTTCAATAGTTGGAGCATCTCAGGTAGGTAAATCCGTCTATATGACTTCATTGATTCATACTTTGCAGAATACGACGGCAGACCATTTTGATGCTGCTTGTATGCCGCTTAACGCTGAGATTAGCCGTAAATTCCGCACTTTATATGAAGAACCTCTGTTTGAGCGCGGAGACTTGCTGGCATCGACTCAGAAGGAGAAAATGCAGGAGCCGTTTATTTTCCAGTTTGTGTTCAAGGATGAGTCTAAGCCTCCGCTGACGCTGGTTTTCTTCGATGTTGCAGGTGAAGGCATGGTGGATCAGGACTATCTTGGCTTACAGGGACAGCATATTAAAAACTCTTCAGGACTGCTGTTCATGGTCGATCCGCTGCAAATCCGCTCGATTCGGGAGAAGATTCGAATCAATGTTGGAGACAAACCGGGCGAGTGGGTATCGCAATATGATGAACCACGTGATGTGGTGCTGACGATGTTCGGGGATTTTATTGCTTATGAGGATAAAGGGAAGACGGATATACCGACTGCGGTCGTGTTGACGAAAAGCGATATGCTTCACTCCTTGAAGGATGAAGAGGGGGAGTATATCAAGTCGAATAGTAATATTTTTAACAATGTGGTGCATCGTAAATATTTTAATAAGACCGAATTCACGAATATCGATGGTGAAATTCGCCGTTTTATTGAGAAGGTGGATCGGCCCTTTAAAGGTACGATGGACGTATATTTTAAGGATACAGGGTATTTTGCTGTATCAGCACTCGGCAGCAATCCGATTGATCAAAAGCTGCAAAATGTCGTGCAGCCCATTCGCGTGGACGAACCTTTCATTTGGCTGCTGTATAAATTGAATTACATTGAGGGGAGAGAATGATCGTGAGGCAAGCTTCTCCCACAATGATTCAGCAGCAATTATATACCCGCGAGCGGAGCGGGATATTTCGTGGCACGGAAGGGTTTGATACTGTCGCAGCATCGGACGGGTTGGACTCCGTGTTCATTAAGAAACAACTCCATCCGTTCTGCGGATATGATGCTCCTGCAGAATTGACCTCTCGAGGCGAAAAGGAGGTTAGCAGCTATCCGTCCGCGGTTCATCTTTTTCATACTGATGGTGGGGATACGGTGCTGGGACGGAGCATTTATCAGCCCATGGATTTCACCGGACTTCGCAGTGCGTTCCTTACTCATAACTACGTTATTCCACCAGCACGGCAGGATGAGGTTGTGACCGATTATCGCAGTTATCTTGAAGCGGATTATGCCGAGAAATACTACACGGAAATCGGTCGGCAGTTGCCGGAGCTTGATCAAATACCACAGCGATCACAAAACCAACAGTCCGCGGAGAATAGTCCGTCTGGTCTAACGGCTGGGAAGCTGCTGCAGGAGCTGAAGTTAGACGAGAAGGGCTTCAAGCAGCTGCTATTTGCTGTCATGACTGCGGTTGGCGAAGGAAGAAAAAAGGTATATGTCGCGCTGGATGTTCCGGCAGAACAGATTTCGGAATATGCTTTGGCGCTGCTTAAAGTGTTGTTCGCCAGTCTACCGTTCGAACAACGTCGACGTTTCGGATTTATTACTTATGCGAAGGAACCGCAGAGCCGCAAATTCATTCATCTGCAATTTGTAGAGCGCGGTAGCCTTCGTCCTAATGACCGGGGAATTGAGAAGGAATTTGTATTTGATCTTGCTTCTGGGCGTATTCCGCAGGATGAGGTAGATGAGGGAAAACAGCCTTATCTCGATTTTGTCTGGAATGGGATCGATAGACTAGAAAGTCTGGAGGACTTCCATCGTTTTGCGGATGAAATGCTTTTGGAAATGGACTCTCAGCGTCGAGCTTTGTTATCCAGTTATCATGAGCTGTGCGTGTTCTATCAGATTGAAGGCGATCATTGGAACTTATATGAGCATCATAAAATAACTGTGCTAAGGGGCTTGCTTAGTTATTTAGAGCCTCAAGGCGCCCTGGATTCCAGAATTAGGCTGAACGATATATTTCTGGCTGCATTTGATCGGGAATTCGATAGGATGAAACAGCGAAATATAGCGGAATTATCGGTCGTGGAATGCTTCAGGGATTATTATCGCTTGGACAGTAGAAATTATGGACCTAAGTTCATTAATTTCTTAATTCATGCCATTAATAATGCGTTGACAGCAGGCAGTACTGAGCTGGCTTATTCATTGTACTCTTTGATAGAGAGCCAGTCTGAGTTGAGTAAAGCTTTTTTTGGAACGGTATTGAAGCATGGTGAGCTTTCCAGCAAATTGTTTGAGCCCTACATGAAGACCAAATTAGATGACGCGCAAGGTTCGAAGGAGGTTCTGAACGTCGTGCATAGCTGGGCGGCCTCACACCCGGACCTGCTACGAAATACTTATTTTAAGAACGATGCAGTCGCAAGCCTATCGGATAAGCTTCGCAAGGAGCAACGCTTGTTATCTGCTGTCCATATGGCATTAGAAACCATTCGCAAATGGGGAAGGACACCGCTTACTGACGGTGGAATAACAATGGCGGATTCAGAGCTGACAGAGCTTCTCTCGCTTGAAGCTAAACGCCTGCTTCTGAATGAGCTGGATCTGGACAAGCTCACTCAGGATCAGGTGACATCTGCAGCGTTTTTGGGTGGTATGGATGCTTTTGCTGGTCTGCAGCTTGAGGGAAAACAGCGTAATCAAGTAGCCATGCTGCGAGCATTGTACGATTGGTTTGCACAGCGTGAGCCAACGGAGGATATTTTTCGCAAATTGTCTTCGGATGATCTGGAGCGCATACAGGGGCTGGGACGCAAATGGCTGCAGTCCAGTATCGAAGTGGTTCAGTTTGGAAGAATCGTGCTAGCGTTCTATCAAAACTCTAAATCCGGACCCGTAGATTATAGTAAAGTCCTCGATTATTTACAGCGGTATGCAAAGGATCAGGAGAAAATTTACGAGTTTATACTCTGGTCGCAAGGTCACTCGTATTTTGCTCAATCTGGGGGTCTTGCACCGGGCTACTCCTCGGCACTGCGATCTTATTTTAAAAAGCACGATAGAGATGCATTTAAGAGTAAGGACTACCGAATTCGGTACTTTGATAAAGCAGGAGCGCCACTGGCGAAGGTATTAGCGGAAGCGCGTCTGGAGCTATCCTCACCTCTAAAACGATTTCTTGTTCAGAACGGGAAAAAAGTTAGAGTGACTGCGCTCGTTCTGGTTTCCAGCCTTGTTGTGATTGCGGGTATTTTGTTAGTTATGCAGCAGCAAGGAATGCTGGGTCCAAAAGCGCCTGTAGAGGTAACCCCTCCACCTGCTCCGGTTGCAGAACCTGAGACGTTTGTATATGCCGACAATGTTGCAGGAGAAGACGGAAATGATACAACTTCTCTTATATTTTTATTCACGCAGGTAGAGCAATGTAAGGTCTTTGCTCCTTCACAGCTGACGATCGAGTCACCAAATCAGACTGCACAGCAGTATACGAATTTGAAATACGATCTGAATTGTACGGCAGATAGCACGGGTACAGGGAATTTGGAGGAGACTGATCCTATCGGTGAGGTTAACGGAACGCAAAAAGATGTAATTGCGAATAATGATACAGCAACGACCACAGGCATCAGTGATGGAATCGACGCGAATAGCGCCCCTGAAACAGAGGGTGCAGAAACGAAGGAACCAGAAGGAAAACAGGATGCTGAACCATCCACAGACACGGGAACAGATGCAACGTTGACAGATCCATCCAATGCTTCTGACTCTAATAAATCTGACAGTGTTGTTGAAGATGGAAGCAAGGAGTCCGTGCCTACTTCTCGTGTTATAGTTTCATTAGGCATGAAGGTGGATGTACCTGTAGGCAGTGAGATCAAGATAGGTGACCAATCATTTACTGTCATAACTCGCGAAGAGGCTGAGTCGAAGATCGTCTCGGCCAACCAGTTGGATAAATGAGTGTCTTCGCTATTTTAGCAGGATTGTGTTCCATCCCATAGCAATGATACACTAATTTTAACTTAGAGATTGGGGGATAATGGAGTGCAAAAATTAGTTTTTTTCGTAGGAGTTGCAGGCACAGGTAAAACAACGGTAGCTAGAAAATTGGCAGAGCGCATTCAGGCAGCTTTCCTTGATCGTGATACAGTTGGAGGGCGTTTTGTTGAGAAAATGCTCGAAATGAACGGTCTCGATGTAAACGACCGCGACTCCGATTTCTATAAAAAACATCTGCGTGACTTGGAATATGATACGACGAAGGACATCTGCATCGAAAATTTGGCAGCAGGTCAGAACGTCTTCATGATTTCTCCTTTTACAGCGGAATTGAAAAATAAGGCATGGATCGAAGAGGTTCTTGCGGCTGCAGGACGCAGCAAGAGTGAGGTTGATGTAAAAGTCATCGCAGTTACATTAAGTGATATGGATACACAAAAGCAACGCATCATCGATCGGCAAACTGAACGTGATACCTGGAAGCTAGAGCATTGGGACGATTTCAAGCATCGTGTTCAGTTCGTACCAGAGGTTAACTGGGATATACCTGAATCCTCAATCCTCGTGTTCGACAATAGTGGTGAGTTGACGGATGGGAAGGTAGAGAACGTGTATCAATTCGTACAAGCTTCTGAGAAATAAAAATGAGCTTGATCCAAGGGCATAGGCACTAGTGTTTATGCCCTTTTATGTATGTGACTGTAGTCAAAGTGGGAAAATGCATATATATTAGAAATGGAATGACGGTACATACTTATAATTTTCCAATCAGATGTAGAAGCTATCTGTGCTAGCATTCAAATGTAGTTGATTTGTGGGAGGATATATGAAAAGAGAAGGATTATTAAGAAAAGGCAACAAATCAGCATTAACAGCAGCTATTGTAAATACAGTAATCTCAATTATTAAAGGGATAGCATTCTTCATTACAGGAAATGTCGCCATGTTTGCTGAAACGATGCATTCACTTGGCGATGCAGCAAACCAATTTTTTGTATATATCGGGAGTGCATTAAGTAAAAAAGCGCCAACAGATCGTTACCCTAATGGCTTTGGTCGATTGGTTAACCTGGTTCTGTTGGGAGCAGTACTGATCGTCGGAATTATGAGCTATGAAACCATTAAAGAGGGCTACCATCATATTTTGCATCCTGTAGCGTCAACTGGATCTTCGATCATTATTAACATTGTTGTGCTCGGTTTAGCTGTATTGCTGGAATCATTTGTCTTGTTTAAGGCGATGAAGGAAGTTCTCCATGAGGTTGGTGAGGAGGCAAAAGGATTAGCGATCATTTCAAAAAGCTTTTCCAACCTCGGTAGATCCAAACCAGCAACCAAGCTGGTGTTTATGGAGGATTTGGTTGCTACATCTGGTGGAGTAATCGCGATTATCGGGATTTTATTGTCCTACTTTGCAGGCTGGCACTTCGCTGAAGGCGTTGCATCGATGATGATTGGTATCATGATGTTTTATGTTGTCGGTAAAGTATTTTTGGATAATGCCAAAGGTGCGCTTAGTGAAGCCGATGATGAGCTGGAGGCAGAGATCGCTGATTTTATCTTCACAAATCCTGAAATCAAAGATATTCGCACATTGTTTGCGATGAAGGAAGGCGAAGATTACCACATTGAAATGAAGCTCGAAATTGATACTTCGATTTCAGTAACAGATGCGATCAAAATTAAAAACAGAATTGAGGGTAAAATCCAAGAAATGAGGGGCATTACCGACGTTATTATTGAATTTGAAGAGGACGATGGTGTTCCGACTTGGGTGAATACTTATAAGCTTGCTGGGGAGAAGTAATTCAGGCATGTATCTAATTGAAAATAAAAATTCAATGCAAAAATGAATAATAAACCTTAATATTTTCCCAACCTCTAACTACAGGAAAGGGTTGATGTTCCCTTGTATCATAAGGGCTTTACCCTGTAAAATGTCTTTTTTCAGAAAAAGTATAAACGGTTGGGATAATTCTTAGAAACCCTTATTCTTCAAGGGTTTCTAAGGTGAGCATCATTTAAATAAGTTTGATTTTTCTAGCCTTTAACCGTAACAAGTGATGTATTGAAACTAGGTTTTCTTGAAAGCGGCGTATTCAGCTTCATAACTTTAACCGTAACAAGTGATGTATTGAAACTCATTCGTTCGCTTATATCCAGCATTGCATCAATTCCTTTAACCGTAACAAGTGATGTATTGAAACCAAAGAGCTTGTGCCAACTCAACTGCGCACTCTTTCTTTAACCGTAACAAGTGATGTATTGAAACTGGGTTAAAGGATGGATCATGGTTATACGTGTTGAAACTTTAACCGTAACAAGTGATGTATTGAAACAGAACGACAGTACAATGGAAATCCGTACTTGACTAACTTTAACCGTAACAAGTGATGTATTGAAACAACGCACCCTCGCCAAGCACATAAGTTGTGTACTTGCTTTAACCGTAACAAGTGATGTATTGAAACTTGCTGATCCTGTCAGTACTAAGCGCACGGGCTTCTTCTTTAACCGTAACAAGTGATGTATTGAAACTGAATTAAATCATCAGGGTTATGTTTGTTTGTTCCTCTTTAACCGTAACAAGTGATGTATTGAAACCTTTTGAATTTGCCGGGGCACAATGGAAAATCAAAACTTTAACCGTAACAAGTGATGTATTGAAACAACCTGTCTGTTTGGAGTATCTTAAACACTGCTTGTCTTTAACCGTAACAAGTGATGTATTGAAACTCTGTTGTCAAACCGACTGTATTAAAGTCCAGCAATCTTTAACCGTAACAAGTGATGTATTGAAACGGAGTTAACCCAACTAGATTAGTTTGTTGTTTCTCCTTTAACCGTAACAAGTGATGTATTGAAACATATTTGCAACGGCGATTCCCCAAATCGTGTTACTACTTTAACCGTAACAAGTGATGTATTGAAACTTTTTCCAATCATCTTTATTTACAACCTCACCATCTCTTTAACCGTAACAAGTGATGTATTGAAACACGGTAAGTGGTTTACAGAGTTCTTTTTCTACACTCTTTAACCGTAACAAGTGATGTATTGAAACTATATAACAACAGTTTGGGTTCGTCCAGGTGACGCTCTTTAACCGTAACAAGTGATGTATTGAAACATTTCACGGTCAATTTATGCGCGAACACGTCGGAGACTTTAACCGTAACAAGTGATGTATTGAAACTGGAAAAGCGCGAGGCTATCGGCACAAAGGCGTTTACTTTAACCGTAACAAGTGATGTATTGAAACGAGTATCCGTTTCTAAGCGCGCGCCAAATCGACCGCCTTTAACCGTAACAAGTGATGTATTGAAACCGACGACGGGCCAGACGCGCTATCAATGGCGTTATCCTTTAACCGTAACAAGTGATGTATTGAAACAGGGAATGAACGTGAACATAGGATGGAACCCAGCATCTTTAACCGTAACAAGTGATGTATTGAAACACTCTTACCCAGATATTCAACTATGTCCGAAAAACTTTAACCGTAACAAGTGATGTATTGAAACGTACTTAAGTACATTATCTCGTTTAAATGCAAAACACTTTAACCGTAACAAGTGATGTATTGAAACAATCCGGTATGATCGACAGTAAGAGACTTGGAGCCTCTTTAACCGTAACAAGTGATGTATTTAAACAATCTTTATCCACCGGTCTTCGACAAGGACAGAGGGCTTTAACCGTAACAAGTGATGTATTGAAACATTTGAATCCTATCTATTAGTTTGTTTAAATGCCATCCTTTAACCGTAACAAGTGATGTATTGAAACGAACATTATTGGGTTGTTCGGTCCTGCCCCTTGGAACTTTAACCGTAACAAGTGATGTATTGAAACTATGTACTGGGCTGTCACATAGAGGACTTATACCAACTTTAACCGTAACAAGTGATGTATTGAAACACTGGTGTCATTGAATTTCATGCTTTTCAAGAAGCCCTTTAACCGTAACAAGTGATGTATTGAAATTGAAGCAGTTATTTCGACTGTTGAAGGGGCTTGTTTATGCCAGAATAGAACGAACATTGGTTATGATGCTT
>RCUF01000126.1_pt1 | contig 43481 bp, 42 predicted proteins | sample 2166311 | NCBI WGS metagenome assembly RCUF01 (sample SAMN09932608, study PRJNA488358) | compost metagenome | feature: garden; material: soil; isolation source: compost soil in 4-hydroxybenzonitrile-enriched culture | place: Germany: Experimental Botanical Garden Goettingen | collected 2016-01-27
ATGACATTCCAAGCTTCCGTGTTGACCATATGCCGTATGGTGGTGTGAAGCAAAGCGGCACTGGACGAGAAGGCGTAAAGTATGCCATGGAAGAAATGCTGGAAACAAAGCTGGTCGTTATTAAACGGTAGTAGTTATATAAAAGCCTATCTGATGGACATAGATATAGGTTTTGCGTATGTCTGCTCATTAGATGGGCTTTTTTTTCACCTTTTGCGCGATTGTCAGATGAAAATAAAGTGTTAGACCGTTGGAACTGTTCCACCGTCAATATTATATTCACTTCCTGTAATTGAAGCGGCCCGGTCGGATACCAGAAAAGCAACAAGCTCAGCGATTTCTTCTGGTAGTCCTGGACGACCAATTGGAATTCCTCCCAACGAGTCCATCAGTTGCTTTAATGCACTTTCTCGGTCACCTGTCGTTTCAGCAATCCGATCAATCAAACTTTGTGCTGCCTTCGTTTCGATAAAGCCTGGCGCAACTGTATTAATACGAATGCCTTGAGGCGAAAACTGCTTGGATAACCCTTTGCTGTAAGTAGTTAAAGCTGCTTTGGCTGCAGCATAAGCCAATGTTGCATCATATAGCGGCAAGCGACGTTGAATAGATGAAATATGAATAATAACACCGGAACCCTTTTCCACCATAGCCGGCAGCAGTCCACGGTCTAAACGGACGGCAGCAAACAGATTGGCGTTAAAAGTTTGCTGCCAATGCTCGTCTGTCAAGATAAGAGCTCCCCCGGATGGGGCTGACGAGCCTCCAACATTGTTGACAAGAATATCTACACCGCCTAGGCGCTCAAGAACACTGTTTACTACTTTATCTACACCTTCAGGCGTACTAATATCGGCTGGAATAAACAGGTCTGGATTTTCTAAATTAGCTGGAGTAGTTCGAGCCGTAGTTATTACGGTAGCACCTGCAGCTGTAAGTCTCTTAGCAATAGCCTCTCCCATTCCTTTGGTACCGCCTGTGACCAAGGCCCTTTTGCCTTTAAACTCACTTAAAATGCTTTCTAATTGAAAACTCATGCGAATAATTCCTCCTAAATTCTACAATGTGGTTGAGAAATACCTCTAGGTATCTCCACTTCGAGTTCACTTGTCTTGCGAACCTTACAAACTATCGACAATGACACCCCGGTACCGCCCTCCGCGCAGTCGATGCTTTAGGGCTTTTTGATAGGCTGGACTAAAGTACCAAGCTTGTGCTTCCTCAAAAGTGGGGAATTCCAAGATGGCCAGCCCTTCAATAGCGGGTCCTTCGAGGACTTGGTATGCGCCATACATTGCTAGGGGGTTGACGGAATGTCCCGCCAAACCTGCCGGTGCCAACTCAGAATAGAGTTGGAGTTCAGTTTGATCGGTACTCTGTTCACGTATAAAAACAACATAAGCGGGCATATTCGTTTTCCCTTTCTTATTTTTTTAATTCCTTTATGGAAGTGTAATAATCAGTTCTTTAATTTTATTGTTGTTTACTAGAAATTGATGTTTAAGTAGGAGTGGATCGGGAAGATTTGATTTATCAAAGTCTCCGTCTACTTTCGCAATTATGACGATGGTATTATTACTGTCATCCATATCCACGATCTCAAAGGTGACATTCGGCTCTAATATTTCTGATTCACACCATGATTTTATGGCTTCCATACCTTTGATTTCGCGATGATTATCCAAGATCAACGCATCTTTATCGAAAGCGGAAGTAAGTACTTCAAGCTGGGATTTGTTCGCTGATGTAAAGTAAGTTTCTACTGCGGGTGGCATGGTTCTATGTGGATTCATTGATCCTTCAACCTCCTATGGTGAGTATGTTGTGAGCGATAACTTCAAACTCATCATAGCAGTAATAATATGACTACATGGTGTCATATTATAGAGGGCCATTTAAATTTCTTTTCATCGTTTCTAAATGAGACAATATTCTTGTACGTACTTGTTCGGGGCTAACCTCTATAAGGAGGGGACCAAAGGACAGCAGATAACTGTCCAGCCAATTGCCTACAGGAAATTGTGCTGTGACGGTATAAGAGCCGTCTTCCTTCTGAGTAATGGTTTTCTCGGCAAATTCATCGTATACGCGGTAAGCTCCTTGAGCAGAAATGTGAAGATGTTCATGCTAAGGTGAAAGATTTAGCAGGGTTACTTCAATGGTATGAAGCAAGTCGTTCATCTTTGTATCTGTAGATGCTACGACTGTTCTTGGCTCATAACTAATTTCGGTAACTGCAATCTCTTTCATTCGGCTAATCTTAAATACACGATGACTTTCGGTATTTAAACAGTAACCTTCCACATACCAGGATTTATCTTTAAACAAGAGCTTGGCAGGTTCGACGCTACGATAACTCTGTTCCCCGGCGACGTTATAATAGCGGAACTTTATAACACGGTTTGTGATTATTGCGTTGCGTATAAGAGTGAATAGCTGTCTCTGGCTGTTTTGGCTTCCCCATGGCGAAAAATCTACTTCGATCCAGTTTCCCATGTCTTTTTTAAAAAGCCTACTCAACTTGTTTAGCACTTCTTCTACCTGTGGGATGGTAGCTGTAGCCACACTCTGAAGGGCCATTAAGATATCATCTTGTTCCTGCTCGGACAGTAAAGAGGTGTTAAAGACATAACCCTCCATCAATGATATTCCGCCCCCCTTGCCTCTACTGCTGTAGATGGGAATCCCAGCTGCGCTTAAGGTATCTATGTCCCGATAAATCGTTCGTGTGGAAACCTCAAAATGCTCTGCCAATTCATCAGCAGTCACTTTTTTCTTATGGAGTAACATATAAACGATTTCAAAATGTCTGCTTAACGGCATACGCTTCACCTCTCTCGGTAGCATACACCTTATAACATGACATTATAAAGTCATATTAAGTGATTATTGACATCACACCTTAATGGACATCAACTGGGGGACTTTATTTTCTTTGAACAGCGATAATAACACTGCCTTTGGATCAGATCTTTTTACAATCTTTTATATAAAGTTGAACAAAAAGCACTTGCAAAGTAAAAAGGAATAAACTATACTGAGGCCAATCATTAGTAATTGATCAATCACTAACTGTAGTAACAAGCAACGGAGGTGATATTCATGAGCAGGATACCGCTCAAGTTTACTGAACGTTTCTTTATCGGAACTATGGATTAAGCATATTCAGTTAATTGAAGGAGTACGAAGTTGAGTAATTGATCAATCACTTATTTTGAAGTAAATGGAGGAGAGAACATGAAGCATCTTATTATTTACGCACATCCATCCGAGGGAAGCTTTAATCATGCAATTTTGACCACAGCAGTCGAGGGGCTGAAGCAAAAAGGACATGATGTGGTTGTTCGTGATCTATATGCAATCAACTTTCAACCTGTGATTAGCAGCAGCGAGGTCATTGAAGGAATCGGAGAAGATGTTGTACGGGAACAGGAATTTTTGCAATGGGCAGAGGTAATCACCCTTATTTATCCGATTTGGTGGACGGGGATGCCAGCCATTATGAAAGGGTATATAGACCGCGTATTCTCTTACGGATTTGCTTATAAATATGTAAATGGAGTGCAGATGGGATTACTCAAGGGTAAGAAAGCCATTATCCTCAATACACAAGGAAAATCACATGCGGAATATGCCAGCAATGGTATGGATCAAGCCCTTCGCTTGACGTCTGACAAAGGCATATTTGAATATTGTGGACTTGATATCATGTATCATCTATTTTTCGAGTCGGTACCCCAATCTGATGAAAATACGCGTAAGAAGTGGCTTCGCCAGATTGCAGACATGGCCAGCAAAGCCTAATATTTATGTTCAGAGCCAGAGGATTAAGCATTAGGGGAATCGAAGTTGCCAGTGGCTAACCAAAAGGCATCGCGTGCATCTGCAGGCGATGCCTTTTGGGTTGGTCCAATATTGAATGTGTTCCAATCGACACTCGCTCATGGCAAGCGGCAATTGCTACAATAAGGGGTGGATATTAGTTTTTCCGATTTTTCCGATTGGCGCTACGAGATCCACCAGAAGGCCACTGTGCCCCACCACCTTGATTATGAGGAGGCCAATGCGATCCGCCGCCCTGACCATGTTGAGGCCACCACTGCGACCCACCGCCCTGACTGCCACCTTGACCATGTTGAGGCCACCACTGCGACCCACCGTCTTGACCGCCGGCCTGACCATGAGGAGGCCAATGCGATCCACCGCCTTGGCTCCCGCCCTGACCACCGCTTTGTCCTGGAATAGAAGGCATACTTGGATAAGGGCCTTGTGCCTGACTGATTTGAGTAACATCAATATAAGACTGTGTCCCATTAGGATATAGCACTAACATTGATTTATTAGTGGGATCTACGCTTTTTACGAAAGCAACGATCTGTTGACCATTCACAGTAAATATTCCCCATAGATTAACAAAATTACTCACTTCAGTAGTGGTTGCAAAATGTGGTTGTAACGACCCCATCGAACGATGAGAAGAATGTTTAGACAAGGTATATATCTCTCCTTTAGATTGAATTTTGTGACATCATATGTGCAAACGCACTGATTGGAATGGGCAATGTTGCTATAAATCGAGATAAATGCATCTTAGAGAATTTAATTAATCAATTGAAACAATTTGCCATGCGCCATTTTTATCTTTTTCAAAGTAAAAGGTATATCGTATATCGGGTGAATATCCTTCTTCCTTATTCAGTCGTTCCCCTACAACAGGTATCAATATCCGATTATTTTCTTTTACAGCTTCGGCAATACCAGTAAACTTCACCGGATGATCGAAGAGATAATCATGACCTGTTCCAACGTCTGCACCTAGCACAGCATGGAATTGATCCAAATCTTTTGACACGAAGGCAGCTACTGCTACTTTGAGTTTTGTTATCATGGCATCCTCAATAAGAGGGTCTTTAACATCATTCCATTTGATCTCGTCTAAGCTTTGCAGGTCGGCTGATTGATCTATTCCTTCTTTTACTACCGTTTCTGAGGTTGTTGGTACTGTTTCATTGGTAGATGTATCCGTTGTTTCCTGCTTTCCACAACCAGCAAACACACTTACACTTACGGAAAATATAAGAATAGAAATAATTTGAGCAGGTTTGTTCATATTAGATTCACACATCCTTTCTCTTTCTATAACGAATACTATTTTTTATGAGGAGGAGATGTAATGAAATTACGAAAAGCTGACGAAATGGAAAAGTATGGGGTGGTCTACCGTAGAAAAATGAATAAATAAATGAAATGACCTTCTCAGATTAAAGAAGGTCATTTTTTAATTCAGGAATCATTATTAAATGTAGCACAGCCTTCTGCTTATAGGCGTTATCGCTTGCAAGTCATGCAGTGGTTCTTTATACCTAGTGTGGAATTTTCGCATGGACGTTCATGCGTTTTGTCGGTTAGCTATGATGCTGCGTATCACGGTTCAAAAGTAGCTACACATGATGAAATCTCTGGTGTATATCTATGTAGGGTATCAAGCTGTAGTTAGAGCATTTTTTTGAGCTGGGATATACGGGCTTGGGAAACCTCAAGTATTTTGGCATATTCGTGCTGTGCTGCATTGGGGTGTTTTTGCATTAATTCTTTTAGACTTTCGATCATTTGTTGTGTCGATCGCCGCAGACGTTTGGACTCTTTATTAGATCGTTGTGAGTTGGATAAAGCTGATTTGGATGGTCTTAGGATAGGGCTAAAATTTATCCCCTTCTTTAAACTTTCAATACATTCCCCGCAAATAAAGCTGTCTCTAAAATAAGTTAACTGTTCTGTTGAACCACACATTTTACACGTCACCCCAGTGTACTTTCGAAAGGCGAGAATACCAGTTTCCTCATCTGCAAAAATCTCAACAGGATCACCCACATTATAATCCATGGAAATTCGCATTTCTTTGGGAATAACGATGCGGCCTAACGCATCTAGGGGACGTGTCATACCTGTACTTTTCAAATGATAACCTCCTTTTTTTATATCCTTATAATACTAAATAGTTATGATAAAAAAGAATAGGCTTAGAGAAGCAATCGCATATATTTAGTAAACTGTTGAAAAGTATACAAGTAATTTCCAAAATATGTTTTGTTATTGAGAGAAACGTGTTGAGGAGATTATAAAGAATTTCCGATATATATTCATAAAGATTATTCTAGACGATTTTCGTTATGAGGCACAAATTCCCACGTTCTATTTTCTATCCGGACTAACGGGCAATAAGAAGGTTGCCTCGCTGCTGCCAGGTAGTAGGAATCTTAATTTTGCACTCTTTACTATGAAAACTTATACTTATCGTTAAAGCTGACTTGAAGAGAAAATAAAAGAACGAGGAGGGGAATAACTATGTACTCCATTAAAGAAGTTCAAATGAAGAGCGGATTGCCCGCATCTACTCTTCGTTACTATGAAAAAGAAGGCATATTACCTGATGTGGGTCGGGATGAAGGTGGAAGAAGGGTATATACCGAAAAACAAATCGATTGGATTAGGTTCCTTATGGCTATGAAAGATACAGGGATGACCATTGAAGAAATTAAGGCATACCTTGAGCTAAATGTAAAAGGAGAAGCCACAATCCAAGAGAGAAGAGACTTCCTTGTAGCCCACAAAAAGAAAGTAGAAGAACATGTGGCACAAACGCAGCACAATTTGGAGAAAATTATTCAAAAGATAGCTTTTTATGATCATGTGGTTATGGGGAAAAGCCTCTCTTAGGTATCGTATGATCTGTAAATAGTGGTAAAGTCAAATCGAATATATGGAGCCCCCAGCATATTTGAGAATACGTGCTGGAGGGCTTTTTTGCATAGATTTCTAAAGATGCAGATTCTAGGTCGTAAGTATGGAAAATGGTTGGCAAATGGGCGGTTCACAACTCGCTTACAGGGTAAAAGTGTAGTACCAAGGTGGGCGAGTGGGGGCGTCGACTCTCACGCCACGTGAGACTGTAGACTGTCAAACAAGGGAGGTGAAGCGGAATGGCTTATACGGTGAAGGAAGTATCTAATCTGTCGGGAATCAGCGTACGAACTTTGCATTATTATGATGAAATCGGATTGCTGAAACCGCATCATATTGGAAATAATGGATATCGCTATTACGAGCAGGAACAACTGTTGAGGCTTCAGCAAATCATGATGTACAGGGAACTGGATTTGCCTTTATCTGAAATTGGAAATGTGCTGGAGCAAACCAAGGAACAAAAGACCGAGGTTTTGCAGGAGCATCGAGCCAAGGTCGAGGCCAAAGTCTTCCGCTTGCATACTCTCCTACAGACCATCGACGAAACGGTGGCTCATTTGAAAGGGGAACAAGCAATGAAACCAGAGCACATGTACCAAGGGTTTAACCCGGAAAAGCAGGAAATGTATGAACGTGATTTGACAGACCGTTATGGTCAAGAGGCTGAGGAAACAATTCAGGAGAGCAAGACGGCGACGAAGAACTGGAGCAAAGAGGATTATTTGGATTCGCAGGCAGAGGCTGATCAGATTCATCGGCGGCTGGCAGAAGCCATGAATAAAGGATTGAAGCATAACAGTGAAGAGGTACAGGCGCTAATCCGCCGTCATCTTCAATGGGTAAGCCGATTCTATACCCCTACAGCAGAAATTTATAGCGGGCTGGGAGACTTGTATGTAGAGCATGAGGATTTCAATAAAATGTATGAAGGCTATCGCCCCGGACTGGCTGAGTATTTGCGAGACGGGATGAAGGTTCTAGCCGAACGGGAATTAAATTAACAAAGGGGTGAACAACAAGCCGATTCCGATGGCCTGCTGTTCACCCTTTTTGTGTGTAAAGCAGCTTACATGCTGCTTTGTGCTGTTCTCATGCCTTGCTGACTGCTGTTTCCGTAATGTTGCATGCCACTGCTTGCGAAATGTTGTCCAGTCGTTCCCATATGTTGCGGAAAGCTGTTATTCATGTGGCTACCTGTATTAAAGGAGGTTGGTTGCATACTGCGGGAAGCAAAGCTATCGCCAAATCCAGGCTGAGTCATTTGGTTGCTGGAACGGATGGAGTTTTCCAACTGACTACACAGTTGAATCACTTGCTGGTATTGCTGCATAGCCTGCTGGTGATGCTGAATTGCAGTTTGGATCATTTGAGCTGCGCTTCGTTCACGTTGCACCAGGCTTTCAAGACTGGATGCATTTTGTTGTTCCTGTTGCAGCAACTGCTGATACATGGCAGTTCCTTGCTGTGTTTGTTGTACCAATTGCTGCATGATTTGTTCACATTGATGAAGTTGTTGTTGTGGAGCCATGTTGTTGTACATGAATCATCAATCTCCTTCGCCGGATAGTTTTGGGTTTCAGACCCTCCTATATTGTGGCGAAGGAAGACGATATATATGCGCTATTTTTGGTTATAGGCTGGCTACCAGAATAGCCGTAAATTCCTCTAGGAATACGCGATCTTCGTGATCAAAGCGGCCTTTGAGTGGGCTGTCAATGTCCAGCACTCCAATCAGTTCCCCATTCTTGACAAGGGGAATAACGATTTCACTATTGGAAGCAGCGTCACAGGCAATATGTCCTGGAAACGCATGTACATCATCTATAACAAGCGTTCGTTGTTCTGCTGCTGCGGTACCGCATACGCCACGTCCTAATGGAATCCGTATACATGCAGGTAAGCCCTGGAAAGGACCAAGTACAAGCTCAGTGCCATCATAAAGATAGAAACCGCTCCAATTAATATCTGGAAGGAAATGACCAAGTAATGCTGAAGCATTTGCCAGATTGGCAATGGTATTGGATTCATCATGAATAAGTGCCCGGAGTTGTCCGAGAACCGATTCGAATTGTTCATGACGTGTGCCTTCGTAAGGAATAGCTTGAAACATGTAGGGTTCACGCTCCTAACATTAAATTTTTACATTAAGTGTTGTATATATCGTAAAAAATAGGTAATTATCCAATTCGCTTTTACCATTGGTTAATTAATTCAAGATATAACGATTGTATATATTCAGTCAAGTGGAAAATCACTCTGTAACCTTTTCGTACACTCCGTACTCTAACCTCTGTACAGAATCATTTTGGAAAGGGAAAGCTTTACGTTTTAGCGGGACAAACAATATAGAAAGTAATTCAGCGAGGGTTGCCCTCATCTGTTTCCAGCTTATCCTCTATGGGTAAAAACAGTGTAACATGGTGGCCTAGGCCAGGGAGGAGTTACAATTATGCATGCAGATGTTCAGAACTTGTTTATCCGTATACAGATGCTTTCTTATGCACATCAGAACGATCTCACGGTAAGAGATATTCAACCTGTGTTGGAAGAGCGCGGTTACCGTGTAGGAGAACGTGAGGTCAAGCAGGAGCTTGAAAACCTGACGCAGGAAAACTTTCTGACACCGCATGATGAAATGTTCAGCATTACCGGCGCAGGGATCGATGAATTACAGGAAATTCAGTCGATGCTGGGCGTACTGTACAAGGATGTTGTGAAGAAACCGACTCGCACCACAGTTTAATCTCTTATAATATAGAAGATGCCCTTCTAATTCCTAATCCTAGGAACAGGAGGGCTATTTATATATATAAGCTTTGCAGCTTTAAATAAGGTTGTGTTTGTTGAAGGTGTATGCTTAAATGTAGCGTATATTTATTGTCATTTTAATGCTGGAAGGATGATTGAACATGTGTGCATATGCATGTAAGGGGCATATACCACTGCTGGAAAGTGCGCGTCTTCGGTTGCGAAGGATGGAAAGCGGGGATGCGGCTACGATGTTCGCTTGCTGGTCTGACCCGGAGGTTCACCGTTATATGAACCTTTCTGGTATGTCAGGACGTGAGGATGCAGAGGATATGATTGATCTGTTGAATGAACTAGCGAAGACAGAGGACGCGCTGCGCTGGGGAATAGAGCTGAAGGAGAACGAGAAGTTGATTGGAAGCTGTGGTTTTAATTATTGGCAGACGGAGGGAGCTTATAAAGCCGAGATTGGTTATGAAATAGCCAAGTCTTATTGGCGACAGGGTTACATGACCGAGGCGCTACGCTTGGTGCTGTCATTCGGGTATAACACGATTCGGTTGAATCGGATCGAAGCGCTGGTGGACCCGCGCAATACAGGCTCGCAAGCCCTGCTTTCCTCGATGTCCTGGACACAGGAAGGACTGTTGCGGCAGGTACAGCATACATCTACAGGCTTTAAGGATATGCTGATGTATTCTTTACTGCATGAAGAATGGCTCAGACTGGAGGCACAACGAAATGCTGTTTCAGTATAACGGCGGTTCGTCGCCGCTGCACAGGTTAGGGCCGTTAAGTAAGCTAATATGGGTGGGATGTTTTAGCCTCCTGTCGATGGCTTGGGATTCGACGCTGCGGGAAGCAGCACTCTTGGCTGTACTGATTGCTGTGGCTGGCTTGGGCGCACGTTTGCCATTAGCACGCCAACTTCGGGCTATGTCGTTCCTGATTGGTTTAGGTATTCCGTATTTTATATTGTCTATCCTAGCGATTCGAGAAGGACATACCGTGGCTGCATGGGGACCCATTGTCATTACAGCAGAGGGGCTGGACATCGCAGGGGCGTTAACGTTGCGGATTTTTGTGTTGTTTTTGGCATCTTATATCTATCTCTCGACGACCGATCCCCGAGATTTTGTGCAGGCATTGAATCTGCGCTTGCGTGTTCCTTATCGGTTTGCGTTCGGTATTTCGGTGGCACTGACGTTTCTCCCCTTATTGGAAGAAGAAGGGAGAACAATTATGGCAGCACGGCGTGTTCGTGGACAGGAACCACCACGAGGGTGGAGCAATCGGTTATCATGGTGGAGCGGGTATGCGGCTGCCGTGTTGGTGAATGCTGTAAGACGGGTTCAGCAGACGGCGCTGGCTATGGAGGGCAAAGGTTTCGGCGCTTATGCAGAACGGACATATCTTCGTACACTGAACAATGGGCGTTTAGGCAACTTATGTGCGGTGACTGCTATATTAGCTACAGCTGTTTTATGGTGGAGCTTATAAAGTGAAGCCTCTTATTTTTGGCCTTATTGTCAACCTACGAAATATAATTAGGTTGACAATAAGGCCGCAGATGAATACATTTATACAGTAGCAGCTTGTACAAGGATCAGAGCTGTAATCTTATAGATTAGATAGGGAGAGGAGTCAAGAAATACATATGAAGGAATCTCGTATGTTTGCAAAGTTTACAACGCTGGATATCGTACTCATGGCGATGCTGGCCACGTTGAACGGCGTCATGACCGTGTATTTGTCGCTCATTAACAAAACATTAAACAGTCTGGGAGGGCCTATCGCTACTTCCTCTATTGTCGGGCTGTACATGATATACGGCTTGTTGGCTTATTATATTATTCGTAAGCCGGGTACGGCGGTTATTGCTTATGCATTTGGCGCGGTGGTGCAATCCTTTATGGGCTCTGCCTATGGAATTGCTTCTATTATCGCGGCGGCTGTCTGCTATATGATTGCGGCTGAGTTGGTATTTGCCTTGTTGCGGTATCGACGCTGGAACGCAGTTTCGCTGATGCTAGTGGGTGGGGCTATGGTTCCGCTGTGGTTTATTGTCGCAGCCAATATGTTTGGCTATATGCATTGGGGCTGGAAGGTGCTGACGATTGCACTGGTCGTTCGTATCCTGAGCGGCATTGTCCTGTGCGGTCTGCTGACGAAAGTGTTGGGTGATGCTTTAAATCGTACGGGACTGTTAAAACGTTTTGAACTGGGACGCACTTCACGTGCATAGCCGTGGCTATACATGTGGTTATATCTTCAACAATGGGGATCGAGGATATTTCAGTTATGAATGAACATAGCGATTATAACTCTAGCAGTAAAATAGCCGTATCCTTGAAGAATTTTGGCTATCGGTATGATGACCAGGTGGAGCCAGCTTTACATGGTCTGACACTGGACATTGCGGTGGGCGAACATGTAGCCATTGTCGGAGCCAGTGGAAGTGGAAAGTCTACGCTATGTCAGCTACTTCATGGCGGGTTGTCCCGTTCCGGTGAAGGCGAACGGACGGGGGAGCTGACCGTGTACGGGATGGACCCCGATACCGCTGATTTGGCTACTGTCGCCACCACTGTCGGCGTCGTGCTTCAGGACCCGGATGCCCAGCTGGTGCAGGGAATCGTCGAAGACGAGATTGCTTTTGGGCCGGAGAACCTGCGCGTGCCTCCGGCAGAAATAGCGCAGCGCATTGCTGCTGCGCTGGAGGCCGTCGGCCTAGCTCCTGAGCGCGACTCCTTCGTGCGGCGCCTCTCGGGAGGCCAGCGCCAACGCACCGGGATTGCAGCGGTACTGGCGTTGGAAGCGCCGCTGGTCGTGTTCGACGACGCAGTTGCGCAGTTGGACCCGCCGGCTGTACGCGACTTCGTCCTGCTATGTCGGCGGCTCCATGCCGAAGGCCGGACGGTAGTTACCGCGTCCGGCCGCATAGACGATGGCGCGCGGGCAGCACAGCGCGTCATCGTCTTGAAGGGCGGGACCGTGCAGATGCAGGGTCCGCCCGAAACGCTGCTGCGCGAACATGGTGCGCAGCTGGCCGCCTTGGGGCTGCTCCCCTCTTCCGCAGGGAGGGGAGACATGCCGCGTGAGCCGGGGGTGAATCCCGGCTCAGCAGCGGACCGCGCTGGGCAGCCGTTGTTGGAGGTGAAGGGATTGACCTTCACCTATCCTGGCAGCCAGCGGGCAGCGCTAAAGGGTGTGAGCCTAGCTCTTGCGCCCGGTGAACGAGCCGTGCTGCTGGGTGAGAACGGCTCGGGTAAAACCACGCTCGGCAAGCTGCTCATGGGTCTACTCCCAGCACCGAAGGGGTGCATGCGGTGGGAGGGGCAGGATATGGCGAAGCTGCCCATTCACCGACTGGCTGCCGGAATCGGCTATGTGTTCCAGCAGCCAGAGCATCAGTTTGCAGCTGCAACGGTGTGGGAGGAATGCTTGTACAGCGTGCGCGCCAAGCTTGGTTTACGGACCGGGGAGCCGGTTCCCGCCGCATATGTGGAACGGGCGCAGCGCTTACTGGCTTCCGCCAGGCTGGAGCACAGACTGGATGCCTCCCCGTACCTGCTAAGTGGAGGCGAAAAAAGGCTCTTGAGCGTTGCGGCACAGTTCATCTTGCCCAAAAAGCTATACATTTTGGATGAGCCTACCGCAGGAACGGATTACGAAGGAGCGAATATTCTGCTCCGTATGTGCACAGAGCAGTCTGCCGAAGGTGCGGCTTTTCTGGTCATCACCCACGATATGCAGGTAGCTGAAAGCTTTGCCAGCGATGTTCTGTGCATGGAAGAGGGCCATCTCTATAAAATGGAAAATAGTGAGATTAATCATACGATTATAGTTGACAAAAATTAACGATATGTAGACAATAATATATATACATCGTACAAAACAGGCGGCCTATATAGGCCGCCTGTTTACGATTATGCGGGGCGGGTAATAATCCATTCTGGAAAGGCAAACCGCACAGATACAACACAGTTTTTATAAGGGAAGGATTTGTGATTTGCTTGGGAAACGATAAACCCATGAAGCGCGGACTCGTGCTGACAGGTGTTCTATTGGCCACTTTTCTGGCCGCAATTGAAGGAACGGTTATCGGTCCAGCGGGACCGACGATTGTTAGCGAGCTGGGCAGCGTGAATTTGCTCAGTTGGATTTTTACGGCATATTTGCTGACTATGGCTGTGACCACACCCATTTTCGGCAAGCTTAGCGATTTGTTTGGCCGAAAACCCATTTTTTTAATCGGCTGTTCGTTGTTTGTACTTGGCTCGTTGCTTTGTATGATGGCTGGTAGTATGGAGCAGCTTATTATCTACCGGGCTATACAAGGGATTGGTGCGGGTGGTGTCATTCCCGTTACCTTTACCATCATCGGTGATATATACAAAATGGAGGAACGCGGCAAAGTCCAAGGCATGATCAGCTCCGTATGGGGAATTTCTTCCCTGATCGGGCCTCTCTTGGGCGGTTATGTGGTTACCTATTTTGGCTGGGAGTGGATTTTCGGTTTTAACGTTCCCTTTGGATTGCTGGCTATGTTCTTCATCGCCCGTTACTTGCGTGAACAGGTAAGCAAGCGTACCGCACGTATTGACGTGCCGGGAGCGGTTACCTTTACCATCGGGATGACGGCCCTCTTGCTCGTATTGGCACTGGGTGGGCAGTATATCGGCTGGGCTTCTCCTGAATTGCTGGCCTTGGCTGCCGTAGCCATTTTGTTCCTGATTCTGTTTTTGGTTATTGAAAAACGCGCTCAGGAACCGATGGTGCCACTAAAGCTATTTCGGATACGGGATATTGCTTTTTCCTGTGCCGCAGCCCTGTTAGTCAGCACCCTGCTGATCGGACTGACTAGCTATCTTCCACTATGGATTCAAGGTGTACACGGTGGAGATGCCGCTTCATCTGGTCTCGCGCTGGCTCCAATGTCCGTAGGCTGGCTATTTGGCTCCATGATCGGAGGACGCATTTTGCTGACGCTGGGCTCGCGTCGAACCTCTTTGATCGGGCTGACCCTGATTGTATTGGGTGCCTTCGTCATGACCTTGATGGGCCAAACGGCTCCGATCTGGCTGCTGTTCCTGTCTACATTGTTGTATGGACTGGGATTCGGCTTCTCGATAACTGTGTTTACGATTATTGCCCAGTCCTCGGTCGGGTTCCAGTTGCGTGGCGCGTCTACAGCTTTGAATACATTCCTGCGCACGTTGGGGCAAACGATTGGGGTTGCAGCCTTCGGTTCATGGCTGAACTATCGCATCGCTGCCCAGACAGCCGATGGACAGCTAACTCAGCAAGGGGTTACGCAGGAGGATATTAATGGTCTGCTGGCCCCGCATGCTTCACAGAGTCTAAGTGACAAGGTTGCCGGATTACTTCGTTCTGTACTGGAAAACAGTCTGCATTCCCTGTTCGTTATCATGGTCGTTATTGCAGTTATTAGCTGGTTTGTTGTTCTAGGCTTGCGGAACCGTCCACCAGGTACGGAAGAAGAGGCAGATCAGCGCGTAAAGACACCACAAAGAGAACACGCATAAAAAATAATATAAATCTTTCATGATAAAGAGACAGTCCGGTACACCAAATAAGGGTCCGGGCTGTCTCTTTATGCACTGGTCTCTCCTCCTACTGATTCAGCAAAATAGCCACCTCGTAGAGGACCGATAAATTCCCCAGTATACAAAAAGGAGATAAAAACCCCCTAGAGTTGCTATATATTCATAGGTATAGGTTACAAAATGGTAAAAAAGTCTTAAGAAATTGTAACAAAAAATATGTTTCTGCATTGAGCTGTAGGGTACTAAGGAACCATTTTTTTGAACCCGCTTACAAATCGGGCTTTGTATGATTTATTTTAGAACGATTTTGCATGTGAATGAAGCAACCAACCTAGCAAAATGGGACACGGAAAAAAATCAAGTAGCAAATTTTTCTGGATGTAATAGGAATGAAAAAAAAGGGATTTTCAGAAAAATTACTAGGAAAATATGAGGATGAAATTCATAGAGGAACCTGTTTTCTCACCTCACATAATAGGGCTTTTCAGTCTATATCAATCGTTTGACATACCATATAAAATGGCCCTACCAACCAAAAAGTTGGGTTTCAAATCTAGAAGCATAATTAGATTAAGGGAGATGGAGTACTTGAAGTTTAACAAATGGTTCAGTAAAGCAGCCACTGCAACAGTAGCAACTACCTTGCTGTTAGGAGGCGGCGTTCAGGCTTTTGCCGAGGAAAATGATGCATCTGATCTCAAAACAGACAATGCATTTACGCAAATTACGCGTAATGACATGCTGAATATTTTCAAACAGCAAGGCAAAGAGAAATATGAGGTTCCGTCCTTCGATGCGTCTACAATTAAGAATATTCCTTCTGCTATGGGTCGCGACAGCTCAGGCAAGCTGATTGATTTCGATGTCTGGGACTCTTGGCCGTTACAAAATGCCGATGGCACAGTAGCCAATTACAAGGGGTACAATATCGTTTTTGGACTGGCAGGCGATCCTAAAAGAGGCGAGGATACATTCATATACCTGTTCTATCAAAAAGCGGGCAATACTTCACTGAGCGGCTGGAAAAACGCTGGCAGAGTATTTAAAGACAATGATAAACTGCTTGCCAACGATCCGATTCTAAAAAATCAGTCAGAAGAATGGTCAGGTTCAGCTACCTTAACCTCTGATGGACAAGTACGTTTATTCTATACCAGCAGACAGCCATATGATCCGAATAACAATTTATACGGCAAGCAAACCTTGAGCACAGCTCAAATTAATGTCTCTCAGCCTGATGATAAGACACTGAAAATAGATGGAGTCGAGGATTTGAAATCGATCTATGACGGTGGAGATGGGAAAATCTATCAAAATGTACAGCAAAGCGTCGGAGTGGATATGGATAATCATACCTTTAGAGACCCTCACTATGTCGAGGATCAAGGCCACAAATATATTATATTTGAAGCCAACACAGGGACAGAAACAGGTTATCAGGGCGAAGATTCGATTCAAAACCCAGCTTATTATGGCGGCAATAAGAAATTTTTCACGGAAGAGCAACAAAACCTGCTGCAAAGTCCTAAGAAAAAGGGAGCTGAGCTGGCGAACGGCGCACTGGGTATCGTTGAATTGAATGATGATTATACGTTGAAAAATGTAATGCCTCCTTTGATTGCATCCAATCTGGTAACAGATGAAATTGAACGGGCGAATGTGTTCAAAATGAACGGTTTGTGGTATTTATTTACGAGTACAAGAGGTTCTAAGGTGACTGTAGATGCGATCGGTGACGATGATATTTACATGCTGGGTTATGTTTCTACTTCCTTGACAGGGCCTTATAAACCGTTGAATGGAACCGGTCTCGTTCTTCATCAGGATCTGGATCGTGATGATATTACCTGGACGTATGCCCATTTTGCTATCCCGCAAGGCAAAGGCAATAACGTAGTTGTGTCCAGTTATATGACCAATCGAGGGCTTTTCCCGGATCACAAATCTACTTTCGCGCCAAGCTTCCTGCTGAATATTAAAGGCTCGAAAACGTCTGTTGTGAAAAACGGTATTCTGGAACAAGGGCAAATCACGATTGATCCAGAAAAGGACAAAAAAGAATCTCCAAATGAGTATGGCAAGAAATAAGTAGGTATAAGCAGTATGTCCGAAGGCGGCGGCTTGGTAGCTTACCGATCTGTCGTCCATCGGACGATACATAACGATGCAATGAGAGGTAAGGAGGATCGTCATAATGAGAAAAAAAGCTCCCAAGAATATTTGGATACGATCCGTTGTAATCATCACAGGCTTAACTATATTTATAGCTATGGGTTGGAGTATGTACCAACAGGATGCAGGCAAACCCCAAAAATCTGCTGCAACTCCAAAAAATCAAGCGAATCAAAGTAAGCAAACAACACCGACCTACCGGTCAGCCTATCATTTTACCGTTCCGGATAAGTGGAAGAATGATCCTCAACGGCCTATTTATATGGATGGAAAATATCATTATTACTATTTATATAATCGTGATTATCCCAAAAAGAACGGTACAGAATGGCGACATGCCACATCCACCGATCTGGTTCATTGGAAAGATGAAGGGGTGGCGATTCCAAAATATACGAACCCGAATGGAGATCCTTGGTCCGGTTCGGTCGTGATCGATGATAATAATACCGCAGGTTTTGGAAAAGGCACGCTGGTAGCCATTGTGACACAGCCCTCCGCAGATGGCGGAAAGCAGGAACAATTTTTGTGGTACAGTAAGGACAAAGGCAAGACGTTTACTTCTTACCGCAACAAGCCTGTGATGTCCAACCCCGGTACAAAGGACTTCAGAGATCCCAAAATCATCCGAGATCCTCAACGTAATCAATGGGTGATGGTCATGGCAGAGGGAACGAAGATTGGCTTTTATAAGTCTAAAAATTTAAAGGATTGGCAGTTTACGAGTGGCTTTCAAACGGAAAATATCGGGCTTGTGGAATGTCCTGACCTTTACCGGATGCGTGCGGATGATGGAACCTATCAATGGATTCTGGGTGTGAGCGCCAATAGCAAATCAACAGGCGGACCCAACACGTATGCCTACTGGACGGGAGATTTTAATGGAGAAGCATTTCTCCCTGATCACAGTGAACCTGAGTGGCTGGATTATGGGTTTGACTGGTATGGTGCAGTTACGTTCGAGGAAGGAAAAGACAAAGATAAATATAGTCACCGTTATGCTCTGGCCTGGATGAATAATTGGGATTATGCCAATAACACGCCTACCCTAAAGGAAGGCTTTAATGGAATGGATTCGATTGTTCGCCAAATTCGACTAAAAGTTACGGCAGATGCTGGATATCGTTTGGTTTCACAGCCGGTACCCAATTTGGAGCGATTCCAAACATCCAAAAAATCATTGGGAACGATTAAAGTAGAGGGTGCTCACCGGCTTCCGGTAGCAGGCGATGCCTATCAGTTAGAGGCGGATGTATCTTGGTCCACGATTAAAAATGTAGGATTGAGGCTTCGAGAGTCGACGGATGGCAAGCGTCATGTCGATGTGGGTGTCTCAGTGGACGGTCAATACTCCTACGTAAATAGAGCCAACACCGGGCAGCCGGATCAGAGTGGAAAATATGTGGAGAGCAAGGCGCCTTTTGATGCTAATAAGAAAAAGGTCCACCTGAACATTCTCGTCGATAAAACCAGCATTGAAGTGTTTGTAGATGGTGGAGAAGTAGCTTATTCCTCCTTAATATTTCCACGATTAGAGGATCAGAAAATTACTCTTTTTTCCGATGGCGGTCCGGCTATGTTTAACAATGTAGTGGTCAAACATTTTAGTCGATAGCAGATACTTATGCTGCTCGTAAGCTTGGGCATATTTCGCTCTATTCAGGTATATAAAAAGTCCACCCATGAATATAAGGGTGGACTTTTCTGTGTAAATCTAAATTTTCGTTTAGCACAGCTATAAGATTGTTCGTTTATTCACAAACGATTAGTTGCTAAAATTACTATTCATTCTATTTGTGATAAGGTGACAAGTTATCAGCGCTACGGCCCAATTTTTTGAGCAAGCCGATGAGTTGATCTCTTTCGGTTTCACTGATTCCGCTAAAGGCACGTTCAATCTGACGTGTATAATCAGGATAAATTTCGTCCATGACACGTTGTCCTTCATCCGTCAATTCTGCATATATAATCCGACGATCTTGGTCGCACGGGTGACGATGCAAATAACCGCGGCTTTCTAGTTTGTCGATAACATAAGTGACATTTCCGCTTTGCAGAAGCAGCTTTGCTCCAATTTGTTGGATTGGCTGCGCGCCCTTGTGATATAAAACTTCCATCACGGCGAAGGCCGTGGGGTTGAAGCCCACCGTTTTGATGCCAGCAACCGCATGTTCGTTTACACTTTTGAATGACTTGGCAAACACGCTATACAAATGCATGGATTGCTGTGTCACCAATGTTCGGTAATCTATCATCTTCATTCCGCCTTTATGTATGGATTTGGGCATCCTTTGACCGCTCGGCTCGGATGACCGGGCAACCATACCCTTGTTACTAGCATAAAGGGATTTACGTAGCGAAAACATGCGATTTGTCACAGTAGCTGCTTTTTTAACTATTTAATTTCAAAGCTTTAAAGTAAATTTTTGAAAAATAAAGGTTTTGAATGTAAAAATACTGTTCCGGTTGGTTATATTAAAAATAACATACCTAACCTAATGAACCCCAATTAACAAAATAAGCTACTTCAGAGGAGATGAAACACATGGATACGGGTTCTTTCCGTTTTCAATTTCGTGATCCGCAGCAAGCCGTCCAAGCCTGTGAAACATTAAAGGAAATTGGATACTCTGCCAGCACAAATGGTGACACAGGTCTCAGTGTTCATATTGAGAACCAGGATGTGCTGTCTGCATTGGAAATTTGCCAAGCCTATGAAGGAAGCATGATTGAGGTAGGGACTCTTTTCTCTAAACCGGATCAATATCCCGGTTTGCAAGGAAATACAGGTGTACATAATCCAGGTTATAGCCCGGAAGATTGGATTATCCCGGCACACACGATCAACGAAGACTGGAGCGAAGCTTATAAAAATGGCTCCTCTCAAACGTACACTAATACGATGGAGGAGCACAACGTCAGCTCTGATCAACAACCTGAAGACGAAGTGGATGGATTTTCTGGAAGCATCCATATCTGATTTTGTCCTAAAAGTCATGATTAGAATTTGAGTCTTCACTGTTCAGCTCATATTAGGATAAAGCTCCTATAAGACCATTAATTATTGTGGCTTTGAAGGAGCTTTTTTTGTGTGAGAAGAACTCAGTTAGAGCTTTCACCAGAATTGAAATTCTGTAGGATATGCATAAATAGCAACGACAGCAGGGAATAACAATTTCAGAAAGGAGGTCTTGACCTTGCAAAAATTAGGAGTTCACGAAAAATTGGAATTACATGAGCTACTTACGTTTAAAACAACTTGCCTGACAAAAGCCCAAACCATGATTCCTTTAGTATCAGACACAAATTTAAAAAACATTTTGCAGCAGGATGTAAACGGTGGTACACAAGATATTCAACAACTTAAAAATCTGCTCGTGTAATTTAAAGGAGGATTAACGTGAATTCTATTGTTCAGAACATGACTGGAATGGGCGGAATGACGGATCAGGTGATCGCTTCAGACCTGTTGATTTCGGCTAAAAGTGGAATTAAAAGCTATGCAATTGCCCTGACAGAGTCAACCAGCTCGGAAGTTCGCAATGTTCTTTGCGACCAATTGAGCAAAGCTGTTAATCTTCATGAACAAATTTTTAATTATATGAAGAACAATGGTTACTATAACGCTTATGAGCCGGATCAGCAAATACAAATGGATATTCAAAATGCGGACAAGGCACTTTCTATGTCTAAATTTTGATAATTAATAATTAACGCAACAAAAGATCTATTTAGTCCCAACTAAGTCTCTGGTTTTATGTAGAAAAAGCATCAGCAAACCTTAAACGAGTTTGCTGGTGCTTTTTTATTACATAAATAGTCACACTTCTAATCCAGAAATCACAAATAACGAAATGAATTGCTGTCCACATGAAATATGGTGAAGAAGGCAATCATAATATCGGAGAACTAGGTCTCAATATCAGGAATAGGGTGATTTTCATTATGGGCAAGTCTTCAGCTGTTAAGCAAAAAGATCAAAAACTAAAATGGTGGCAACTTAGCTTATTAGGCGTTGCAGGTACCATTGGTACAGGATATTTCCTCGGGTCTGGCTTAGCGATCTCCATAGGTGGTCCAGCCGTGCTGATTGCATACTTTTTTGCAGCAGTGGGAACATATGTGGTGTTTGATGCCCTTTCGCGCATGACGGCAGATCATCCAGAACAGGGCTCTTTCCGTTCCTATGCCCAAAAAGCATTTGGAAGTTGGGCAGGATTCGGCAGTGGATGGGTGTATTGGTTTTCAGAATTGCTTATCAATGGGAGTCAACTAACCGCGCTATCTATATTCTCACGCTTTTGGTTTCCTCAGGTACCGATGTGGATCTTTGCGGCAGGCTTCGGGATTTTAGGGCTTGTGATTGTTTTTTTCGGCAATAAGGGTTTTGATCGAGTTGAAAATGTATTGGCCATCATTAAGATGGCAGCTATTGTTATGTTTCTGGTCTTGGCCGTTGCTCTTTTGGCAGGCTGGATCGGAGGAGGAAAATATAATCCGAAGTTCCCCATCAGTTACAAAGAATTTTTTCCGACTGGGGGCATAGGATTGTGGTCATCTTTTATTTTTGCCTTTTATGCATACGGAGGTATTGAAGTGCTCGGAATTATGTCTAATCGGCTTCAAAAACCGGAGGATGCACCTAAAGCAGGCAAGGTAATGCTGATTACACTGGTTGCAGTGTATGTGCTTTCAATTGGTCTGGCTGTGTCTATGGTGCCATTAAGTGCCTTTAACCCGAAAGAAAGTCCTTTTGTGCTTGCGCTTAGCAGTGATCACCTGGTTTTTGTGCCTCATTTATTTAATGGAGTGCTTATTATTGCAGGGTTCTCCACAATGACAGCATCCCTATACGCAGAGACATCTATGATGCTTACGCTTGCACAGGAAGGAGATGCGCCCAAATTATTTTCACGGAAGTGGAAGGGCAAATATCCCCTTTATGCACTTAGTTTGATCTCTGTTGGATTAATATCAGCTATCGTAATGTCGTTGCTGCTACCGGGAAAAGTATATGAATATATCACTACAGCAGCGGGTTTAATGCTGTTGTATAATTGGTGCTTTATTTTGCTGTCTTCAGGTAAGCTACTGGAATCGAGCAGATCAAACAATATTAAACGTTGGATTGGATTATTGTTGATAGCTATGGCTGTGGTCGGATCATTTTTTCATAAACTTAGCCGCCCGGGAGTGTATATCAGCTTACTGCTTGTCTTGTTAATTGCAATATGTGACCTCATTGTACAATGGGTTCGCCGAAAGCACGCCAAGGAATCTCATTAACGTTGTCAGTAAGTTAAGCGTTAGCGTAAAAAAAGTAATTGAAATGCTTGTAGGCCAAAATAAAAGCCAAAACCGATAAGAGATAATCCGGACATCCAAGAGATGGTTTTAAGCAATCCGGTTTTTAAGAACCGCCGGAAAATACTTGAAGCGGCTGCCATGGTCACATCCCAGAGTAACACGCCTAATACAATCGCTCCGCTATAGATCATTAGTTGTTGTACTGGATATGTATTAGCGACGTTTGCGAGTATGGATCCGTAAATGCCAAGCCAAAAAAGGATGGAGAGAGGATTAAATAATGACATTAGAAAACCGGACATAAATGAGTTACTTAATGTATTACCATTTCCCCTTAATTCGGATTCTGAAATCACACCTGCATTTTTGATGCTTTCAATACCTGTATACACAAGTACGAAAAAACCAAACAGCCATAAAAAAGCTTTGACAAACGGAGCATTAAGAAGGTGAATCATTCCCAAATAAACAAGCAGCATGTAGATAATGTCTGCGGTTATTGCACCAAGCCCAATAAACCAGGCGTGCCAAAAACCATTCTTGATACCCCGATCCAACTGTGCGGCATTAATCGGTCCAATGGGGGCCGAAAGTGACAGACCAAGAAAAATATAACTGATAAATGTATTAATGGTGACTCCCTCCTTGATTTTTTATTGGATGTTATGTATTTTGTCTACTTTAGTTTATTCGGACAAACCCATTTGTAAGACCATATTTTTTGTGCGTATATTGTAGGAGTAGCTTCGTTATTGCCAACCACCTATCGATGAATTAAATCTAAAAAAGGAGCTCTAATTCCGTTCACACAAGGATTAGAGCTTTTTTAATACAGGTTATAAAAAAAAGTTTATTTGATCGAATAATTGGGGTTGACACTTTTATTGAAAGCGCTTATATTTATCTCGTAAACAATACGTTATATAACGTTATATAAAAAAGGAGAGATAACAATGAATGTACATCAGACGGTTCAAACGATTTATGAACAAGCGAGTGGGAAGATTTCTGAGGTTTATTTAGTAGCCTGCGGGGGCTCATTAGTCGATATGTATCCCTCAAAATATTTTCTGGATAGTGAAGCAAAGAAGCTGGTAGCAGGGATGTATACGGCGAATGAGTTTGTGCACGCACTGCCAAAACGATTAGGTAAAAACGCTGTAGTCATTGTTTGCTCCCATGGAGGAAACACGCCGGAATCGGTTGCGGCTGCTAAATCAGCCAAAGAGAAAGGCGCTTACACCATCGGCTTAACCCACAATAGTGAAGCGACACTGCTCAATTATTCTGATTATTCATTCCTCTACGAGTGGGGAGATGAGAGCGATGTCAAAAATAACCCGATGGCTATTATTTTGGAGCTTGCTGTTGAGTTGCTTCAAATCGCTGAAGGCTATGTGCATTATCAAGCTTTCCAGAACGGCTTGGGAGCAATCAATGGAATTATTAACCGGGCAAAAATACAAGTTGAACCGCGTGCCAGTGTATTCGCTGACAAATATCGCAATGAAGACCTCTTCTATATCCTGACCAGCGGAGCTTCTTATGGACATGCGTACGGATTTGCTATCTGTTCTCTGATGGAAATGCAATGGCTTCATGCGGCTTCAATCCATTCGGGTGAATTTTTCCACGGACCGTTTGAAGTAACGGATAAAGAAACTCCATTTATTCTGATGATCAACGAAGGACGCACACGGGCATTGGATGAGCGGGCACAGACTTTCCTGAATCAATATGCCGAGAAAGTGGAAGTGATTGATGCAAAGGAGCTTGGAATCGGAACTATTGCCGACGAGGTCGTCGAGTTTTTTAACCCGGTTTTATTTTACAGCATTGTATGTGTTTATCGTGAAGCACTCGCAAATGTACGCAATCACCCACTGGAAACTCGCCGTTATATGGGCAAAGTAGCTTACTAAGCGCACTTACCAACAGGAGGAAACCATCATGAAAGTTCTAGGCATTGGCGATAATGTGGTAGATAAATATGTTCATCTGCGCATGATGTATCCTGGCGGCAATGCGCTTAATTTCAGTGTGTTTGCCAAAAAAGCGGGAGTAGATGCAGCCTTTATCGGAGTATTCGGAGATGATAACGAAGCACAGCATGTAGAACACATTCTCCGTGAGCTGGAAATCGACATTTCACGGTGCAGATATCACAGCGGTGAGAACGGCTGCGCACGTGTAACCCTGGAAGACGGAGACAGAGTATTTCTGGGCAGCAATGAGGGAGGAGTTACACGTCTCCATCCGCTGAAGCTGAGTGAAGATGACAAGGCCTATGTTGGCGGATTCGACCTTATTCACACCGGCTTGTACAGTCATACAGGGCACTTGCTGCCTGAATTGAAGATGCTGGGAATCCCTCTTTCTTTTGACTTTTCGGATGATTTCATAGATGCACAGGTGGAGAAATATATTGCGTACGCCGATTTCGCTTTCTTCTCTTGTAGCCATATGACGGATGAAGAGACACAGAACTATATCCGCTCCAATCGAAAAAAAGAGGGGCAAATTCTGGTAGCCACACGCGGCGGAGATAGATCTATTGCCTATGATGGTACTAAGTTCTATTTTCAAATGCCTGATTCCGTGGACGCTGTGGATACGATGGGGGCAGGAGACTCTTATATAACCGCCTTTTTACTGAGTTTTTTAAAAAATAGCAACATTCAGGACGCTATGGCAGAAGGCTCGAGGGTTGCCGCCCAGAGCTGTCTGGTAGAAGGTTCTTTCGGATACGGCGTCCGCTACTAATAAAATATTTTCAAATATCTTCACTTGTAAGAATATGTAACATTTGATACTCTAAGTGGGAGTAATATAACGTTATATGACAAGTGAGGGCACATTATGTTGAATTCGGACCAAGCAGAGCCATTATATATTCAATTACAAAAAGCGGTCAAAACGGCTATTCATAATGGAACATTTACGCAGGGAAGCCGTATACCGACCGAAACTGAGCTAAGCGAGACCTACAATGTAAGTCGAATTACCGTAAGAAAAGCCATTGCCGAATTGGTTCATGAAGGTTATCTGACCAAACGTCAAGGAAAAGGTACCTTTGTCAATGTACCCAAAATTGGGCGGAAGATTGAACATGTCATCAGCTTTACGGCTGCCTGCAAATCCAACGGCCTATCTTCACACAGTGTGGTCACAGAACGTGAAATCATAGAAGCAGATGAGGAAATTGCACATCAGTTGCAGCTGCAACAAGGAGAAAAGGTGTTATATATTCAGCGCAAAAGATACGCCGGTGATCGACCGCTAATGCTGGAGAATAATTTTTATCCTTATGACCGATTTTCTTTTCTAATGGAAGAGCAGTTGGTGGACTCTGTATACGAACTGTTACGTCATAAATACAGCATTGATCCTAACCAACCGGGAGAGACGATATTACAAATCGCTTTGGCGGATGAATACCAGGCAAAGCTGCTGGAGACGGCCATCGGACAGGCGTTGTTCTACATGCACACGATTATTTATGATCAGCATGGAAGCCCCGTTCATGTAGGTAAGCAGTACATCATTGGAGACCGTTATCAATTCTCAATATAAATCCGTTGCCTGTTAGGTAATGTTATTCAGGTACGGCGCAGCTTCTGCTTCCACTCTATAAGAGAAGCAGAAGCTATATTATAACGTTATATTACGTTATGTAGTGAGGCGGATGAATAATGAGGGGGTGAAATTGTGCAAGGGAAGAATGATACATTAGCGGACAAAGTTTTACTGTCAAATGCTATTTTTAATGGCTTAGAAAATGAAGCCTCGCCGGGGTTTATTGCACTGCGAGGAGAATGTATTGCAGCTGTGGGTCGTCCCGAGGAGGCACAAGCTTGGATAGGAGCGGGAACGGTTGTCTGTGATTTGGGCGATGCTTTTATCATGCCAGGAGTTCATGACAACCATGTATTTTTTACCGGATATATGTCGATGCATCGGGGCGTGGATTTGACTCATGCAGCCTCGATTGAAGAAGCAGTGGAATCAATGCTACAAGCGGCAAACAATCTTCCGCCAGGGAAAGATGTAACCGCTTACGGTTGGAGCGAGGAAGGATGGGGCAAGCTGCCTGAGCAAAGCTTGTTGGACGAGCTGTTCCCTGATCGGGCGGTAATTGCCATTAACCTAAATAAAAGCTACTGCTGGATGAACCGACTGGCTCAGGAGAAATATCAATTTTTGCCGGATCAATGCAGTGCTGAGGCACGCGCTTTGCTGCTCCAAGCTATGATGAAGGATCACAGCCTTGTCAAACAAGAGTTTATGGAGTTTTGCCGTATACTAGCTGCACGAGGAGTTACCTCCATAAAAGATATTGGCTTTGACCGGCATAGCGAGCTGCTGCCGATTCTAGAAGAATTGAAAGAAACAGGAGAACTGCCGCTACGATTTCATTTCTCGCTTGAACCCGTTGTTGAACCGTTGGATATTGGCACCGGTATGAAGTATAAAGCACTTTATAATGGGGACCTTATTCGTTTCCAAGGATACAAGCTGATGCTTGACGGCGTCGTAGCAGATCATACGGGGGACATGTTGGAACCGTACGCAGATATGCCTGAAGTCACGAATTTGAGGACGGTTGATTACGAAAAAATCGAAGCCTCTGTGCTGGAAGCGGACAGCCAAGGTATCAAATGCTGCTTAACTGCAGAAGGTGATGCTGCGATTCGCCAAGCGGTATCCATGATTGAAAAATGCCGCGAACAACAAGGTAATAACCTTATCAGACATTCTATCAGTGATCTAGAGTACCCTCATCCAGATGATCTGATCAGAATGGGCAAAAACGAAATTTTTGCCGAAGTCTACGCCCAAATCCTGCTACTGAATCCAACCTATGAAGAGGCCTATATGCCTGTTGTGGTAGGCAAAGGTAATGAAAACCGGTTTTATAATTATAAATCTATGCTGGAGGCTAACGTGCCAATAACCATTGGGACTGATCTGCCTTTATTTATCACAAGTGTTCCTGATTCACTGTACTCAGCTTCTCATCGGTTATTTCCGGACGGATCACCTGCTGGAGGCTGGTATCCCGATCGTGGGATGCCGCCATCCGAAGTTTTAAAAGCATGGACCATTAATGGAGCCAGACATTGTTATATGGAAGAGGTCACAGGCACGCTGGAGGCTGGAAAATATGCTGACATCGCCGTTTTTGACCGCAACCTTCTTAATGCATCCGCTGGTGATATCAGAGATGCCCAAGTGATACTGACCATTATGGGAGGGAAGGTTACTTATAACCATTCTTGGAATGAGGGATAAACATGAACATCGAGAAAAAGAAATGGAAATTATCCTTGCCCCATAGCTATACCTTAATATTTTTGATTATTATTACAGTCGCCGCATTGACATGGATTGTACCCAGCGGACAATTTGACCGGCATGAAGTGACAGTGAACGGTGTGACCAAAACTGCGATCGTTTCGGGCACCTATCACACTGTACCCAAAACGGGTGAGAACGGTGATTTAAGACAAGGACTCCCCCAAATCCTAAGCGCTCCTATTGAGGGGATTATCAATGCCGCCGATGTCGTCTCTTTTGTCCTTATTGTGGGCGGCTCCTTCGGGATTATACTGCAGACGGGAGCCATTGACCGTGCCCTGACAGCTCTTGCCAGACGGCTGAAGAATAAGGGGATTCTGCTTATTCCAATAGCCATGGTTATATTCAGTCTCGGAGGCTCTACCTTTGGGATGAGCGAAGAAATTATTCCGCTTTATGCGATTTTTATTCCATTAATGTTTGCCCTAGGCTTCGATTCTATGACTGCTATTCTCATTCTATTTCTGGGAACGCAAATTGGCTATGTTGGTTCGACTGTTAATCCATTTTCAGTATTGATTGCCCAGGGGATCGCAGGAGTGGAGGGGAATCCTCAGCTCTGGCTGAGATTTATAGAATGGCTTGTATTTACTATGATTTCTATTGCCTTTACGATGTGGTATGCGCACCGGGTTAAGAGAAATCCGGAGAAATCCATTGTTTTTCAGAGTGATATTATAAATCGCGAGCAGTTTATAAAAGAAAATACAGGTGAGGACGTCGTCTTCACGTTTCGGGACAAATTAATTATAGGTGGATTTATTGTAACGCTTGGAGCAATTGTCTGGGGAATTTTGGCCAAAGGCTGGTATATGACTGAAATCGGCGCCCTTTTCTTCGCACTCGGTCTTTTTGTCGGGGTAGTTACTAAAATGAGCCAGAAGGAAATAGCTGAGAATTTTGTAAAAGGGTGTGGAGAATTCATCTACGCTGCAGTGATCATAGGTCTCGCCCGCGGAATTCTGATTATCGCCGAGCAGGGTATGATCATCGATACCGTATTGAATGCACTCGCAAGCATTCTGGAAGGATTGCCAAGTTACTTGTTCACTACCATTATGTTGGTTGCACACAATATTATTACTTTCCTGGTCCCATCTTCTTCGGGGGAAGCAGCACTAACAATGCCTGTACTTGCACCGCTTGGCGATCTTGTAGGTATCAATCGTGAAGCAGTAGTCACAGCGTACCAATTCGGTAACGGGTTAACCAATCTCATTTCACCGACAGGCGGAGTACTGTTGGCTGGATTGGCCATTGCCCGGATCAGCTTTGGACAGTGGCTGAAGGTAATCTTCAAGCTATTCCCCATTCTGTGGTTAGTTGCTGCTATTTTTGCTGCGATTTCGGCTGCAGTGGGTATCTAATAAATCAAGTGAGAGCCCCTGTCTTTTAGAGACAAGGGTTTCTTTTTGTGCATAAGTTTACGTGAAAAATGAATAATATGGATAGCATTTTCCTAAGGAGGAAATAAAATTGATGCATGCTGATAATAGATTACTCGTTGCTGCTCTAGGCGGTGTTAATGAAATCGGGAAAAACATGTATTTCATCCAATACGATCAGGATATTGTCGTTATCGATTGTGGCTCCAAGTTTCCTGATGAGAACCTGCCTGGTATTGACCTTATTGTGCCCGATGTCACCTATCTGCTGGAAAATCAGGATAAAGTCAGAGCGCTCATTGTGACTCATGGGCATGAGGATCACATCGGAGGTATTCCCTATCTGCTGAAACAGATTAATATGCCCGTTTTTGGCACAAAGCTCACCATCGAATTAATTAAGATTAAGTTAAGGGAGCACAATCTTTTACGTGATGCTGAGCTTCATCTTATAGATGCAGATTCAACCGTTCAAGCGGGAACGATTCAGGCCTCTTTTTTCACCACGGTCCACAGTATCCCGGATTGCCTGGGTGTCTTTTTTCAGACACCGGAAGGAAATGTGGTCCATACCGGGGATTTCAAATTCGATATGTCTCCCGTAAGCGGACCTTTTCCCGATCTTCATCGAATGGCTGAAATAGGAAAGAAGGGGGTAAAAGTGCTGCTCTCCGAAAGTACAAATGCGGAAAGACCGGGATTTACCCCTTCAGAACGTTTGGTTGGCGGGCATATTCTAGATGCATTTGCCAGAGCCAAGCAGCAGGTATTTATCTCCACGTTCGCTTCTAATGTGAACCGTGTTCAACAAGTCATTGACGCGGCTGTGGAAACAGGTCGCAAACTGGTTTTACTCGGACGCAGTATGGTAAATGTGGTTTCGGTGGCGAAGGAGCTGGGCTTCTTGCATATGCCTGAGGATTTGTTGATTGAGCCGGGGGAAACAGAGCGGTTCCCCGCAGAAGAAATTGCAGTTTTATGTACCGGAAGTCAGGGAGAGCCGATGGCCGCATTGTCACGTTTAGCCAATTCCCTGCATCCCAAAATCGAAATTTTGCCTGGTGATACGGTCATCATTGCTGCGGGAGCCATACCGGGGAATGAGCGAAACCTTTCCCAGGTCATTGATAATTTGTATGTGCTGGGTGCCCAGGTTATTTATGGATCAGGCAGCTCCACGGGAATGCACGTATCCGGTCATGGCAGCCAGGAAGAATTAAAATTAATGATGACCCTGATGAAACCTGAGTATTTGATTCCCATACACGGTGAATTCAGGATGTTGTATCAGCATCGTCAGCTAGCGGAGTCTGTGGGGATTCCGATGGAGAATGTATTTATCGTCCATAACGGTGACACTGTTCAAATCGAAGAGGGAAGAGCATCCCTGGGGCCCAAAGTATCAGCCGGCAATAGCTTGGTAGACGGGTTGGTAACAGGGGACGTAGGTAATATTGTATTACGAGACCGTAAAAAGCTTTCTTCAGACGGAATGCTGATTATTGTGATGACGTTGAGCAAAAACGAGAAACAAATGCTCGCAACGCCAGAGGTCATTTCAAGAGGCTTTGTATATGTTAAGGATTCCGAAGAGCTCATGAGTCAGATCCACGACACGATTATGTCCACAGTGAACGAGTTAACAGAAATCGAAATGAGTCAGTGGGGACTGATTAAGCAGATGTTAAAAGATGATGTTGGCCGCTTTATTTACAGTCAGACGAAGAGAAGACCCATGATTTTACCTATCATTATTGAGGTATAGAATAGCGGCAAATGTCAAAACAAGATAGAGCTTGTTCAATACGCGATTACACAAAAAAAGACTTAAATCAGCAATATGACTGATTTAAGTCTTTTTGATTTTCTTCCTACTTTTCCTATAAGAATGCGGATGTAATGGCGGTTTACAGCGCAGCGTCTTAATCGCTTACAGCCGCTTGGGTTCCTGCTGTATGCCCTGTCGTAAACGCCGCTGTAATATTATAACCACCTGTGTAACCGTGAATATCGAGAATCTCACCGCAGAAGAACAATCCAGGCATCAGCTTGGACTCCATCGTTTTCGGATTAATTTCCTTCAAATTCACACCGCCCCCGGTAACAAATGCTTCCTTCAGAGAGAGCGTACCGTTCACACGGATTGGAAACGCCTTAATGTGATGAGCAAGTTCTTGCCATTGCTGCTTGGGAATATGATCATAGGTCAAATCCTCACGCAGTTCGGCTTGCTGGAGCAACAATGGAATCAAGCGTTCCGGTAAATAAGGCTTAAGCACATTTTTGATCGCTTTTTTAGCATCGACCGATGCCAATTCCAGCGTCTCACGGTAGACTTCATCGGCATGTTTGTGAGGCTGTAAATCCAGAGTCAACAACACGGTGTTTACCTTATCCTTTTTCATTCCCTTGACGACAAACTGACTGCACCGCAAAGCAGTTGGGCCAGATAGACCGAAATGTGTAAAAATCATATCTCCTTCATGGACGACAACTTTCTTTTGCTTCGCATTCCATACGGTCAGACTGATATCGCGTAAGGATAGTCCCTGAAGCTCTTTCGTCTGGATGAACGTCTCGCCTGAGGTCAACGGCACCTCTGTTGGGTACAGTTCCGTAATCGTATGCCCTGCTTGTTCTGCCCATGCATAGCCGTCACCTTCCGAGCCTGTATGCGGGACGGATTTGCCGCCAACGGCTACAATGACATTACGGCTATGTAGGATTTCACCGGAACGCAGCCGCACCCCAGCCGTATGGCCTTCATTGTAAATAACCTCTTGAACAGGACAGCTTGTCCGAATCTCGACTCCTTGAGAGCGTACCTTGTTGATCAAAGCATCGACAACTGTTTTGGCTTTGTCCGTCACTGGAAACATACGCCCATTGTCTTCTTCCTTTAAGGCTATACCCAGCTGTTCAAAAAAGGCGATGATATCCCGATTGCCGAAAGCCGCCAGTGCACTGTGCAGAAAACGGCCATTGCCGGGAATGTGCCGAATGAGTTCGTCCAGCTCTTTGGCATTCGTGACATTGCAACGGCCTCCACCAGAGATCCCCAGCTTTCGCCCGAGCTTATTTCCTTTTTCAAGCAAAAGCACCTTGGCGCCCTCACCGCTGGCAGCGGCAGCAGCCATTAATCCGGCTGAGCCGCCTCCGATCACAATAACGTCGTAAGTCATAAACCTCTTCCTTTTCGTCGACAAATTTTCAAAAAATTCAGAATGGTGTAACCGATTTTTCATCATATCGTAATACCGTCGCTACAGATAGCCTTAGAGCACAGTAAACACGTATATATTTCAATTTGCAGGAATTTAAAACGCGTAAAAACGTTCCTGTTATATACATCTAGTATTTAGCAGATTTTGTCGTTCTACACCGGGATTTTAACACATATATTGTAATATATTGTAGCCTGTGCTTTAATTCAACTAACGGCGTCAAGGAAAGATGATGAGGGGGAGAAGTCCTTGTTAATTGCGTTGAAGGAAAGTGTGCTCCAAGTTCTCCTTGCCGTTATATCGGCGGGTTTTTTCTCTATATTAACGGATTATGGGGATAAGAAAAAGGTTTGGGGCGGCAATCTGCTTCCTGGACCCAATCAAGGAATACTGTATCTGTGTTGCTTGCCAGCCATATTGCTATGTACACTCTTTCAATATCAGTCTCCGTATGGTCTACCTTCCAATCTCGGTATTATTCCCCTTGCTGTTGGCATCATGTACGGTAGACGTCGCACTGCCTTCGTGCTCGCCGCTTCCGCACTGATGGGTGTCCTGATTATAGCCCAGTCGACAGAAATGTCCCCCATGTATGTGGGCACGGGTTTTATCCTTTTTCCTTTTATGCTGCTGCATGTCAAGTTTTTTCAAAGAGGAACCTTGTTGGACAAAAAACTCCTAATCTCCGCATATGTTGTGGCTGATATGCTGTTTAAGGCGATATTTCCGCTACTGTGGGGCAAACAGGATATTTCGGTATACATTCCTGACTTACTTACAACGTTCTGGAATATTGGTGCAGGTGTGCTGGCAAGTTTTACGGTCGTGAGTCTGATGCATAATGCCTTTGAGAAGCTGGCGCTGCGGCGTGATGTGACTGAATTTACGAGCAAATACTTAATTGAAGTGGATAAGCTGCGTCAAGTTATGGATTTGATGCCGTTATCTCTTGTTACTCTGGACAGCGAAGAACGAGTTATACATATGAACAAAACGATGCTGGAACTCTACCAGGACTTCGATCCCTACATTACACTGCCTGAGGTAGTAGGCCGTCCATTGACCTCGTTATATGGTTTTAGCTCTTTGCCTGTGGTTAACGAACGAGTTGCAAAAGCGTTGCAAGGAGAGGCGGGTGCTGATTTTATAAATGTTACTCCCAAAGTATTCTTCTCAAGTTTCCTTCCTATTCGGGATAAACACGTAAACCAAACGACAGGCGTCATTATCGCCTTGCAAGATATTACAGAGCTGGAGACGCTGCGCAGTGAGCTAGGCAATTTTGAAAGGCTCAGTCTGGTCGGACAGATGGCAGCGGGCATTACTCATGAAATACGTAATCCGATGGCGGTTGTGCGTGGTTTTTTACAGCTTATGCGTGAGAAAAGTCCAGAATCTCTCAACCATTACTACCGTATTGTGATGGAGGAACTTGACCGGGCGAACGGAATTATTAACGATTTCCTTTCACTGGCCCAGAATCGGATTGTCGAGAAGGAGCAATGTCATCTGCATGATATTATTCGCGAACTGACGCCTTTATTGTGGGCAGATGCGAATCTGAGGGGGCAGACGATTGAGCTAAAGCTGGAGGAGCATGTGACGATGCTGCATTTGAACCCTAAGGAAATGAAGCAGTTGCTGCTTAATTTATCACGTAATGCGATGGAAGCTATGGGAGAAAAGGGGGTGTTGACCATTTCGACTCATGAGGAAGGGGATTTCGTGGAACTCGAAGTAAAGGACACAGGTCCGGGAATTCCGCAAAAACAGCTTGAAAAGCTGTTCCAACCTTTTTACACCACCAAAACGAAAGGTACAGGTTTGGGGCTGGCCTTATGTCAAAGTATAGTGGAGCGTCATCACGGTACGATTGCCGTAGACTCGGTGGAGGGAATGGGCACGCAGTTTAAAGTCCGATTGCGCAGAACCGTCCCGACTTACCGGGATCACGCTGAACCTTCTGTCATAAATTCGATACAGAAATAATCGTGCAAATATATAGCCGGATTTTTGCAAATTACGTGAAAAAGATTGTATAATGAAGTTTAGATGTCCATGCCTTTACTACGGCAAAGGATGAAATTAAAAACGTAGTATACATGATTTTTGGAAAAGGAGTGAAAGAATATGTCTATGTCTTTCGATCAATATATGAGAGATTCAGTTCAGCCAATGCGCGATGAACTGACGAATCTTGGGATTCAGGAACTGCGTACTTCTGAAGATGTGGAGGCCAAGCTTCCTAATGCTAAAGGGACAGTGTTGGTTGTTGTGAACTCGGTATGTGGTTGTGCCGCAGGCCAATGCCGCCCGGGTGTGGCTGAAGCGCTGAAGCATGATCTTACGCCAGATCATCTGTATTCGGTTTTTGCCGGACAGGACAAGGAAGCAACGGCAAAGGCTCGCGAATTTTTCGCACCTTACCCACCGTCATCCCCTTCTATCGCGCTGTTGAAAGACGGCGAACTGGTTCACTTCATCGAGCGTCATCAGGTGGAGGATCGTTCGGCAGATCAGATCGCTGCTGATTTGACCAGTGCATTTGATCGTTTTTGCCGGTAAGACTGCTCAAGCTATGCCCCGCATTTTTCGCCTGCGAAACTTGCCGGGGCTTTTGCATGTTGGCTTGTGAAGGAAATTCCTAAAAAAGAGGTGCTTATCTGATGAGTTTGCAGGAACAGATTATTGCTGAATTGGGAGTACAGCCTACGATTAATGTAGAGGCGGAGGTCCGTAAGCGTGTGGATTTCCTCAAGTCGTATGTAACGAAAACGGGAAGCAAAGGGCTGTTAATCGCCATCAGTGGCGGGATTGATAGTGCCGTAGCAGCCGCTTTGTGCAAGCGGGCTACAGATGAATTGACGCAGGAACAAGGAGACGAATACAAAACGCTGGGTGTATTCCAGCCATACGGCCAACAGGAGGATATCGAGCATAGCTACGCGGTAGCCAAAGCGTTCGACCTGAAATATGCTGGGGAAACGAACATTAAGGAAGCCGTGGACAAGGTTGCCGTGGAAGTGGAGCATACGTTAAAGGATATCGGTCTGGAGCGTTCCATTACTCCGCAAGTGAGAGGGAATGTAAAGGCAAGAACACGTATGGTGGTTCAGTACGCACTCGCGAATGAGCTGAATCTGCTCGTCGTTGGCACAGATCACGCTTCAGAAGCTATCACAGGCTTTTATACCAAATGGGGCGACGGTGCGGTTGATATTACGCCACTTAGCACGCTTAACAAACGTCAGGTGCGCTTGCTCGCTAGCTATCTTGGAGTTCCGCAGGCCATTTTGGACAAAGCGCCTACAGCAGGATTGTGGGAAGGCCAGACGGATGAAAAAGAACTGGGGATCTCCTACGAAGCAAACAGCGACTACCTGGAAGGCAAGGAAATTGACCCGGCGGCACGCGAAAAGCTGGAAAGCTTCTTTACACGTACAGCGCATAAGCGGACAAGCATCCCAGGAGTGTAAGCATTAATCATTATGGAATTGTAAAATCCTGAAGTAAATAAATGCGGCGATCCGCCCGGCGGATCGCCGTTTGTATTGAAGGGGCAATAATTTAATTGGTGATCCACTCAATGAAGCGGCGGGTTTCAGTAATCGCTTGATCCAGTGGAAGGCTACCTCCCTGGAATGGATGAACGGTATTAAAGGTATGATTGCCGCCTTGAATTTGTACCCATTCGATGTCGGGACGAACGGATGTGAGCAGGGCAGAGCCTTCCCGTAGACGTTTGGAATCTTCGGTTCCCTGGATCAGTACAGCTGGGAGCTGGCTGTTGGCAAGTCTGTCTACAATGGCAAAACGCTGGCGATTTTGTTCCAGGTCTTCCAGTATGACAGCATCCAGCGGAAGCTGTTGTCCTGTTCTAGCGTTCTCCACATAGCTGCGCCCCTTGGCGCGCATTTCTTCTTTTTGCGGTAAAGTAAACAAATCAAGATCTGTCACGCCATTCCATGAAATGACGCCAGCAATCTCGCCGGGATGATCTAGAGCATATACAAAGCAGCTTCCCGCGCCTCGGCTATGTCCTAACAGAAACAACGGCAATTCTCTGAACTCATGACGTGCTCTCAGATTGGACAGCAATAGTTCCAAATCCTCTTGTTCGCGGCTATAGGTGTTGCGTGCGAACTTTTCCAGCTCGGTAAAATTCTCTAGATCCTCACCTATGCCATTATGTGAAAAGTTGAAGGTCACAACATGGTTATCCATACTCAATGCTTCTGCTATATAGGGGAACATGCCCCAATCCTTAAATCCTTTGTAGCCGTGAGCGATGATGAGCAGGCTTTTGGCTGTATTTTTAGCGGGAAACCAGGAAGCCCGGATCACCGCATCTGTTCCTGCTTCGGTACCTGCTTCAATAATAATGGTTTTTGACATCCTATCCTTCCTTTCTACGGGAATTTTTTTAAATGGGCATATGAGCTGAAGTTCAAAACATTCACCTATAGCCTTTCTTATTTTAACATATTTTGGTGCCGCTTTTACGCCTTTGTGACTCGCCAGGGTGAGGACGCACTGTTACAATAGATCCAGTAAAGTAAAAAGGACGGGGAATACCCAAATGATCTACGGAATTGGACATGATGTGCTGGAAATAAGCCGTATGGCTCATATTTTGGCAGGTAAATATGCAGATGCGTTTTTGAATCGGGTGCTGACCCCGGCAGAACGTGAGCTTGCTGTGGAACGCAAGGGTAGACTAACGGAGTTCGTAGCAGGGCGCTTTGCTGCCAAGGAAGCGATAACGAAAGCCTTCGGTTGCGGAATTGGGCAAATCATCGGGTTCGGCGATATGGATATTTTACCGGAACCTGGGGGGAAGCCAGCCGTTTATTTGTCTTCATCCGCATGGGATAGACTGAGATTGCCGTCTACAGGTGACTCGAATTACAGCATTCACTTGAGTATTACACATCAGCCTAACATTGCCTCTGCTTTTGTGATTGTCGAATATAAGGAGATGTGATGTGATGACTACAAATACATTGGAACAAAAGCGTTATTTCAGCTTTGAACTGTTGAATTGGTATACACGTAACAAGCGCGATTTGCCGTGGCGCCGCCATCGGAATCCTTTTTATATCTGGATCTCGGAAATTATGCTTCAGCAGACGCGTGTGGATACGGTCATTCCGTATTTTAATCGCTTTATTGCACGTTTTCCTACAATTGAAGCGCTGGCGGAAGCACCCGAAGAGGATGTGCTTAAGCTGTGGGAAGGGCTGGGTTATTATTCGCGGGCCCGGAATTTGCAAACTGCGGCAAAACAAGTAGTTGAGCTTCACGGCGGGCAGGTGCCGGATGATACACAGGCTGTCGCTGCACTGAAAGGAGTAGGCCCGTATACGACGGGGGCGATTATGAGTATCGCCTTCAATCGACCAGAGCCTGCTGTGGACGGAAATGTAATGCGTGTGCTGTCGCGTTATTTTCTCATTGAAGAGGATATTATGAAGGGCAGCACGCGGGCGCATATGGAAAGTCTGGTACGGGAGCTGATTCCCGAAGGAAGGGCCTCTGATTTTAATCAAGCTCTGATGGAGCTGGGGGCGCTGGTCTGCACGCCGAAGTCGCCTCATTGTCTGACCTGCCCGGTCATGGAGCATTGCTCGGGCAGGTTGGCAGGTCGCGAGGAGACGCTGCCAGTCAAGACCAAGGCGAAGCCGCCGCGGCTGGAGCCGCGTTCCGTAGCCCTCATCGAGGGCAGCGGAGCGAACGCAGGCCGCCTGCTCGTACGGCAGCGTCCGGCCAAGGGCCTGTTGGCCCGCATGTGGGAGCTGCCGCATGAGCTTGCCGGGCCGGAGGGCTACAACGGACCGGTACCGGATGAGCCCGCCATGGACCATTTGGCGGCTCATTTGCTGGCAGAGGGCGTGCTTGCGCGCCCGGTGCGGTTTGTACGTGAGGCGGAGCACACGTTCAGCCACATTCACTGGAACCTGCGTGTGTTCCAGTGTGAAGAGGTCGCCGTCCCTGCCGGGGAGGCGGGAGGACATCCGCTGGCTGCCGAACAGCGGGCCAGCTACAGCACCGAAGCGAAGCCGGGTGCGTTGATTGCGCTGGCTGAGCAGGCGGAGCACACGCGCAATGCGCTGCCAGCGGGGTACCGCTGGATCAGCGAAGCGGATATGGCCACCTTGGCGTTTCCCAAGGTGTTCCTCGATCTGATCACCGAGTATTATGCGAAGCAAAAAGAGAACTGATGTTAGTTGAATAGCTGTCAGCAAAAAATAAAGTATTTTCTTAATGCTTAGGTTGAAATAAGCCCCCTGGTTAAGAACTACATGCTACCCGCGTACGTTCTTTAATTAGTAATTGGAATTGGAATATAATGAGGAGGACGTAGCCCAAGCGAAGGCGCGGGAGCGTCCTTTTTATTGAACTAACGGGCAGTTATTCGCAGTAGCATATACATAATGATCTCAAACAATAGAGCTTCGGTTGGTTCTACTAAGTGCATAACCGTCGCTCTGAACCTGTACCAACATTTTAGTGAATGTACCTCAGTTTGGACTACGAATCTTTCTAAAAACCGACCGTAGGAAAATAGAATTGGAACAATCTCAGTCTCTTCTCGCCCGGATAATAGCCAACAAATTAGCGAACCGGCAGAAGAAACCCTGCTTGGTATCGATCTTTCCACCTTGATCGAGAAATTGAAGAAAGGCGAATTATAAGCCCTTTTCCACCACAAAATCCGAATACCCAAAATATTGAAGGGTGCCTTCTTTTAGACACCCTCATTTGCATTATTACTAAAGATTTCCTTGATAGAATGCACCTAATTTTTCAACAGCTTTGCTCACCGGTTCTGGGCTGTCGTACAGGTCATAGTGGTTTGCCCCTTCTATAACGAACAAATCTTTTTTCTCAGAAGCTGCTCGGTTGTAAAGCTCATGGGCATCTTTGTATGAACCAAACGCTCCTTGTACGCCACCAACAATGATTTGTAAAGGTTGAGTCAGCAGACTTTCCGCTAAATGGAAAGCATCAAAGGCAATTATCGAGTCTATGCTGGTGAATTTTAATTTGTTTGGAGAGTTAGGGCTTTGACCTCTTGGTGTTCTGTAGTAATCAACCGCCCCTACAAGATCGATATCGGTCATACCAGCTTCTTCTCTTTCGGCATGACTATTAGGAATCCATTGTGTAACCATAGGTTCGGCTCCGCGCGCTTCCGAAGTGCGTTGCTTAGCAACTTCCTCCAAAACTTTGATAGGATCGCCTTCACGATATCCACGACCGATATTCACGACGACGACTGCGCCAACTGCTTTGATGCGACGATCTGTCATTGCAGCATTTACAGCATATCCGCCTCCTGCACAAACACCGAACACGCCAATACGATTTTCGTCGACATAATCCAGTGTAGTTAAGTAATCAACCGCACACCGAATATCCTCAACGCGTGCGGCCGGGTATTCGGCATAACGAGGTTCGCCCTCACTTTCCCCTTGATAGGATGCATCGAATACGATCGTTACATATCCCAGCTCGGCAAGTTTACCCGCATATATGCCCGCCGTCTGATCTTTACAGCTGCTGCCTGGATGAACGCAAATTATTGCCGGATTTTTTTTCTTTTCCTCAGCATGTTCAGGTACATTTAGAATCGCTGCCACTCGCAGCCCATGTGCATGAAATGTTACTTTCTTTTTAGTAACTGTCACAGTTAAAACCACCTTCATGTTTAAAATACACTTGTGCGTATTAATTGCCTTGTGTATATTTACATTAAAATAAAGGTGAAGCTGATTCAATGACCACATTACGCAATAAATGTATTAATACACAAATTGTTTTTATTGTGTATAAAATAAAGGTGGACCGCTGTATGGATAAAATCGATCGAAGAATTTTAAAGACTCGACAGGCTATTCAATCGACTTTTTTGCAAATGTTAGTTAAGGAAGGGTTTGACGAGATTACGGTCAGAAATATTACAGAGAAAGCCAACATTGGTCGAAAAACATTCTACCTGCATTACATGGATAAGTATGATCTGTTAGATCGGATTGTGGACGACCATATCACGCAATTGCGAGAAATATGTGATCAAAAAAAAGACATAGGGATCATAGAAGGTTCGATATTATGGTTTACTTATTTTGAGCAGCATAAATCATTTTTTGCCGCATTGTTTAAAAGTAAAGATGCTTCATCATTTCGCAAAAAACTATTGTCTTTTACTATAGGGGAGATAAGTAAAAAGATTAATGAGGATTCGCATCCAATTATCGATAAGCAAATATTTTTGAAGTTTTTAGGAACCGCAACAATGGGAGTATTGGAATCTTATGTACTAGAAGAAATAGATAGAGATATGGAATCTGTAGCAACGCAAGTTGTACAACTATATAGACTAACATTAGAAAGACGAAACGAAGCAGAAGTTTATCGACATATTGAAAAAACTCGCCTCAACGATACATTAAGCTAACGGAGGCGGAGCATTTGATGGGGAAAAATTAATCGGATATGGAGTACTCGGGCACAAATTCAGAGGTCAAAATAAATATCAACTACAGATTGACCAAATGTTTGTTACAAGACAATACAGGAGTAAAATTATGGATTCGCTGAGCAAAGTAGCGAAAACTAGGGGGCGACTTACTTGTATATCTCTTCAACCGAAACTGAGTCTGCTGTGAATTTTTGTTCTAGTTGTGGTTCTATTATTGGACTAAAATTGATGAGGAACTATTTGCACTAGAGCCTAATGATATCCATATGATGAAAAAATTATAATCGTTTTATCCTGAATGATTCAACTAACGAAAAACGTTAGTTCAATAAATTTGCTTTTACCACTTTTGAGCAACATGCTAAAATACATTAGTACCCGTTAACCTCTGAGTCTAATGTGGAGCTTAGAAAGACTTCTATAAAGTATTTGTGGTAACTGGTACGGTATTTAGAAGGAATTAGCCCCCTAATAGGCGTATATATAATTGTGCAGTGACCTCTCAGGGAACAACCGCCCAGAATAGGTTTGGAGCCGGCAGGACATCCTCCTGGACTTCTTTAACAGAAATGAGGCGCTCCATGTTTTTGGCGCTGCACATTTGATGATTATTCAACCTGTCGAAATGACAGGTTTTTTTGCATAGAAAAACAAAGAACTTAACAGAAGCCCTTTAAAGTTATTGAGGCGGATTCTCGACCTCTCAGTTTATTATGGGTAATGCACCGAATTTAAAACCTGACATGCTACATTGGGCCCATTGCGGAGCTCTTAAGAAAACTTGGTTATCTGGTGCAAATGATTCGAATGGGTGATCATAAGTTGAATAATTTTATGCTTACGGATACGAGCATTATTGAAGACTAAGACAACTCAAGAGCTTTTTATCCCTTTTATGTTGGAATAGATATTGGTTCAGATTTCCATGTTGCTGCTTGCATTCCATTTGAAAAGTTTCGCAGTTAGAAGGAATGGAAACGCAGTAAAACAATGAAGTTTAACTCGGATAGCCAAGGGATTACAAAGTTCATCCATGCTTTAGAAGATATTCAAGCACAATTCGGGTATAAACCCTAGGATTTCTTTATATTACTGGAACCAACTGGTGGGCATTATTCATATTTAGTTGTTAGAGTTCTATTAGATCGAGGCTATTCTATATATCAGGTTGAAAATAAAGCTGTAAAGGATTTTCGCGAACGCCAGCTAGGACTTAATGAAAAATCCGATGAAATTGATGCTAGAATTATGGCATATATGGGATGGCACAAAACCCTTCATTCTGATATGCGTTCGGTGCGAATAGTTCGTCCTGCAAGTGCAGAGCAGGTTTTATACCGCACATTAACTAGGGATCGCTGGTTACTTACTACTCAATTAACGAGACGTAAGAATCAAGTCCAGCAATTATTTTCTGTAACCAATCCTGAACTTAAACGAGCATTTAAAAAAACAGGTGCGTTAAGTGTCCTCAAATTAGCTCTGAAGTATCCTACAGCGCAAGAAATGTCCAAGGTAACTCAGGATGAACTTAGGCAAACTTTAATAACAATTGGTGCAAAGACTATAGCTACAAAAGCCTCTATGACCTTGGCAGAACTGTTACCCAACACATTAGCCTTGAATATTCTACACCTAGCTGAACGGCAAACGTGGCTAATTGAAGAAGCTTTGCGTATAGATGAAGCGATAAAAAGCATGGATAAACAGATAGCTTCCCTGCTTTATGGTGATAAAGAAAAAGGATATTACCCTCATCCTTATACAAAGATACTTATGTCCTTCCCTATCATGAGTGAATCTATGGCCTGTACATTTATCGGTGCTATTGGTGATATTGGACGTTTCTCAACATATTTAGAGCTTAAAAAGTACCTTGGTGTAGCTGCGGAGAATAAAATCTCGGGCACATCCGTTTTTAAGAGTAGGCAGACATACGAGGGTGTTCGAGATACTCCCAGAGTTCTATTCTTAATGACTTTGCTACTAATATCTCCAAAAATAAGTGAAAATAGTTTTCGTGTTTACTATAAGCGATTAGTTGATCGAGGAATGGCGAAGAGAAAAGCAATAGGGCATGTATGCGGTAAGATTGCCCAAGTTTTATACTCATGCCTTAAAAACAATGAACCGTATGATCCTTTCAAACACGCGAGCAAAATGGGAGTAATCCTTGACGATGATAATGTAAGATTAAAGATCCCAGCTAATTTAGAAGATTACGAACGCCAAGCGGATGAGTTAGCAGATGACGATGTCTTATAAACGACCAGTATCTTACACTGCCTTACACTGAACATAAATAGCTCATTGCATGTAAAATTGGAAATAAGAAGCTTCCAAATTACGGTGATGGGCTCATTTACATTTTTCTAAGCGCTACACTACATTAGACTGAGCCTAGAAAATGGAAACAGCGACAACCAAGGACGAGAAAACCAGCTAATAGTTGTCAAGCTACAGTGTGGAAAATATTTTAAAAACTGAT
>RCUF01000127.1_pt1 | contig 43371 bp, 29 predicted proteins | sample 2166311 | NCBI WGS metagenome assembly RCUF01 (sample SAMN09932608, study PRJNA488358) | compost metagenome | feature: garden; material: soil; isolation source: compost soil in 4-hydroxybenzonitrile-enriched culture | place: Germany: Experimental Botanical Garden Goettingen | collected 2016-01-27
CGTCTTCCTTGCACCGCTATTTCTAGTTTTGACACTAAACCTACTTTTGGGACAGCCCCCATTCTTCTCCTCAGCGAGGATAAATGTAAGAGGAACAGATTAAAAATGGTACACCTCGATCTAAAAAACACCTCATACGAGACAGTCAACGCCTTCGGTATACTGTAAAGTAGAGTATTCGACTTTCGAAAATCCGAGACTGGATACGATGGCCTGAGAGCTATAAATAAGGATGCAAGGAGCGAATTGCTGTGATTACCATCGAAAAATATTGGGAAAACCAAAATCTGCTGCACGTAAATCGGGAACCTGCGAGGGCCTATTACATTCCTTATGAGGATTACGCCTCCGCCGTCTTGCGAAAGCGCTTGCATTCCCCGTTTTACCGTACACTGAACGGAAGCTGGAAATTCCGTTATCATGCCAGCCTAAAGCATGTCGTGGATAATTTCTACGCGGAGGATTCGGATGTAACCGGCTGGGATGATTTGCTCGTGCCCTCCTGCTGGCAAACGAACGGATACGATCAAATGCATTATACGAATACCAATTACCCGATTCCATGTGATCCGCCTTTTGTGCCTGATGACAACCCAGCGGGACTTTATGTCAGGGATTTTAAGGTTTCAGAAAATTGGCGGGAGAAGGAGAACTATATTGTTTTCGAAGGAGTGAACTCGTGCTTTTATCTGTGGATTAACGGCGCATTTGTCGGATACAGCCAAGGAAGCAGGAATGCCTCGGAATTTAATATAACCCCTTATTTGCGAACGGGGGACAACCGGATTGCCCTCATGGTGCTGAAATGGTGCGATGGCACGTATATGGAGGATCAGGATATGTGGCGGTATTCCGGCATATTCCGCGATGTCTATTTGCTCGCCAGAGACAGGGCACATGTTCGGGATGTATTCATCAGGCAGGAAATAACGGATGACTTCCGTCTCGGCAGGCTGCTGTGCGAGGTGGAAACGACCGGTTCCCGAGAGGTAGCCATCGAGATCAGAGCCGCTGAAGGCTGTATGCTTCAGGCTGCAAGCGCAATGATTGACGGACGGGGGACGATAGCGCTGGAAATCGAGGAGCCTGTATTATGGAATGCCGAGCAGCCTTATTTGTATAGCGTTTCTGTCAAGGCCGGCGAAGAAGTATTGGCATTCAGAACGGGCTTCAGGCAAATCCGGATAGTAGACGGAGTCTTTCTCATTAATGGGCGCGCGGTCAAGCTGAAAGGAGTCAACCGTCATGAGTCTCATCCTGAGCTTGGCGCCGTTATTCCTCTCGGCCATATGATTAAGGACTTGAATTTGATGAAGCAGCACAACATTAATACGATTCGTACCGCCCATTATCCGAACGATCCGCGGTTTCTGGAGCTGTGCGACGAATATGGTTTTTATGTTATTGACGAGGCGGATCTTGAAGCTCACGGTATGAGCTCTGCGGAGAAATGGGCAGAAGGCGCAATTAATCGGCTGTCGGACAACCCGGATTGGGAGGCGGCGTTTGTAGAGAGAGCAGAGCGAATGGTCGAGCGGGACAAAAATTTTCCGTGTGTGATCATCTGGTCGCTTGGAAATGAAGCCGGGTATGGTGTCAACCATATCGCTATGGGCCAGTGGACCCGCACGCGCGACAACTCCAGACCGGTGCATTACGAAGGAGCTGCGGCACGCTACAAAGGAAGTGCAAACGTCGATTACCTCGATATGGAAAGCCATATGTACGAAACAGTGCCGTTTATTGAAGAGTATGCGAAGGACGATTCGAAAACAAAGCCGTTGTTCCTGTGCGAGTATTGTCATTCCATGGGTAACAGTCCCGGCGATTTGCAGGATTACTGGAAGGTGATCTATCAATATCCGAAGCTGATGGGCGGCTGCGTCTGGGAATGGTGCGATCACGGCGTCAAAGCTGAAACGGAGGACGGCAGAACCTATTTTGCATACGGAGGAGATTTCGGAGATATGCCGAATGACGGCAATTTTTGCATTGACGGTCTTGTCTCTCCGGATCGGGTTCCGCATACGGGTTTGCTGGAATTAAAGCAAGTTATCGCACCCGTCAGAATTGAGGCAGAGGAGCTTGCGAGCGGCAAAATGCGTCTGACAAATTTGTACGACTTTCTTGATCTGTCGCACTTGGCACTTTACTGGAAGGTCGAGAAGGATGGTATTGTGCAGCAGCAAGGGCATGTCTTGCATCTGGAAGCCAAGCCGCATGGTGGTCAACAAATGCTGATTCTGCCATATTGGCTGCCGCAGGAGCAAGGGCGCTATTTCCTGACGTTGTCCTTCCGACAGAAGCTGGAAACCCGCTGGTCCGAACCAGGATACGAGATTGCCTTTCAGCAATTTGAGCTTCCAGTTGGAAAGACGCAAACGGATCTTCAGGTGCAAGCTCAGCCGCAGCGCAGTTCATGTCACGACCATAAGCTATGCGCCATTTCAGCAGGACAGCTGCTGGTCATGGAGGGATTTGATTTCCGTCATACCTTTGATTTGGACGGCGGAACGCTTATCGGCCTGTCCAGACACGGCGTTAATATGCTTGCCGCTCCCGCCAAATGGAACATCTGGCGGGCTCCGATCGATAATGACCAGCCGATGAAAGCCAGATGGATAGCGGAAGGCTACGACAGGGCTGCGATGAAGGTATACCGCTGCAAGTGGAAGCAGCAGCCTGACGGAGCCGTGACGATTTCCGTCGATTACTCGCTCGGCGGTTACATCCGTTATCCGCTTATGCACGGCACGACCACTTGGCGATTCGACAACAATGGCCGTGTATCCCTTCGCACAGAATTGAAGATGCGCGAGGACTTACCATTTTTGCCTCGTTTTGGTCTCCAATTGACGATGCCTGCTGGCACAGACGAGGTCGAATATTTTGGATACGGCCCGCACGAAAGCTACGTGGACAAACGGCTAAGCGCACGGATGAGCAAATACGGGATGTCCGTAGACGATATGTTTGAGAACTACATCCATCCGCAGGAGAATGGATCTCGCTATGGCACGGAATGGGGAATCGTCTCGAACAGGCAGGGCATGGGTCTCCGTTTTAACGCTCCGAGTCCCTTTTCGCTACAGGCGTCGTATTATACACCGGAGGACCTTGCTGCTGCCAAGCATGATCATGAACTACGCCCTCGTAAGGAAACGATCGTGAATCTGGATTATAAAATGAGCGGCATAGGTTCCAATTCCTGCGGACCGGAACTGCACGAAGACTACCGTCTCCAGGAACAGGAGTTTTCCTTTGAACTGGACATAACGCCTATTTTCAAGGAAGACGAATAATATCTGCTGCTGTCGATCGGCATGACCTGCGGAAAACGTTTCGTTGCCCTAAATGAGAGCAAATATTACGTTTTCCGCTGGAATATTCCAATAAATCCCAATCCTAATCCTGATATGACGGGTGTCAAATTACATCCTTTGGTCATCTAGTCATGAGAGGAGTTCTCATGACTAGCTTTGTTAAATTTCCACACTACCTTTTTAGGGGGTGATCGAAATAATTCTATTATGAAAGCGCTGTAATTTTATGTTTACTAATAATTAAGTAAAGGAGATAGGAAAATGGATCAATATGTAGCTTCAAGAAACGGACGCTGGCTTCGTCAATGGATGTCAGTGCTCCTTTCTACGGTCATGCTCTTGTCATATTTGCCTGTTCCTGTGACAGCAGCAACATCCCCCTCGGATGGAACAGTGGATTATTCTTCGCTGGTCGTTTATCCGGGTACAACGGTAAGTGCTGCGAATCTGGCCAATTTGAACGACGACAATCCCAGTACACATGCTGGCGACTTTAGACCTGATACCGGAAGATCCTTCACATTAGATTTTGGAGAGGACTTTGGAGTGAAGGTAACGGAAGTACAAATGCAGGCCAGAAGTGGTTTTGCCGATCGGCTATACAACGGGCGAGTGCAGGCCTCTGTGGACGGAATCGTGTGGACAGAAATAACGTCTTCTATGGCTATAAGCAGTGCAAATATGCAGTCATTATCCATAAAAACAGAACATCAAAATATCCCGTACCGGTATTTGAAAATCATGGGGGACGGAAATAGTAATATTTTCAATATCGGTGAAATGAGAATTCATGGGACAAGAGTTCAACTTGAAAGTCTGATTAGTGGGGTGTCCATTAAATCCGATAATGTGGATTCCACGAAGGCGGCGGCTGGTGATGCTGTAACTTTGTCTTTTAAATCAACTGCTCCGATATCAAATGTAACAGTCAGTGTAAACGGAAATTCCTATGCAGCGCATAGCGTAGATCAGATCAACTGGTCTGCTGGCTATACCATTAGTCCATATGAGTTTCCGGGGCCAGTCTCTTTTGCTATCAATTATACGGATGAAGACGGAAGCTACGGGAAGTCGGTAACTAAGACAACTGATGAAAGCGTTGTCACGATTCAGGAGCTTTCCGATTATATCGATGTTCTATCCGAAACTGAAGCATTCGGTATCCCTGCGCTGGATGTTTCCAATAACAATACAGTATATGTTGATTACAGCACGAGCAGTGGAAGAACCTTTGCCGGCAGTATAATGGATAAAAATTTAAGCACCTATTTAAGCTGGAACGGACCATGGAATAATGGTTCCAGTACGTTTCTGGTATTTGACATGGGAGAAGGCAATGGCATTGCACTAGATCGGGCCTACATATTAGCCAGAGCCGATCAGATTGGACGATTAGGCGGTACCTACCTGCAAGGTTCTATTGACGGAACTACTTGGACAACGATAAGCACCAGTGCACAGGGCATTGCCGATTGGCAAACACTCTCCATTACCGACAAAACATCATATCGTTATCTAAAAATTACGAACGACTCCAGATGGTATTTGAATATGGCAGAGATTAAGTTCTACGGAAAGCAAAGGCTAGATGGTGTTCTGTACTCATATGACTTACAGAATCAAATGGCCATAGCCCAGGATATTGTCAATGGAGGACAAGGATACAATTCCGATACAAGCTGGCAAGCTTTGGAGCAAGCACTGGCTCACGGGCAAACAGCTATCGACAAACTGGATAGCGGCAATGTCAGCGACCTTACTCAAGCTGACATAGATGTGTTGACATCTGATTTGCGGGCCGCTATTAGCGGATTAAAGCAAGAGGTTAAAATTATTAGTGTGACCAGTGATGAAGGGTTTATCCATCCCGGTATTAGTGTAACTAAAGAGGTATTGGAAAATTTGAGATCGCAAATTGAAAACAAGCAGGAACCTTGGTACAGCTATTATACAGCCATGCTGGAAACAGATTATGCGAAAACTGCCTTTACATCGAGCATTTCTCCAGATGGAATCACGGTAAGAACGGATGCCTATAACGCGAGTAATGTGAAGGACATGGCATCAAAAGATGGAACACGGGCATTTACGCAGTCGATTTTATACTACATTACTGGAAATGAAACCTATCGTTCAAACGCCCTGCGTATTATTCGGCTCTGGGGACAGATGGATCCGAATAAATACCGGTACTTTACAGATTCTCATATCCATACTGGACCTCCCTTGTACAATATGATTATGGCAGCGGAGATTCTACGGTATACCACTTCTTCAGAAGAGTTGAGATGGACCGATCAGGATACGGAGACGTTTACCAAGAATGTCATAGACCCGACGGTAAAGACCTTTTTGGATTTTAACGACAAGTTTATGAATCAACACAATTATCCGCTGTACGGATCGATCGCTGCTTATATTTTTAAGAATGATTCGGATAATTATGCTAAAGCGATGGAATGGTTAACCGTAAACGATTCTGCGCCGGATAAGTATATGACGGGATCTATCTATTGGCTGTTTCGAGAAATGACACAGAATGATGAAACAGGTGAACCTGTCGCACCCCATGTGCAGCATGTTGAAATGGGGCGGGACTTGGCACATGGCGAAGGAGACGTTACGAACTTTATTAATCTCGCCAGAATGGTGGATGCTCAAGGGACCAAGGTTGATCCAGCGAGCGGAACCATCAGTGCGACGGGTGTATCCATCTATGAATTTTTGAATGACAGGATTTTAATGGGAACCGACTACTATGCTAAGTTCTCGGAAGGCTTCGATATCAATTGGACTCCCGTAATTTCGACAGCTGCATCGGAATGGGCAAAGGAAAAAGTTTATTCTATACCTTCGGATGAATATAAAGGCCGGATGCACTATTTGGGCACGGGCGGCTGGGATTTGTACTATGTGTACCGCTATAAGCTGGGTTATACGGAAGAACAGCTGGAAGCGAAAGCTCCATACTTTGTAAAAGCATTCAAGAGCCGGGTTGCACCGAATCACTATTTTACTGGCGATGGATCAGATAATGATGCACCTAGAGTGGAGACCGGGGCTGAGTGGTGGATTTACGTCCCGAAGGAAGTTGCTAATGAACAGCCTGATTCTATATCCAGAACAGTAAGAGAAAACACCTTATATAAAGACAGATACCTGCTGCAACTAGAGGATGCCTATAGTATTATTGATGGTTCTAACCAGATAAAGGAAAGTACATCGAATATTAGCACGAAGACGGAAGGCGACGTCAGCTATATCAGTACAATAGCTAGCGACAACCAGACCTTGTTTGCTGCTTATCGGCTGATGTTTATTAATCGAAACAATACTTCGAATGTGGCTTTAAAAATTCGCACTAATGGATTAGCTAAGCTTGAATTAAAGAAAGATAAAGATTCAGTGCCGTTCCAAACACTTGAATTGCCTGACACCAACAATCAATGGCAATATGTAACCTTTGACATGGGGCAAAACTCAGTTTCATATGGTCAATTCCCATCGAAGACTTTTATGGCTTACTTTAATGTTGTCGGAGATGGAACAAATGTTGATATCGATTATATGGATATTAAAGCTGACAATACGCTGACGCCACCCTCTTTCAGGAATATCACGACTAAAAATATGAATTTGTCATTGTTTGCAGGTGGCACGATTAATTACGATTTTTCTGCTGTTGATACAAATAGCTCGGACGTTATCACATATCATCTGCAGGGAGATGCACTGCATGGAGCGACTCTTGATCCTGCTACCGGAGCATTTTCTTGGACGCCAACCTCTCAGGAGAAGGGTTCCTATCAGTGCCTTGTAGTAGCTTCTGATGGAATCACAGTTTCAACAGTGAGCCTTACGATCCATGTTGCGGATGATCGTCAGGCAGCCATAGAATATGTGGGCTCTCATTTTGACACGAACACTATGTATGAATCGGAATCATTGGAAAAGTATGAAGATGTCTATAACAAGGTTCTCGGCATGGTGAATACCGCATCGGATAGCGAATTTTACTCTGCATTGAATGAGTTATCCCTAGTTGTAGCTTCTATGAAGCAGTTGAATCCGAGATTAAGCGATGGAAGCTTGGATTTTACAAAGAGTTCAATTAAATCGTCATTGCAGTCCGGATACGAAGCTTATTTGATCGATAACAATACGGTTACCTTCAGCGGCGATTTGTCTGCCAAATATTTCATAATGGATTTTGGCCCTAACTTTAGAGTTGCGCCTGCACATTTTGCACTGCAACCGCGTAATATTTGGCCAGAAAGAATGTCAGGAGCAATTGTTTACGGCTCGAATGACGGAGATACATGGGTACCACTAACAGAAGAAGCTGGATACAGCAATCAAATGCAGACGTTGAATGTAAAGCAGGAACAGCTTGGTGAAGCCTATCGATATTTCAAGATTTCAACCTATGAATCCAAAGATTATTATGCAAAGAAAAACACCATTCTTAGTGTAGGCGAGTTCCGAATCTATGGAGATCGCGTTGAAATCCCTACTAGAATTTCCAGCGTGTCGATTAGCAGCAATGCTGAATCGTTAACTCAGCACATGCAGGGGAGCGGTGCGAGCAGCAACGCGCAAGTACCAGTTAAGAAAGCTATCGCTGGTAATGAGCTCTCTTTGAGCATTACGGCTAAGCAACCTCTCACGGAGTTGAAGGCAACAATTGCTGGAATGGATGCCACGGTAACAAAACTGGACGACTTGCATTATATGGCAACAGTAACTCTCAGTCCGGAGGCAGCTAGGTGGAATGCGAGCAGAAATGCGGAAATCGAGGTCAATTATAAGTATCTCGATGCAAAAAACAATCAGATTGAAACTTCAGGATTACCTGTGGTTTATACGACGGATGGATCTGTTGTGCTAGTGTCGGACGTTTCCAGTAGAATTGATCATATTATGGATAAAGCAACGCTGACTTTTAATAGATCGACAGATGTCGGGACTGAAATCGGACCGCGGTTATTCGACCGTAACACATCAACTTTTGTAGATATTAGAAATTCGTCAAGCGCTGGTGACGGCGTGTTCTATCTTTTCGATTTTGGGGATGGTGCTGTGTCGCTCAGCAGTGTGGAAATTGCTCCAAGGATGACTACCAATCTGGCAAGCCGGATGATCGGCACTTATGTGGCAGGCTCCAACGATGGAGTAACGTATAAGCCGATTTCATCCGAGTCCAAAAATATTTGGGATTGGCAAGGATTGTCGGTTACGGATAGTACTTATTATCGCTATATCAAGGTTACCAATAATAGCTCTTGGTTCGGGAATCTTTCAGAATTGGAGTTCTTCGGTTCCTATGCAGAAGATAGATCAAGCCTTATCGTTCCGCCGGTCGTGCAATCGGCTGTGCCGGGGGACGGCAAAGTGACCTTGACCTGGGGCGAAGTACCCGGAGCAGTCAGTTACAACGTATATGCTAGTACAATTTCGGGTTCCTTTGACAATCCTGTGCAGACTGTGGCCGGAGATGTACACAGTTATGATGTAACCGGACTTGCTAACGGAATGACCTATTACTTTGCAATATCTGCAATAACGTCCAACGGAAGCAGCGGACTATCGCCGGAGGTCAGTGCGGTACCAGGAGTGGACGAGAGTCTTAATTTGTCCAGCTTATGGCTGAGCGAAGGTGATATGGTCCCTGCGTTTGATCCGAATGTGACGGCTTACACCGTCAACGTGACAAATGCAGTATATAGTGTTAGCGTTACAGCATCGGTGTACGACCTAACATCAACGCTCAAGATCAACGGCATTGATACGCTGAACGGAAGTCCATTTCCTATCTTGCTGGATGTAGGAGACAATCCATTAACCATCCAGGTAAACGGGCTGACGGGAAGCAAGACTTACCAGATTACTGTGGTTCGCGAGGAGCCGGACGGCGGTACCAAATCATCTAATGCCGACCTATCCGAGCTGGTACTAAGTTCTGGATCTTTGTTACCGATCTTCAGTTCTGACGTTACCGAATATAGCGCAACCGTGGAATATAGTATAAGCAGCTTGAGCATCTCCGCATCGCTGTATGATGATCTGGCATCGCTAAAGGTGAACGGGGCAATAGTAGCAAGCAATAGTGCCATATCGGTCCCGTTGCAAGTTGGAGTAAATCAGATCAAGCTCGAGGTCACAGCTGAAGACGGCACGGTCAAAGTATATACCCTCTATGTTACGAGAGGGAGTGCGCCTGTCTCTGTTCCGGAAGCAACAAATTCGGTAGCAACAAATCCGATAAAGACAAATGGATCGAAAGGTACGGAAGCCACTGTTAGCGCCGCTTCTCTTATATTCAATGCTGAGCCAGACAGCAAGGGACAGCTAGCGCTAGTAGTAAAACCTGAGGATCTGCTTACGATTGTGGAACAGTCAAAGGATGGAAAGATATTTATAGTCGTAGAGTCATCTCAAGCCCTTTCAGGTGTGACGGTGCAGCTTCCAGCCCAAACGTTGCTTCAGGGACTAGAGGGTGCAGCGATAGACTCCATTTCTTTCCGTCTGGGACTGGCAAATGTCAGGTTGTCAGCGGATAGGCTGGCAGAAGCTGCGGCTAAAGCAAATGCCAATCATTTGATTTTGTCGATGTCTGCCTTAAGTCAAGCTAAGCTTTCTTCTGGTGTGAAGGAGCGAATTGGCGGAAAACTGGTTTACGATTTTGAATTGCTGGCAGACGGCAAGTCTATCGTTGATTTTACGGGACAAAAAGCGGCAATGGTGGAATTGAATTATGTCTTGAATACCGGTGAGCATTCCGAAAAAATCGTTGTGTATGGTATCGATAAGCATGGTATGCTGCAAGTCATTAGAAGCAGCAGATATAATCAGGATACTGGCAAGTTGTTTTTTGTGCCGGAGCAATTCACTGCCTATACAATTTTGGAAGCAGATGTAGGTTTTAATGATCTGACAAGTGTGTCGTGGGCTGAAAATGCTATCTTGAATCTGGCGGCCAGAGAGATCATTGATGGTATGGCTCCAGGCCAATACCAGCCTGATCTAGCTGTAACTCGAGCTCAATTTGTGAAGCTGCTGGTTGAGAGCTTGAACCTGCGGACAGGAACCGATGAGACTGGCTTTACGGACACACTGAAGGGAGCATGGTACTACGAGGCTGTTGCAGCTGCGAAGGAAGCAGGCATTATTCAAGGATACGAGGATGGCCGGTTTGGAGTGAATGAGCCGATAAGTAGACAAGACATAGCGGTCATGGTCGACAGAGCATTGGCCTATGTGAAGTTAACGCTGAACTCTACCACTCAAATCGAGCTTTACAAGGATGAGAGTGATCTATCCAGTTATGCGAAGCAATCTGTAGCCAGATTGTCGGAGGCAGGTGTGCTGAACGGGTTGAGCGAAGGTAGATTTGCTCCCCTCGAAAATGCTACCCGGGCTCAAGCGGCAGTCATCATTTACAGGATTCTTCAAGCGATAAACACGGTGGATGATCTTTCAATTTAAAATCTGCAAAAAAGAACAACATAAGATCCACAACAAGCAACAGCACGTCCCTCTTTTGGGGCGTGCTGTTGTTCATTTAGGCGTGATTCCCGCCTTCCAACGTCTATGTTTTGTACAAGTGTCTCCAATAAGAAGACGGTGGTTCGCCCATTACCTTTTTGAACACCCTGCTGAAGTAATAAGGGTTGTTATAGCCGAGCCGGTCACTGATTTCCGAAACATTGAGGGAGGTATTTCGCATCAGGTCAATTGCTTTGTTGATTCTGAGCTTCGTATGGACCTCAACAATCGTCTGGCCTGTAAGCTTTCGAAATGTTGTTGAGACGTAATTGTAATTCAGTTCCATATGTCGGGCAAGAGACTCCGCAAGAAATTCTTCATTGGCATGATCTATAAGGTATGTCATCACTTTACCCGTTAGCGCTGCTCCTTTGCCATATACGCTTGTTTCAGTATGTAAGGAGATGGAGGTTTCATGCAGATCGAGAAACAATTCGTAGACCGCTAAGCTTGTTCGCGTCATGCCGTGTAGCCGGAGCTTGTGATAGTCGTCAAGCAACGTCATAAGTCTGTGGTCGAGCCCAGGATGAATGGTTGAAATGCTGTGCTTGGGTAGCTCGATTAGGTATTCAAAATGACGAGGGGTATAGAAGCCTGCCTCCGGGAGCGGTATATGACCGCTATAGCATAGCTGATCGTCCTTGAAATCATTGAAATGAATCCAGTACCAGGCGGTGCCCGCCTTGCTCTCCGGTAGACCCCAATGATGAAGCCCTTTTTTCAAAAACAAATGCTCGCCTTCCCGAACACGATATTCAGTTCCTTCTTCCACGACCTGCATGCAGCCTTTGGATACGAAAAGAAATACATTGTAATCGAGTATTCGGTCGGGATGAGTATATACGGAGTCGGTCCGGTTCCAACCGATATCGCGAACAAGCGGCATCCGGTCTGCCGTAATACTAACAGTTGTATCGATCATGGCTCCTCCTTTCGGGTACAGCTTTATATATTGTAATATCTGAAAAAAGTATATGCAACAACAGGAATAATGCATTTTTTATGATAATCATTGGATTTATGATATTTGTATATCATGAGAAAAGTGAGGGTAATATTATGAAAATACTATTTTCCGATTTTAATTCAGGACAGGCGAAATTAAGCGAGGGACCTTTGTACAGCCGTTTTCAGCTTAACAAAAACTACGTTATGCGTCTCACAAATACCAATTTGCTCCGCAGCTTTTACATGGAGGCGGGATTGTGGAGCTATAGCGGCAACGGGGGCACGACGACCGCTTCTACGACAAGCATGGAAGGACCGGAGCATTGGCATTGGGGCTGGGAGTCGGTTACTTGCGAACTGAGAGGCCATTTTATGGGGCATTGGCTATCTGCAGCGGCGCGAATCTATGCGCAGACGAAGGATATTGAAGTAAAAGCAAAAGCAGACACCATTGTCGCCGAGCTCGCGAAATGCCAGCGGGCGAACGGCGGCGAGTGGCTTGCTGCATTTCCAGAAACGTTTATGCATCGGCTCGTGAACGGCCAATGGGTATGGGCGCCGCATTACACGATCCACAAGCTGCTGATGGGGCTCATTGATATGTACAATCTCATGAGCAACAAACAGGCGCTTTCCATTATGAAAGGAATGGCAGCATGGTTTGATCGCTGGACCGAGGGCTTCACGCAGGAACAGCTGGACGAATTGCTGGACATGGAAACCGGAGGGATGCTGGAGGTTTGGGCGGACTTGTACGGAGCAACCGGGGAGGAAACGCATCGTCAGTTAATGATGCGGTATGTGCGCCGGCGACTGTTTGATCGCTTACTTGACGGAGAGGATGTGCTGACCAACAAACACGCCAACACGCAAATCCCGGAAATTTTGGGAGCAGCACGAGTCTATGAAGTGACCGGGGACGAGCGTTTTCGTCATGTCGTGGAAGCGTTCTGGAATTGCGCCGTGACAAAGCGGGGTTATGTAGTTACAGGCGCGGGAGACGACGGAGAGCTATGGATGCCTTCCGGCGGAATGGCGTCCAGACTGGGAGTGGGTCAGGAGCATTGCTGCAACTATAATATGATGCGGCTCGCTCATATTTTGCTACGATGGACGGGCGATTCCGTATACGCTGATTATTGGGAGAGAAGGTTTGTCAATGGTGTATTGGCTCACCAGCACGACGAAACGGGCATGATCTCTTATTTCCTCGGCGTTGGACCTGGCAGCCGCAAGGTATGGGGTTCGGAGACACAGCATTTCTGGTGCTGCCACGGTACTCTGGTACAGGCTAATTCGGCTTACGAAACGGAAATCTATTTGAAGGACGAGAAGGGCGTTGCTATTGTACAATGGCTGCCATCGACCTTGAGCTTTGAACTAAATGGAAAGATGATCGGCATCCAGATTGCGCAGGATGGACAGTCAGGAGTATATCCGATGAACAAATGGTCGGTTACAGGGATGAGAGCGATTACAGAGTTGGATAAGCACCCTATTCCTACAGCTCGCCCGGATCTCTTTCTGTACCGGGTGACGATATCCTGCAGCGAGGATTCCGTATTTTCCTTGAAGCTGAGGATTCCGTGGTGGGTTAGCGGTACTGCGACAATATCTGTAGGTGGGGAGCTTCAAGAGAGTAAGTCGGCAGGTCGAGGCTTCTTCGAGCTGCGTCGTTGTTGGAAGGACGGGGATACAATCGTAGTAGAGCTGCCAAAATCGCTAGTAGCTGAACCTTTGCCGGGGGCGCAATACAAGGTGGCCTTTGTTGACGGTCCTGTTGTCCTCGCCGGGCTGACGGAGGAGGAACGGCTTCTAAATGGCGATATAACGGATCTTGAAACGATGCTGATCCCGGATCGCGAGCGCAATCATAGTTGGTGGAATACCGGCTATTATCGGACCTGCGGTCAGTCCGTCAATGTTCGCTTTATTCCGCTCTACGAAATCAAGGACGAGACGTATACCGTTTATTTTCCTGTTTCTCTACCGATACAACGTACAACTCAAGAAAATAAAACAACGGAATTCAAGTGATCGTGCAAGTTCTAAAATCACCGCTTTTTCCCCTTAAAAAACTTCATTTCATTAACAAAGTCTTAGTGATACGCTTTCACCATGAGAAAGAATACCCTAACGTAAGTAAATATTTTGTAGCGAAAGGTAGGGAAATCCCTTGTTAAGAGATATGGAAAAAGAGTGGTTGGATGGTGTTATCGCTAAGGTGACGAAAAAGATGGATATAGTCAGCGAGCGTTCTCGCAACAAAATTCCATACACGACCATTAATGACATGCATGACGACAAGTCCGTGGACAATCCTTCCGGTGATGTGGCTGATGGCATCAACTGGTGGACTAACGGCTTCTGGGGGGGCATGCTATGGCTAATGTTTCATGAAACCGGCAATGAAAAATACAAGGAAATTGCGCAAATTTCTGAAGTCAAGCTGGATAGATGTTTTGCTGACTTTTACGGCCTGCATCATGATGTCGGGTTTATGTGGCTCCCTACCAGCGTTGCGAATTACAAGCTAACCGGGAACCAGGAATCACGTAAGCGTGCTCTGCATGCTGCAAACCTGCTTGCGGGCCGGTTTAATTTGGCGGGGGGCTTCATTCGTGCATGGAATGATTTGGAAGAGGGGGATACGAGAGGCTGGGCAATCATCGATTGTATGCTCAACATCCCACTACTTTACTGGGCTTCGGAAGAAACCGGGGATCCGCGCTTTAAGCAAATCGCGATGCGGCACGCAGATACGTCCATGTCTGCATTCGTCCGCCCTGACGGCTCCGTGAACCATATCGTAGAGTTTGATCCTTTTAACGGAGGGGTGATTCGTACACATGGTGGACAGGGCTATGGTGAAGGCTCCTCCTGGACGCGAGGACAGACTTGGGCGCTCTACGGATTTATGATGAGTTATATTCATACTGGAAAGGACGAGTATTTGCAGACGGCTAAGCGGGTTGCGCATTATTTTATGGCCAATATTCCGGAGAACGGTATTATTCCGGTCGATTTCAGACAGCCGGAGGAGTCTGGATTAATGGATGATACGGCAGCTGCCATTGCAGCATGCGGGCTTATAGAAATTGCCAAGGCTGTCGGTGGGTATGAAAGCCGCTCGTTTTTAACGGCAGCACTGAAGCTGTTGAGAACGCTGGATGAATCGCGAATCGATTGGTCGACGGATACTGATCATTTCCTGCTATACGGCTCAGGAGCCTACCATAGCCAAATGCATCACCATGCAATTATTTATGGCGATTATTATTTTATGGAAGCGTTATTCAAGCTGAAGGGCAACGATCTGTTTTTGTGGTAGCTGGATTATCGGGATTTGCATAAGGAGGAGACAATTTTGAAAACAATTAAAAATCCGATTCTCAGAGGCTCTAATCCTGACCCGTCAATAATCCGGGTAGGTGATGATTACTATATAGCTACCTCCACGTTCGAATGGTTTCCCGGCATACAGATTCATCATTCCAGGGACCTGATCCATTGGGACCTGATTACCCATCCGCTGAATCGGGTATCCCAGTTGGACCTTAGAGGAGTTGGAGCCTCACAGGGGATATGGGCACCATGCCTGACTTATTATGATGGAGTCTATTATTTAGTCTATACTGTCGTTAATTCCTTCTATGTCAGCATGTATGATACGCCTAATTACTTAGTGACAGCAACAGATATCCATGGGGAATGGTCAGAACCGATTTTCCTGAATAGCTACGGATTTGATCCTTCATTGTTCCATGATGACGATGGGCGCAAATATATCGTCAGCATGGTTACAGATCATCGGATACCCAAGCGATTCAAGGGTCGTCTTGTCATTCAGGAATATTCTGAAAAAGAACAGCGTATGATCGGTGAGGCGGTTACTATTTATGCAAGCAACGATATTTTTCTGGAGGGACCGCACATTTACAAGCGGAACGGATATTACTATTTGTTTGCGGCGGATACGGGAACGGGCGAAGGGCACGGGCAGTCCATGTTAAGATCGAAAAAATGGTTTGGTCCTTATGAGGCATACCCGGGTAATTCGTTGATGACTTCACGCAATCATCCTGATTTACTGCTGCAAAAATCGGGGCACGGCGATCTTGTCGAAACACAGAACGGTGAGTGGTACATGGTTCATCTCTGCGGACGGTCGCTGGAGAACCGGACTGAGAAGGGCGACCGCAAGTATACGCTAGGCCGCGAGACGGCAATTCAGAAGGTAGAATGGACCGAGGACGGCTGGCTCCGGCTGGCAAATGGCACTGTACTGCCGGACACCTTGGTGGAAGCGCCCGATCTTCCTGATTATCCGTTTCCGAGCCGGCCTGCACGCGACGACTTTGACAGCGATACGCTTGATATTCACTTTCAATCCCTGCGTATTCCGCTTGACGACACCTTTTATTCTCTGACGGAGCGAAAAGGATATCTGCGGCTGTATGGAAGAGAGGGGTTAGGCTCGAAGTACAGACAAAGCCTTGTAGCGAGACGTTGGCAGGAGTTTACATTTACCACAAGCACCTGCCTTGAATTTGAACCGGAAAGCTTCAAGCAAATGGCCGGCCTGATCTGCCTGTATGACACGCATAATTACTATTACTTGCACGTTACGCACGATGAAGATTTGGGACGTTGTATCAGCATCCTTTCCTCCGTCAATAACAATTACGCGGCTCCAATCGGATACGTTCCTTTGCCGGACAGCGCGGATCGGATATGGCTGCGCGTCAGGGTGGATCATGACAAGCTGCAATTTGCATATTCTACCGAAGGAGAGCATGCTTTCCAAAACATCGGTCCGGTTCTGGATGCCAGTACGTTATCCGACGAGGCGTGCGACGAGGGCTGGTTCACGGGTGCATTCGTCGGTCTGTGCTGCCAGGACCTGACCGGTTTTCGGAAGCCGGCTGATTTCGATTATTTTGAGTACATCGAACATGCGTTGAAAGCTTGAAATCCGAGGTGATGAACTATGGATTCACTGATCATTTACGAGGCGCCTAAGGGTGCTGTAGGGAATAACGATTTCGCGGTTTATGTGCGTGAGCGCGGAATGGCCTGGCAGGAATTGTTTGTCTATGAAGTGAAAGTGGACATGCATAACGTCAGGCGTGCATCCATGGCTTATTTTGATATGGATGGAGAAATCGAAGTAAGGATCGAGAGTAGAATGCAGTCTATTAACCGAGTAGTCATACGGCCTTTATCTTATGATCTGGACTTTTTTCATGACGAACGGACCATTTCGTTTACTTTAAATCAGCCTCGAAAATTGTCTATTGAAATCAACGATGACCGGTTCTCAAACCTTCATCTGTTCGCCAATCCACGAGAGGAAGAAGCGCCGTCGCCTGAGGACGATCAGGTTCTGTGTATTCATCCGGGAATTCATCGAACCGAAGATATTCTCGACTTGCTGGAATTACGAAGCGGCAATGTAGAGCATAAGACGCTGTATTTTGCACCCGGAATGCATTATCTCGAAGAAATGGTTTTACGTGTTCCTTCCAATACAACAGTGTATATCGACGGCGGGGCTATCGTGGTTGGCTCTATAGTCTGCGACCGTGTGCATGATGTGGTCATTCGGGGCAGAGGAATTCTGTATCTCTCGGATTTCCATCGTTTTTCTGCATTTAGGGGAATACGAATTATATTTTGCCGAAACATTAGTGTGGAAGGTATTATTACGCTCGACCCGCCGCATTACAGTATCTATCTTGGTAAATCCGAGCATGTGCGCATACGAAATTTCAAATCCTTCAGTACTCGAGGGTGGTCGGACGGTATTGATATTATGGCTTGTACAGACATTGAGATAGAGGATGTATTTCTGCGCACATCGGACGATTGCATTGCTGTGTACGGCTCAAGGTGGAATTATCGTGGAGATTCCAGTCATATTCGCGTGAGCAATGCGGTGCTGTGGGCAGATGTTGCCCATCCGCTAATGATGGGGACTCATGGCGATCATAGTGGAGACGGCGATAATATTTTTGATGTGCGGTTTGAAAACATAGATATTCTTGAGCATCATGAGCCGCAAGTCAATTATATGGGAGCGATAGCGATCAATGCGGGAGATAAAAATACGATCCGTGATATCTCGTATAAAAATATCAGGGTTGAAGACTTTGAACTTGGACGGCTGCTTGATATCAGAGTGATGTGGAACAAGGATTATAACCCGGCTCCAGGAAATCGGATCGAAAATATCTCATTCGAAAACGTTCAGTATCAGGGGACGTGCTCCAATCCAAGCCAAATTTTTGGTTACGACGCCAAGAGAACAGTATCCAATGTACACTTTTCCGGGCTCTACATCAATAACCGGCTTATCCTGCAACCCGAGAAAGGTGTAGTGGAATTAAACGAATTTGCAAGCGAAATTTCTTTTGCGATTTGACGAGTATTTTTATATTTCGGTCTTCTCCTTCAATAAAGAAGGGGAAGGCTTTTTGCTTTGGCATGGTGACTGGATAAATTCAAACAGGCGTATCGGTAGAGATCCGATACGCGCTGGTAGCATAGTTTTTTTATTGCGCCTACTTGATAGGGAGGAAGACTAATAGTCCATTTACAGGTGGGACATTTATTAAAGGGAGCCCCTAATTTTACAGATCGTCAAACCCGTTATCATCGCCGACTTTACCGTAGTTACGGGACTTCGCTTCGAAGAAGTCAGTCTTTGTCGCGTTCAGCGCTTCGTCAGAGAAAGGTTTGATCCATGGCATGCAGTTTACGTCAACGCCTGGGTAAGCTTTTTCCAGTCCCAGCAATTTCAGACGTTTGTTCGCAGTGTATTTAATATAGTCAGACAGTTCGTCCAAATCAATACCGCGTACTTCCTTGAGCGTATAATGTGCCCAGTTTGTTTCTAGCTCAACAGCACGGTCGATCGTACGGTACGTGAAGTCCATATTTTCCTTCGTGTTCAGTTCTGGAAAGTCGATCAGCAATTGCTTGAACACTTCAGCAAAGAAATAGCAATGCTGATTCTCATCACGTTGAATGTAGGAGATCATTTGGCATGTACCCATCATTTTTTGATCGCGCGCCAGATTGTAGAAGAAGGCAAAGGTACTGTAGAAGAAAACACCTTCAAGAATCAAATCCGCTACCAACGCCTCAAAAAATGTTTGTGGAGTAGGGTCATTGCGGAAAGTTTGATAAATGTTAGAAATAAATGTATTACGTTCAAGAAGAACCGGATCATGCTTCCAATATTCAAAAATCTCTTTTTGTTCTTGATCCGATACAAGAGAAGAAAGAACATAAGAATACGATTGATTATGCACAACCTCTTGCTGCGCAATAATTGCAGAAATAGCTTCCAATGAAGAATCGGTAAAATACCGTTTCACATCGCCAACGAACATCGTTTGCATCGAATCAAGCACCGCAAGGAGCCCAATGTTGATTTTGAACGTACGTTGCTCTTCAGCATCAAGCGTCGGGAACTGCTGAGCATCCTTATTCATTGGAATTTCGTCAGCAATCCAGTAGTTCAGCAGCAAAACCTTGTACAGCTTATACATGTTCGGCATGCGGATATCGTCCCAGTTCAGAATCCCGGAACATTCCCCACCGATAATACGAGTGGATTTATTAGGTGCTTCAGTATTAAAAATCGTTTGTAATTGCATTAAAACTCATCTCCTCAAAGATTTGGTCAACCTCACAGTAGCAGCAGTATATCTTTGCACTTAGCCCAAGTCGATTCCCCGTAGGGGAGAGCGTTCTTGTAGCAGGTAGTAATCATAAAAACTTCGCAGTAGCAGTCAATCTGTCATCTTTGCCCCTAGCCCAAGTCGATTCCCTGAAAGGGAGAGACGCCTAATAGCACACTGTATCCTGTTAAACCCCTCGCAGTAGCAGTCACTCCAATCGCAGGAGCACCATAGTAAAGCGTGCCCGTAGGGCGACAAGCGAATCATCAGCACATAGTACCCCGGGAGCGCATAAAGCAGAAGTGTCTGCAGCATGTTTCCCAGGTAACCCGGGTGCACCAAAAGTAAGACGTACCCGAAGGGGGAAAAGCGTTCCACGCACATAGCCCAAGCGCATCCCCGAAGGGGACAGCGGCAGGAGCGCCTCTGCAACTCCCACGTCACCTCAGTTTGCGGGAGACCCGAGGGCAGCAGGCCCTTGGGGGCCCTCCCTTACAGTAAGGGAGGGTTTGGGAGGGTTGAGATTTCTTAGCTGGCACAACTCTCACATTCCTCTATAGTCAACGCACGACTTCGTACATAATACGTAGATTTCAAGCCGTTTCTCCAAGCATGCAGGTGCAGGTCAAGGAACTCGGAAGCTTTAATATCCGGACGAACGTACAGATTGAAGCTTTGTGCCTGGTCGACGTGGCGCTGGCGGGCAGCAGCCATGTTGATCGAAGCGTGCTGATCGATCATGAATGCCGTCTTATAGTACCAGATTGTTTTTTCGGACAGATCTGGTGCTGGATTAGCGACTTTATAAGTTGTCTTCTCTTCATAGGACAACAGTTCATAGAGTGGATCGATGCTGGCAGTGGAGCCGGCAATAATCGAAGTCGATCCGTTTGGTGCGATGGCGAACATCCAAGCGTTACGAACGCCGTTCTCATGAACTTGTTCCTGAAGCTCGCGCCATTGTTCTGTCGTTACATATTTACCTTCACGAGTACCGTCTGTATAAGAACGGCTGGTGAAGTAATGTCCAGTGTCCCAATCGGAGCCTTCGAATTTCGCATAACGTCCTTTTTCCTTAGCCAGCTCCATACTGGAACGAACAAGCAAGTAATTGATCTTTTCATAAAGTGCATCGTTATAAGCTACAGCCTCTTCAGATTCCCAACGGATACCTTCCAGAGCGAGCAAATGATGCAGACCGAATGTACCCAGCCCGATGGCACGGTACTGGCTGTTTGTATACTGAGCTTGCAGTACTTCAATATTGTTAATATCAATAACGTTGTCGAGCATACGTGTCTGGATCGGTACAAGACGATCAAGCACTCCGGCTGGTACTGCACGTGCAAGGTGAATCGAGTTCAGGTTGCAGACTACGAAGTCGCCAGGAACCTTCGAGATGACGATGCGAGTTTGACCGTCTTTGGTTACGAGCTCCTCTTTTTCAACAACAGTAGGCGATTGGTTCTGCATGATTTCTGTACACAGGTTCGAAGAATATACCATACCATGCGCACGGTTCGGGTTCGCACGGTTGACCGTGTCACGGTAGAACATGTACGGCGTACCAGTCTCAAGCTGGGATTTCATAATCCGTTTCATGATATCGATAGCTGGCATTGTAATACGGGACAAGGTTGGATGATTAACCGCTTCTTCGTATTTTTCACGGAACTGGCCTTTGCCGAATTCTTCATCATAGAAATCTTCAAGTCCAAGAGCACGACCATTTTCGTCTTTCCAGCCCATCGTTTTCTTCACTTCGTGAGGACAGAACAGATTCCATTCTCCACGGGTTTCAACGGCTTCCATGAACATATCAGGAATACAGATACCGTGGAAAATATCATGAGCACGCATCCGTTCGTCACCATTGTTCAGCTTCAAATCAAGGAAAGCTAGAATATCTTTGTGGAATACGTCGAGATATACGGCGATAGCACCTTTACGTGTTCCAAGCTGATCCACGCTGACCGCTGTGTTGTTCAGCTGGCGAATCCAAGGGATAACACCGGAGCTGGTGTTTTTATGACCACGAATGTCTGAACCACGCGCCCGAACCTTACCGAGATAGACACCGATGCCTCCGCCCATTTTGCTGAGACGTGCAACGTCTGTGTTGGAGTCGAAAATACCCTCAAGGGAGTCGTCGATCGTATCGATAAAGCAGCTGGAGAGCTGACCTGCTACTTTTTTACCTGCGTTAGACATGGTAGGGGTAGCGGCAGTCATATAAATGTTGCTCATAGCCCAGTAAGCTTCTTTTACGTATTCGATTCGTTTGTCAGCAGGTTCCTTGTGCATCAAGTACATTGCAATGACCATGTAACGCTCTTGCGGCAATTCCATAGTGCGGCCATCGAAATCTGTTGCAAGGTAACGCTCAGACAAGGTTAACAGTCCAATATAGTCAAAGAGCAGATCGCGGGAAGCATCAATCGTCTCGCCCAGATCCTCGATTTGTTCTTTTGTATAGTATTCAAGCAGTTCCCCGCGGTAAATCCCGGTTTTGCACAGGTCGCTGATCAGGTGATAGAACGATCCGTAAGGTTCTTCAGGATATGCCTTGTAGCGGCGGTTCACTGCTGCTTTTTTATAGAGAGAAGTGAGCAGGGCACGTGCTGCGACAAATTTCCAGTTTGGCTCCTCTTTCGTAACAAGCTCAAGTGCGGACATCGTGAACGCGTTGCTGATTTCTTCACCTGTAACTTCATCGCGTCTTAATTTACTATTAACACCTTTAAGCAGGCGTTCCTTATCGAGTGATTCTATACCTTCCATGATTCGGTCGGCATAAATACCGAGACGATCACTATCAAAAGCTAGCTGGCGGTTGTTTGGTTTGGTTACGCGTAATGGCAAAGTATTTTCCCCACTTTCATATAATTAGATCCCGAATAAGTATTGGTGATCTACAAATTTTCAATGTTTAAATTGCATATATTATCTGAAAAAAGCGGCGCTTGAAGCGCCAATAATGTAAGAAAAATAGATCTATGTCATAGCGATAGAGTATCGCTTGGAACACTTCTAAAAAGTACCGCAGATTTTCAATTATACTAGAAAGTTAAAAAGCTAGAAAGTATAAGTTGGCTCCCAAAGAGTAATTGTTCTCTCTGATAAACTGTGCTGCACATCGATAATTCGTTGATTGGAGCTGCCCCGATAGAGCAGGGAAGGGTCTCGCAGCTCCTCTACAAATTTTCCGTCTACCAACACTTGGCATCGACGAAGCAGATGAAATTCATCGGAATCTGTATTTTCTATTAATTCTTCATATTTATATCCACTATAAATCCAGACTGAAATAGGTCCAGCCTCCATACGCAGGTGATCTATGAATGCACTAACCTCTGGCGAGGAGAAGAATGGATCGCCACCGAGAATCGTAACTCCGCTAAGAAGAGGATTGTTTACGATATCGTGGATGATTTCCTGCTCGCGTTCAGGGGTGAAGGGTTCTCCATAATTGAAATTCCAGGTGGCGGGACTGAAGCAGCCCTTGCAATAGTGACGACAGCCACTAACAAAAATGGCAGCCCGCAGTCCTTCACCTTCATTGATTGATTCCGGGTAGTATCCACAAAGATTCATTAGAGATGCTTCACCCGATCCCGAACTTCCGCTTGCTTGGCTCCGTTGAAACGGGTCTGGTAATCTCCGGTCAAATATCCGGTTACCCGGCGCAGACGACGAATATGAACGTCGTTCTCATGGCTGTTGCAGGAAGGGCAGGTTGCTCCGATAATCCCTTCAAATCCGCAAGCTGAGCAGCGATCAATAGGATGATTAATACTGAAATAGCTCACGTTCTCGGATAGTGCATATTTAATGATTTGCAGGAATGCTGCCGGATTACTTCGTGCATTCCCGTTAAGCTCAATGTATGAGATCGCGCCAGCGTTACACAAATCATGGAATCGAGCTTCTAGCTTTATTTTTTGAGCAGCGCTTATAGAATAGTAGACCGGAATATGGAAAGAATTTGTATAGTATTCGCGGTCAACCACACCCGGAACCGTTCCATAAGTTACACGGTCACGTTTAGTGAACTTGCCGGACAGCCCTTCGGCTGGTGTAGCGAACAATGTGATGTTTAGATTGTGGCGCTCGCTTTGTGTATCGCAATAGTTACGCATGTAAGAGATCAATTCATAGGCTTTGTTATAAACTGCTTCGTCCTCGCCGTGATGCTTGCCGTACATCGCCTTCATGCATTCAGCAAGCCCGATAAATCCGATGGAGAGACTGCCATGCTTGATCAGATCGCCCACTGCATCCTCTGGTCCTAAATGCTCGCCGCCTTCCCATACGCCTTCACGCATCATGAAATCGGAAGCTTTTGCTTTCTGTACGGACTGAATTTTGAAGCGGTGCAGCAGCCCTTCCATAGCGATATCCATGTAATGCTTCAATTCTTTATAAAATCCCCGCTCATCCGCTTCCTGACGTTTGCCAAGCACAATACCATGCTCAAGACCAAGCTTAACGAGGTTAATCGTATTAAAGGATAGATTGCCTTTACCTGACAGGTGATTACGTCCAAAACGGTCTGCTACGACTCGTGTGCGGCAGCCCATTGTCGCAAATTCTGTATCCGGATTTGTTGGATCGTAGTAGGTCATATTCAGCGGCGCATCAAGATTGGCGAAGTTAGGGTAGAGTCTTTTAGCCGAGCATTCTGCTGCCTTTAGGAATAGATGGTAATTCGGCTCCTCTGGATTCTGATTGATCCCTTGCTTGCATTTGAAAATTTGAATAGGGAAAATAGGAGTTTCGCCGCTTCCTAATCCACGCATCGTAGCCGTTAGCAGCGAACTAATTACAAGCTGACCTTCCGGAGAAATATCTGTACCATAGTTAATGCTGGTAAACGGAATTTGTCCGCCCGCCCGGCTCGACATGGTGTTCAGATTGTGAATCAGACTTTCAGAAGCTTGTAATGTTTCTGCTTCAGTTTCTTTTAACGCATATGTAAAAGATTTCGGATACAGCTCTGCAAGATCACTGCGGCCCATGCTGACTTCTCCGTATTCACTCTCGATGTCGCCTTCTTCAAAATATCCCAAACCTTTGCGGAAATATTTGTTGAAGGATTTTGCTACATAAGGGGCAAGATCATAATCAAGCTTGTTCGCGGACACACCGCCATATTGAGCATTTTGCTGAGATTGAAAAATAATAGCGACCAGCGCCATCGCTGTCATAATGGAGGTAGGCGGTCGGACGCTGCCATTACCTGTGTTGAAGCCCTCACGCAACAGCTTGGCAAACGGAATGAAGATACAGTTTGTTGTACCAATCGCATATTGATCCAGATCGTGTACATATACGACGTTGTCCTTGATAGCTTGGACAAGTTGCTCAGGCATTACGAAATTGTTCGCATACCATTTGGCGTATTCACTGCCGAACTTGCTCATCTTCCCGGAGAAGCTCTCCCCATTGAGATTTGCGTTTTCTCGCAGAACTTCAAGATTGGAGCTTTCCACAATCTCCTCGCCTAAATGTATCACTTCATCCAGCATCTGCTCTTGACTGGAATAAACCCGATTTAACAATGCCATATCACAGTTCTCCTCCCTAAAAACTAAACATTAAACCCATATAAAAAGCATTCCCAACCCGGCAAGGTTGAAAATGCCCGAATGCGCTATAAAGAACATAGTGGTTCCCATGAATAAGCTACAAGCGGACACCTACCTGTTCCTCGCAGGTTTGTGCGGTGTCGTCCAAACGGGCAGGTCTCCTGGCTTCCGATTCAAATGTCGATGGCCTTCCCACAAGATGTAGTCCTTGCAGTGGCTTTTTTGATCGACAGATCGCTATTAAGGATACTTCTTGACGTACCCATTAGCGCTCGGTTAACAGTGGCGGGACCGCAGCGGTATTGAACCGCACTTCCCTATTAAGCTTCGGAACAAATTTCCTCCGAATCACCCGTTCACACTATATTTTGTTGTCTTGGATTAAGATTATCCCAATATATTGTGTTTGTAAATGCCTATTTTTTAAAAATCACCATTGAAAAATAATGAAAAATATGTCGAAAGCAACTGCAATGCGGGTCGAACGGGATGGAACGAAAATGTGAATTTTTTTATCTTGGTAATTCGCTGCCGTATTTTTTTCTAAGTTTGTTTAGTTCATCCAGTTTGTGTAAATGAGCCTCTTGATTTCTTTTTCCGACTGCAATAATCAGGTTCTCAATGAGGAAGGTGGGGGCGATCATGGAGTGAAATTCCCATGTTTCTCCCCGGCTGGCGAACAGAGTAGTATCGGTCTGATCGGAGAAATCTGAAATCAGTCGGTCCGTAATAAGCAATGTACGATAGCCTTGTTCTTTAGCATGCTGAACAATCACCTTTGCCTCAGGCAGCAGACGAACGAAGCCAAAAATGACGACGAGGTCTCCTTTATAAATATGAAGCAAATCCTCAAAGAGTTCACTGCCGCCACGGTCGAGGCGTCTGATAGATAAGCCAAAACGGCGAAGTCGGTAGTGCATCAGTTCGACGAGACCTGCCGAAGGTCCTGGACCATAGAGATATACAGTGTTGGCAGAGAGTAGAGCAGACACAGACGCTTCTATGGCTTCAGGGGAATAATGCTGCACCGTTTCCTCCAGATTTCGTATGCTCACATTGAGCAGCTGTCCCGGAAGTGCATCAGCATCCCCTTTGTCCATAATGCTTTTCATTTTGCCGGCTGGTGTTACTGGCGTTACTTCCAGTTGTTCACGAACATGAGCCTTGAAGTCTTTAATGTTCTTGAAACCGACAGAACGCCAAAATCTGGAAACCGAGGCTATGCTAAGCCCCAGAGCATCCCCAATTTCCTGTTCGGTGGAGAATAGCACGGTATGCAAATTTTTCTGAATATAGTCAGCTATCTTATATTGAGCTGGAGATAAGGTATCAGTATTCCAGTCCAGTTTCACGGAGGCCCCTCTCTTTCGGCTGTAAATTCGTTCATATAGAACTAGATTATCATAGTTGAAAATGGGCTGTGAACTAAAATCGAAATCGATGAAATATTTCTTACATAAATTATAGTTATGTAATTATTTTTACATATCGTTTACATGACACGGCTTTGGAGTTAATACTTCCTCTCTATATTAGATTTATCCGAATAAGGGAGGTAGCTAAGGTGGTTCAATTAAAAAAGAGGTACGTGCTTACTCAGTCACAAAAAATGATGGTATTTATTTTGTCGATGTCCTTGTACGGCTTATCCAACATGATTACGGAATTAATTCCATCGTTCCAGTTAGGTCCCATTGAATTGTCAGTAGAGTACTTTGCGTTTATTCCGCTTACACTTTGTATTTTGTTCCATCCATTTTATGCAGCGGTTGGAGCAGCGCTTGGTGAGATTATTTTTGGCGAAGTGATGCTAGGACAGTTTGGCGGTCTGGGCGAGTTGGAAAAATTCATCGGGTTTTCACTAGCGATGTTTATTGCGGGTTGTCTGGTGAATGATCCTAAAAATCGCAGACAGGTCGGCATTGCGGCAATGACCGGAGTCATTATCCATCAGTTCATCAGCTGTGCTGTTGATATTGCCAAGGTGTGGATTGGTGTTGAGGAATTTGAAGCTGTACCGGGCTTGGCACAAAGCGTGGTTGTCGTGGAAGGTGTATCTTTTCTGAATGATGTGTTGTTCTCCGGCATCTTATTTGCTCTGTTGCCTACACTGTATCTCGTACCTCGGTTGTATGGCAAAATTGAACCACTTCTTGGCATGAAGCCGCGTAATAACAAGACGAAATATTCATTGGGAGAAATTATCGCTCCGAGGTTGGTTGTGATCTCTATTATCCTGGCAGTCACTGCGGCTGTTGCAGAGTTTATGTCTGAATCGGATATGGCGCTCATTGAATGGGACGCGGACTTTCTGGAAAGCATCGGAGGATGGTTCATTTGGGTAAGCATAGGTGTTGCCGCGGTGGTTGCACTTATTACGATTGTAATGCTGCTGCGTAAAGGGAAGAAAACACCGACTAATGTGGACGGAAGTCAGCAGGCATAATTCAGGTGACAGGGAGGATAAGCATGACAGAGCAGGAGGTTGTTCACCGAGAGGTGGCGGCTGTCGATCATACCGATTATATCGTGTCTATGGATGATGTTACTTTTACGTATCCTGGTTCAGAGGAGCCTGTATTAAACGGGGTAACTTTGCAGATTAAAAGAGGGGATTTTGTCGCGGTAATCGGAGGGAACGGCAGTGGTAAGTCGACGCTGTGTAAAACGTTAAACGGACTCATTCCCCATTACTACGTAGGTGATTTTGCAGGATCAGTAACTGTGAATGGCTTAAACAGCTTGGAATGTGACGTTGCCCGGCTATCGCGTCATGTTGGATATGTGTATCAGGATTTTGAGAATCAGCTAATTCGTCCAACGGTGCTTGATGATGCCAGCTTTGCTCCGCTTAATTATGGATTTAAGGATTATTTAGAGCGGGGCAAAAGGGCGCTGCAGCTTACTGATCTCAAGGTCGACCATAACGAATATATTTGGCAATTGAGCGGCGGACAGAAGCATCAGCTAGCCCTCGCCGGAGCAGTGTCGCTGGACCCTGAAATTCTCATTATCGATGAGCCTGTCGCTCAGCTTGATCCCTGTCATGCTAAAGATATTTATGATCTGTTAAAGAATTTGAACGAACGACATGGCAAGACGATCATCGTCATCGAGCATCATACGGAGTTTATTGCGGAGTATTGCAAAGAGGTTATTCTCATGGATAAGGGCAGGGCGATCTGGTCGAAGCCTGTGAAGGAAGCACTTCGTGAGCTGGAACAATTAAAGGCTAGTCAGATTTATCCTCCTCAAGTTACTCAGGCCGCTTCTCTAATAGTAGAAACCAGTAATGTGGGCCCGAATTCATATCCTGTGAGACTGGAAGAAGCCGTGCGGTATTTTGAACAATTGGCGGAAACGATAGGAACAACAGTTGCAGGAACAGCATCGGCAGCAATTCCAGCAGATAGGGAAGCTGAGGGTGAGAGTAAACCTCTCATTCCTCCGGTGATCGAAATGGAGCACATTAAATTCTCTTACCGGACAGTAACTCGCCAGCGCAAGACGGTGCTGCAGGATGTCAGCGTTTCTTTTCAGCGTGGAGATTTAGTGGCGTTGGTCGGCAACAATGGAGCAGGCAAATCTTCGTTAATGCGATTAATTACCGGGGTGACAAAGCCGGAAGGTGGTTATGTCCGGGTGAAGGGAACAAATACAGCGGATACTTCGCCGGAGGAGCTCGCAAATACAGTCACTTATATCTATCAGAATCCAGAAGAGATGTTCATTGAGGATTCCATTCGCAAGGATATCGAGTTCTTCCTGAAAGCCAGACGTGTTGAAGGCTATCAGCAGAAGGTGGATGAGATCGTGGAGACCTTTGGACTAACCGAGCTTCAGCATCGGGATGGTCGTCTGCTTAGCGGAGGGCAGCAGCGGAGGGCTTCGCTAGCGATTGGAGTCGCCATGAATCCATCGATTATTTTGCTGGATGAGCCTACAGCAAATCTGGACATCGCGACACGTAAAGATATTACACGGCTGTTGCTGGGGCTGAATCAGCACGTAGAGACCGTAATTGTAGCTACGCATGATATGCAGCTTGTAGCCGAATGGGCGAATCGTGTCATCGTTATGAACCAGGGAAGCATTGTTCGTGATGGGACAAGGGAATCGGTGTTTGAGGATAGTGAGCTATTGGAGCTGGCAGGGCTGAATGCCCCGCAGATTATGGAGCTGAGCCGTAAGCTCAATATGTCGCCGCTTAGCTATACGGTGGATGATTTTGCATATCGCTGGAATGCAGTCTTGCCGGAGCATAAGAAGCATCGAGATCAGGAGAACGGGATCGAATCTGGGCAGGAGGTGATTGAAAATGGAATATGTTCGTAAACTGATGGACCGTGTATCTGTCGAGGGAGTCAAAATAGAGCTGCTAAATACAGCTTACGGAAATGGCAACACTTTTCTAGCCAAGCTGGATCCAAGAACGTTATTTGCCTGGTATCTCTATTTCGGGATTGCTCCTTGGTTCATTCACGATGTTGTACTGCTAATAGGGCTATTCCTGTTCATGACTGTGACGACTATAATGTCTCGAGTCAGTCCGCTCATCATTTTCATATTATGTCTTGGACTGCTGAGCCAAGCCGGATATTTGCTTGTGGTGTCATGGATATTCGGTGGAGGCTGGGACACTATTTTACCTCTGCTTGTATTGACTACAAAGCTGTCGGTCATCTCTATGGCCAGCATTACGGTATTTTGCAGTATGGACCCGGAAAAGCTGAGTGACGGTTTATTAAGCATTGGAGTCCCTAAGCAGGTGTCTTTCGGCATCGCCTACGGGTACAGAATGCTGCCCAGTCTGCTGGAGGAATATCATCATATTTTCCTGTCCTTCCGTCTAAGAGGTGTAGCACCAAAGCGTCACGGAATTTTGTACTGGAGAAGCATTGCCTATTTTCTGAAAATTGCCGTGTTGTCCTTTTATCCTCTAATTCTTAGCATCGCCAAAAGGACTAGAACAACAGTGGAAGCGTTGGAAGCCAAAGGCTTCTCTTACGCCTATCAATCGCCTGAGGTCAAAAAAAACAAGCTGTCCTACATGAAGTTTACGATTCGTGACGGTCTGTTTATAACGGTATCAGCGCTGTACGTCTGTTTGCTATATTTGTTTGCTGCATCATATACCTTTTAATATTATTTATTTTTCCACACAGTAAAGGAGAAGCTTATGAAAATCGATTTGCACACTCATGTGAAGCTCGCCAAAAAAACATCGTTCAGTCATGACTATTTCAAGGAAATGATGGCTGAAGCGCGCACCAATGGCCTTGATGCCGTGGCGATGACGGAGCATTTTAATACATGGCGTTATGAAGATATTTATGATGTGCTTGATGCGAACTATCCCTATGAACACGGATATTATGTAGCAGAAGGGGTAAAGGTGTTCCCTGGAATCGAGGTGGACATTCAGGAGACCGGGCATATTCTCATTGTTGGTCAGCGGGAAAACGTACTTGAGCTGAGAGGGCGTCTGGAGCCTTATACTGAAAAAGGAGAGTTCATCAAGTTTGAAACCTTGCTGGACTGGAGCGAAGAGGGAGGTTTCCTGCGGATCGGGGCCCATCCATTTCGGGAGGGAACACCTCTGCATCATTTGCCCGATGAACTGCTTCGGAGATTGGATGCTTTTGACCTGAACGGCAAGGATATTTATAGTCAAGGCTTGAAGCCGTATCAGGCTAAAATCAACCCATTTGCTGAACTGCTCGGCAAACCGGTTGTCGGAGGCAGCGATACACATCAATTCATGCAATATGGCAGCGTGGTGAACCATTTTGATGAGGAATTTAAAACCGTTCAGGAATTAAAAGAGCTCATTCACCGTGCTGCATACCATATCGAAGTATCCCCATGCTTAGAGACAAAAGTGAAAGCAGCCAACATCATTAAGGCTCTGCTTAAGCAAAACCTTTCCATTCCAGAGGAAGTGGTCTAGGAATAAAGCGCGGCTCCCAGGGTATTGGGGGTCGCGCTTTTGTGTAGATTTTATTTCAATATAATATCAAGGGATTTTTCTATTTCCAGTCCTCTTTTGAAGAAGACAGTATATTCACCTTTTGGCCACTTCAAATTATTTAATGCCAATTCAAATGCGGCCAGATCCGCTGTTTCTCGCATGTCTGTCTGCTGAAGAATTTCAGAATTAGCGATCAATCGTCTGTCATTGATAAATTCAGTATTGGGGTCAACGATTTCAGCAAATTCAGTACTGGCCTGATAACCAATCAGCAGGTCGTATTCAGTGTGTGCGCCCCAGTTAATCACCACGTTATAAAATAAAACAACTGCTCCAACTATCAGTAAAATTATTGCATATCTCATTTTCAGCATATTATTGTCCCCTGTATATATTTTCCTTGAAATGCAGGTTCTTAAATTGTACTACAACTAAGGTATAACGTCTGTTTGATAAAAAGCAGAGATAGTTGTTAAAATAGTGAAGTGAGTTTTGAAAAAGGAGGAATAGTAATGGCAATTGCGGAAGTAACCGTTATTCCAATCGGGACAGGAAGCACCAGCCTTAGTCCATATGTAGCTGATTTGCAACGAGTACTTAAAGAGCAGAAGGGGATCAAGTATACATTAACTTCAATGAGTACAATTATTGAGGGACCGCTTGATGAAGTGTTCGCCGCCATTCGTGCGATTCATGAGGCTCCTTTCCAATCGGATGCTCAGAGAGTATCCACTTCAATCAAAATCGATGACCGCCGCGATAAGGAAAGCTCCTCCGAACAGAAGCTGCGTTCTGTACTGGAGAAGCTGCAGTAGATTTTCCCATATGCAGATGGTTGCAATATTTGTGAATCGGCGTATAATAATTTTTGTTTCACTTTACAAAGTGAATCTGCTGGTGTAGCTCAGGGGTAGAGCAACGCACTCGTAATGCGTAGGTCGGGGGTTCAATTCCCTTCACCAGCATACTTAACTAACTTTCTAAGCAACAGCGCGACTTCCGGGGATTTCGGGGGCCGCGCTTTTTGCTGAAAAACCTTATCCCCTGAACATTTCACTAATTGCTATTTTGGGATTTGTATATCTTCCTTTTTTTTCAGTTTCTTTTCCGTATTGAATTGCTTTCATAGGACAGTAATGAACACACGCCAGGCATTGAGAGCAGCGTTGTCCCCATTGTGGCTTTTCATCCACTTTAATGTTATTTAAATTACAGACCTTTTCACAAGTACCACAACCGGTACAGCGATGATCTGCCTGAAACTTTGTAGTATCGATGGCATTTTTATTAAATAAAGGATTAATAATGCCGGTTAATAGCCACGGGAGAGGACCTTTTTCTACCTTAAACTCTCCATTTACTCTTTGGTCAATAGCATGGTTGATATATTTCAAGGTTTCATCAGAAGCGGTAAGCTTTTTGTGCTCTACTTCTTTGGAATCCACGTCACCCATCATAATATAGTTATTTGGCATTGGGATGGAGAACCCGCTGTTTAAAAGGATGTCTTTTTTTCTTAATCGATTTTGCATCACTTTCATCGTATTTCCTATGCTGCCTCCGCAAGTAACAATAGAGAAGACATAGTTTCCCCGGTAATTGTTCAGGTGCAGCTTCTCAATAAATTCAAGCACGATGGTGGGCGGTCCCCACGCATAAACAGGATATACAAAACCTGCGATTTCATCATCTCTCAGACAGTATTCATGGCTTTCTTCGGCTCTGTTCTCAGCTTCAGCTATTGAAATCAACTTTTCTCCAGTATGAAGAGCAATCATTTTTGCGGCATATAGCGAATTTCCTGTCCCGGAAAAATAAAATATCATCGTATCACCTCAATCCCAGTTTTATTTACCCTGCGCTTCGTCCAATGCGTGTTCTATCGCTTTGAGATAGGCTTTGGAGGTAAGGGTTGCACCGCTTATCGTATCCACCTGCAACGACTGCGACTGGATTACTCTGCCGAACAATTCATCGGAAAATGAGGGTGGCCGCTTTTCCTTCTGCTCTATAAGCTTGATGTTTGTGACCTTCTTGGAGGATACGGTGACCTGTACTTTATTGGCCCTCCATTTATACATGCCGCCTTCATAGTCCCCAAGATAAGTGCCATCATGAAGCTGCTCAAAGTTCACGGTTCCGATCGGGAGGTTTTTGGCTTCACGCCGCTCTCCCTCAGTAAAGAGTAATGCTCCTCCCAAACCGACGACTACAACACTCACGAATACGATACCTGCGATCAGCAATTTTCTTTTCCTCCTTCTTGTCATTCTGATCTTCTCCCATCATGAATTCAAAATATTCGTTCGAATACCCTTATCAGCCTGAAAGCGATCTTTCAAACCCTGTGAGACATAAACCTGTAATTCCGAATCAACGAGAATGACCTCAGCCCCAGGAAAGTTTGCTAGGAGTTTACGTCCTTTTTCTATTCCGGCTACAAAAAACAGGGTAGACAACGCATCCGCAGTCGTGGCGCTGTCCGCAACTATGGTTACACTAATCAACCCTGATTCCGCTGGATATCCTGTATGTGGATTTAAAATATGATGCCGCCTTTTTCCATTACGATCCCAAAAGTATCGCTGATAGTCTCCGGATGTAACTACTCCTTTGTCAGCTACAGAAACAGCACCAATTAAACGCCCTTCCTGCCGAGGATGACGAATACCCACGCGCCACGGAGAGCCATCTGGCTTTGTTCCCAGCACAGCAACATTTCCACCTATATTTGTACAAGCCGATGTGACATCAAATTTCTTGAATACTTCTATTAACTTATCGCTGGCAAATCCTTTGCCTATTCCCCCCAAGTTAACGGACTGTCCTGCTTTTTGAAGTCCTGCGGTCTTTTCATTAGGATTCAATATCAAAGCAGCATAGTTCACTAGGGCGAGAACCCTCCTGATTTTCGCTTCATCCGGAATTTCGTATGAATTCTTATAATCCCACAGGGCTACTAGTGGACCGATGGTGACATCAAACAATCCTTGACAAAAGCTTGAGAAATGAACAGCCAATGACAACAACTCGTAGGTATCAAGGCTCAGCTTCTCGCATTGTATACCTGCGGACCTGTTGATCCTGCTAATTTCGCTTCCGGGTATAAAACAGCTCAGCATTTGTTCCAACCGTACCGCTTCACCAGCAACAGCTCTGAGTGCTTCTTCTGCATGCTTTCCGAAAGCTCTGTGTGTCATCTCTGTATTCATCCCAAAGTTAATGGACTGGGTATTCATGGTTTTGCTCATTGTTCATTGCAAACCCCCTTTCACATATCAGTCGGATGTTGGCGTAAGTTTCACTAGCACTATTTTGAATGCTCGGTTAATCCTTTCATGACAAACTCCGCCATGTAATCTAAAATCTGCGGGAAATGCTGAACCCCGATTTCTTCCTTATGTGTATCTATACTGATGATCGCTGTAAAAAAAGCCATGATAAGCTCAATATCAATATCGTTTCTTATTTTTCCTTCAACCTGCCATTGCCTGAACAATTCCGCAAAGCTGCCATATAAGAAATCAACCTTATCAATGCCGTTCTCTTCACGGTAAAGCTCCTCCAGCATGCCGTAGACATCTTTGTTGTACCATTGTCTTAATATCGGACTGGAGTTCATACCAATGATGTTCATAGATAACAACTTCTTGAGTAATGTTAAGGGATCATCCTTCAAGTCCACGGAGTCCATCATGCTCTTTTTAAGCTTCACGTTTTCTTCTAAAAAGATCTCCAGGAAAAGCTTTTCTTTGGAAGGATAGTAATTATAAAATGTACCGACCCCGACCCCAGCCATTTTTGTAATGTGGGACACATTGGTATCTTTAAATCCTTTGGAACTGAACAACTCTTTTCCGCTATTTAGAATAATCGTTTTTTTATCTTCCACGTTGTAAACCTCCGACTAACTTGAATTTGCAGCATACGCTAATGACACGCAATTCCATTTTTTGAATGAATATTTTTTTATTCATTCAGATTATAGCATGAATTTCCTTTTATGTAAGGGGAGATTTTATAGATCTTTCCACATTTTAAAGTTAGTTAGTAGGACTCCTTTACGCTCAACATTCTGAGACTCCTTCACTTTGAATCCCATATGTTTGAAGAAAGGTTTGGCTGTAATGCTAGCCTCTGTGCTCATTTCCGTCAGATGGAGCTTCCTTGCTTCAGTCTCAAGTGCAACTACTAACGCCGAAGCTACTCCTTGCCCCTGAAAATTTTTATGCACAAACAGCCTTTCAATGTGTCCTTGCGGAGTCATATCAGTAAAACCAACTATAAATTCGTCTTGTTCAGCGACAAGTGTAAAATTGCTGCTAAGTGAACCGTTCCAGGCTTTCTGTCGTAAATGTTTTTCCTCATTTGGCGCCCAGGCATCGAGCTGTAATTGCGAGTAGTCCTTCTTGTTGACAGAATGGACCGTCTCATAAAACAAGTCAATGATCCGGGTTATATCCGATTCAACATATCTTCTGATTTTCATGATCCCAGCCACACCTCCATATTTATTGATGCCAATGATTGTGATCGTTATTTTACTTCTTTTAAAAGCTCAGGATAAATGGTTTAGACTCCTTAGAGTTTTTTGCAGACATTGTATATCAAAATAATTGAAAATTCAAAATTTATTGGAGTGAAGTGAGGGTTATTTATAGGTCACCCGTGATTTACATACTGGACTAATATTCAGGAGGGTTATACAATACGATTTGTTGACCATGCGCAGTGTGGGAATTTCAAATGGGGTGAATCGATGCGACTAAAACAAGGTATGCACAAATTGGCCGTTATATGTGGATTGCTGGCCATATCGTCGGTTATAGTATCTGGCTGCAGCGGAAATGGGGATAAACCCGGCAAGCAGGCGTCAACGGAGCCGGTGGCAAGACAATATTATATTTTCGATACGGTGGTTAACATTAAATTATATGATGACGCCAAAGCTGAGGAGCATCTGGATCATATCGATACGATGCTAAAAACGTTGGACAAGGAGCTGAGCCGGACGCTGGAAGGCAGCCAATTGTACAAAGTGAACGAGGAGGCTGGCAAACAACCGGTTGAGGTTTCGGAAAATACAGTGGCAGTTGTGAAGCGATCTATCGCTTATGCGGAGGATTCCGGAGGGTTGTTTGACCCTACGGTTGGAGGTTTGGTCGATCTTTGGAATATTGGCAATGGTGGCGAACACGTGCCGGAGCCGGAAGATTTGCAGCGTGAATTGAATCTCGTCGGCTATAAAGATATCGTTCTGGATGAGGCCAAACGGACAGTTTTTCTTAAGCGTCCTGGTATGGTCCTCGATCTCGGTGGCATCGGGAAAGGATATGCGGCTGATGAAGTTGCTAGATATTTACGGGAAGAAGGAGTAAAAAGTGCGCTTGTAGACCTTGGCGGCAGCAGTATCATCGTCATCGGAAGTAAACCAAACGGTGACAGCTGGAATATCGGACTGCAGGATCCCGACAGTTCTCGGGGAATTAGCGTTGGTACTATTCGGCTGAACGATCATGTGATCGACACATCTGGCATTTATGAACGGTATTTCATTGAGGACGGCGTTATGTATCATCATATCCTCGATCCCCGCACCGGTGCGCCAGCGCAAAACGACTTGAAAAGTGTAACGATTCTAGCCGATAACGCCATGGATGCCGATGCTTTGTCAACTTTTGTTTACGTGATGGGCTTGGAGGACGGTCTTCAATATATGGAGAACCTCGGTGATGACACGGAGGCCATGTTCATTACGGCGGACGATAAAATTTATGTGACCTCCGGATTAAAGGATTCCTTTCAAGTATCAAGCGCTCAGTATACCTTGGTGGAGTAGGGTAACATTAAAAAGGAGCTTCGTAAACCGCACCTTGGCGGGATATGAAGCTCCTTTCGTTTATTACTCTTTATTTTTCGTTTCCCTATAATCCACGATCGGCTTAATAATCTGCAAGATCAGTTTGATCTTTTCGGGAGAGCAGCGCTCCAGCATTTCTACGATTTCATGTCTCAGATAGTCCTTCGTAGAGCTGTTGGTACCGCTAAGAATATATTCTGGGGATTCTTCAAGAACGACGCAGAGCTGGGACAATCTCTCCAGACTGATCGCCGTTTTTCCCCGTTCGATCTTGCTTATATACGCATTGGAAACATCAAGCATTTCAGCTACCACTTCCTGCGTCAATTCGCGTTCTTCTCTAGCTTGCCTGATTCTTTTGCCAATCAGCGAATAATCGTAACTCATGTCCATCACCTGTCTAAATTGTAACAACCATGGTGGAAGCGTTACATGCATAATAAGTTAAATTGAACTTATGGGTTAAATGTGATAGACTAACAATTGAATTTTACTTTTATGGCTTAAGTTTCCTTTAATGGATGTTTGGGGGATTTTCCGGTATATTCAAATAACGTTGTTATTGGCGGTGAAACGGGGAGGTAAGCGAAGTGGATATGCTGAATCCTGATTGGAGAATCATCAAAGCTTTCTTGATACGCTGTGATGAATTGCGGATGTACGAATGTCTGGAGAAGATTCCGGAACTGATGGGGGAGTATCCGGAGTATGCCCCAAAAATATGGGACGTAGCCGAATTCTTTTTCAGTAACGGAAGGCTTCGTGCAGCAACCGCACTATATGAAGGCATTGCCACGTTTTCGGAACAGCTTGATGCCGGCAGGCTGGCGATGTGTCAATTTCGTTTATGGCAGCTTGCAATTCGGAACAATTTGGGCGATCCATATGCGTCGCTTCGGTTCATTCCTTTCCGGCATCGGCTACCCGAGGCGTACGTACTCGATGGTCTGCTGCTGTTAGCCAAAAACTATGCTATCCGCGACAGATGGGAGGAAGCCGAAAAATATGCCGACGAATTATATAAGCTTATTCTGACAGTGTGTCAAAATCGGCGGAAATACAGGTTGAAGCAGCGCCACACAACACAGTTTCCACTAATTACATATTACGGCGAAGCCTGCTTGTTAAAGGCAGCCGCGCTTGAACAACAGGAAAGATATCTTGAATCCATGGAGTGGATTAAGAAAAGTGCTATTCTGAGCCGATTCGAAAAATTGGACGAACAGGGCCGGATGGAAGCAGAGCGATTCCGTGTGCTGGCGTTGGGGAGCCGATTTTCCCTTGAGGTCAAGCGGGGCGATCGGCAGATCATCGTAGAATATGTCATCTTTATGCGGGAATATGAAAGCGAGGTGCTCAGGGGGCTGATTGCATTGCTCATTTCCGCCAATACATACGACTATTCCATTGATCAGCTCCTGCGTTCGTTTACGGACCTCGATTTACAGCCTGTCCCGCCAAATGGCGAGGATGGAACGGAGCAGTATTATATTGACCGCCACAGTTATATCCAGTATTGCTACCATTATGCGGACTATTGCTTCCGAAGAACCTGTTATGACGTAGGTGCAGAGTTCATGTTCCGTGCGCTTGAGCTGGTGGCAGGGGAAAGAAATTACGTTTTTGTGCTTCAATGTACGATCCTGTTCGAGAAGCATCGTGAACATTTCACGCCCGGGCAAACCGCGCAGTATGAGCGGTTATGTGAGAAAATCAAAAACCATAAGGAGCCGAAAACTACTGTGTTTCGCGACTATTTCCTCATGCTGGTCAAGGGGATGTCGTCACCCTGTGTTGAAGAAGGTGCGAAGAGGAAGTTTTTATATATATAATACTAATTATGACAAATTTCACATTCACAATGCAGTATAGTAGAGCTGTAATATATTTTAAATTTGAAAGGAAGAGGAATAATGAAAAAGAAATCGTTTACTCTATTTGCCTCTCTGCTAATCACCGCTGCAATAAGCACTGTTACCGTAAACGCTTCCGGGGATATTGTTCCGACCATGACCTCCAATACGACTTATACCGGGACAGGCTATTTAGGAGGCTACGCCTATGCGTCCAGTGAGTGGGCGTTTCACGAGGCGTACAAAGCATTCGATGACGATAACAGCACATACTGGTCATCGTCCAGCGGGAGCTATGGAGAGCTGCACTTCCAGCTTTTTGGTGTTAAAAAAGTTACCAGCTACACGCTAAGAACCTCTTCCCAAGATGTTAGTCATGCCCCTAAGGACTGGACGTTTGAGGGGTTCAATCTTAGTGAAGGAAAGTGGGTTGTATTAGACCAGGTTTCCGGCTACCTTTCCTATCCAAACTACACACATACACGCACCTTCCCGAACACAAAAAACTACGACCGTTATCGGATCAAAGTAACTGCCAACAATGGAGCTTATTCCACATCGATCGCTGAAGTACAGATGTTTGAATAGCAATCAGGTTGAGGGCGCGGCTTTCGAGGTTATCGGAGGCCGCGCTTATTTATATGGAAATCTCCATATTTAATTAAATCGATAGTACTCAAGTAATCTGAGTTGATGGGCTTCTTCAGCTTGGGTTAAGTAATTAGCCAAGCCTATAATATAACGTTGATTGTCCTCCTCGTACCAAAGCGCTCCGAAGCTGGATAGCTCCAGACTTTTCGGCTCCAATACATTGGGAATTGTACCTATAAAAAATGTTCTAATGCTATCCTTATATTCTAGAAAGAGATGTCTTAATGTAATCTTAATACTGCTGGCAAAGTCATAATACGATGCTGATATGGCCCATGATATACTTAATATTTAGAAGATACTAATACCAAGATCGTCGGAAAGCAGGCCTTGAGATGGCAGCAAAAAAACCGGGTAAGCTGAAAATTTTTATCGGATATGCACCAGGCGTTGGTAAAACCTGTGCGATGCTGAACGCTGCCCATGAGAAGCAAAAAGCTGGAGTAGATGTGGTAGCCGGGTATATTGACCCTCATGGCAGACCAGATACTGCGGCTCTCCTGAAAGGTCTGGAAATGCTACCGCATACGAGAAATTCCAATGGAGAGAATGCCTTTAATGAATTTGATCTAGACCATGCTCTTCAAAGAAGTCCTGAGCTTATCCTGGTTGATGATCTGGCTCATGCGAATACGGCGGGCTTCCGTCACAAAAAACGATATCAGGATGTTGAGGAGCTTATCCGAGCAGGCATTGATGTGTATGCAACGATAGATGTTCAGCAGATTGAAAGTCTGGCAGATATAGTATCCACCATTACCGGAGGGAATGTACAAGAACGCATTCCAGACAGTGTGCTTGACCGTGCAGATCAGGTGGAGCTGGTTGATATTGACCCTGATGCTTTGATTGATCGCTGGAGAAGTGGAAAGCTGTATCCTAATCAGGAGACACAAAGAGTCTATGCTTATTTATTTACTAGAGAGAAGCTGAGTGGTTTGCGTGAGCTTGCTTTGGGCAAGATAGCAGACCAGGTAAAGCGAATGGCGGTACAAATTAGCGGGCAGGTAGCAAGTAATGAAAACACTGTAAAGGAGCATATTCTGGTTTGTCTATCTTCGGCTCCATCCAATAAAAAAGTGATTCGAACGGCGGCTAGGCTGGCTGAAGTTTTTCATGGTCATTTTACGGCCTTGTTTGTGGAGACAACAGAATATCAGCAATTAACTACAAAAAATAAAGCTGGGCTGCGGGAAAACCTAAGACTAGCCGAGCAACTGGGCGCTGAAATTGCGACTGTATATGGAGAAGATGTTCCTGGACAGATTGCGGAGTATGTCAACACGAGTCGGGTATCGAAGATCGTATTGGGGCGTTCTCCAAACAAAAGGAGAGGACTCTCAAAATCCACGGTCGTAGACAAATTAATCTCCCTGGTTCCCAATATTGAGACATATATAATACCCTACAACGAGTCTACGGTTTATAGAAGAATGCCACTCTACCTCAAATCTCCTATGTTATCCTTGGCTGATATAGTCAAGACCGCTTCTTTTCTGATTGTATGTACGTTGGCTGGATTATGGTTTAAGTCACTAGGGTTCAGAGAGGAAAACATAATTACAGTTTATATTCTGGGTGTTCTTTTTAACGCTATGGTTACAAAAGGCAGGCTGTACAACGTTGTTTCTTCCATTATGAGTGTGCTCATATTCAATTATTTTTTTACCCAACCCTATTATTCCTTACAAGCATATGACTCCGGTTATCCTGTGACTTTTCTGATTATGCTCTCGGCCTCTTTTATCATAAGTACATTGACTATGCGGGTAAGGGAGCAGGCTCATCAATCCGCACAAAAGGCTTATCGTACAGAAGTGTTGCTGGAAACAAGCCGCAAACTGCAGCAGGCAAAAAATTTACCGGCCATCATTGAGGCAACAGCCCAGCAGTTGGTAAAGCTGTTAGATAAAACGATTATTTTTTATACTGTTCAGCAAGAGGCATTGTCCGAGCCGCAGATTTATTTTAAGCACGAATTAGCTGTCGATACTCAGGCTTATACTGGAGAGAGTGAACATGCAGTAGCGGAATGGGTGTATAAGAACAACAAGCGGGCGGGAGCGACTACGGATACCTTTTCGACTGCAAACTGCCTGTATCATGCTGTCCGTGGCGGTGATTCGGTGTTTGCAGTAGCGGCCATTGTTATGGATCAGGAAGAGCCTTTAGAGATTTTTGAGAAGAGTCTGATGATTGCCATGCTGGATGAATGTGCATTGGCACTCGAGAAAGAACATCTGAACGAGAAACAAAAAGAAATTTCTATGCAGATCCAACAGGAGCAGCTCCGCGCAAATCTGCTTCGGGGGATTTCCCATGATTTGCGTACCCCTCTAACCAGCATTTCGGGCAATGCAGATATTCTCATAGGAAATTCTGAGGTGCTAAGTGAGGAGCAGAAAATGAGGCTGTATAAGGATATCTATGACGATTCCATGTGGCTGATTCATCTGGTTGAGAACCTGCTTTCCATCACCCGTATTGAAAACGGAACTTTAAACCTGAACCTGCAAGCAGAGCTAGTGGAGGAGGTCATCTCGGAAGCGCTGCTTCATGTAAATCGTGATAGCGAGAACCATATGATTGACACGGTTTTGGATGAAGAACTGCTTATGGCCCGAATGGATTCCGGACTCATAGTACAGGTTCTTATCAATCTTGTGGATAACGCAATCAAGTACACGCAATGTGGTTCACACATCATACTTTCAGCTAGGCGTGACAAGCAAATGATTATACTGGAAATCTCTGACGATGGTCCAGGTATTGCAGAAGAAGTCAAAGCAAGACTGTTTGACATGTTCTATACCGCAAATAATGTCCGTGGGGACGGGCGTCGTGGCTTAGGTTTGGGGCTTGCTCTATGTAAATCGATAGTGAATGCCCATGGAGGTACTATTGGTGTTAGAGATCATTTTCCGAAGGGCACGATTTTTTATTTTACCCTACAGGCTGAGGCGGTGAGTGTATATGAATAAACCTTTTATACTTGTTGTGGAGGATGACAAACCTATTCGTAATCTGATCACGACCACTTTAGAGACTCAAGGCTATAAATATCACACGGCGGTGACAGGAGAAGCTTCAATTATTGAAGCGGTGTCCAGACAGCCAGATTTGATAATTCTGGATTTGGGACTGCCGGATATGGACGGAGTAGATATTATCAAAAAGGTGCGGACATGGTCGACTATCCCCATTATCGTCGTCAGTGCACGAAGTGAAGACAGGGATAAAATAGAGGCGCTGGACGCAGGAGCAGATGACTATCTTACAAAACCATTTAGCGTGGAGGAATTGCTGGCAAGGCTCAGGGTCAGTCTACGGAGAATCCGGTACGATAACGATAAGCTTCCTAAGGAAGCCTCAAGTTTTATCAATGGGCATTTAAAAATTGATTACGCGGCGGGATGTGTGTGGTTGGATGAAGAGGAAATTCATCTGACGCCAAGTGAATATAAGCTTCTATGCTTGTTGGCAAAAAATGTGGGCAAGGTGCTGACCCATAACTATATATTGCATGAAATTTGGGGTAACTACCCATACGATGTCTCTGCGCTTCGCGTATTTATGGCCACCTTACGTAAAAAAATTGAACAAAAATCCTCACAACCAAAATATATTCAAACACATATAGGAATAGGTTATCGGATGCTGCAGGTCAGCGAAGATAACTGACATACTGGAAGGTAATGAAGAGGCCGTCCCAAAAGTTATCTAGGATAACTTTGAGGGGCGTTTCTTTGTTAGTAGTGGAAAGGCAAGATATCAGGAAAAGGATGCAAAAATACAGTTTTTTTAAAGCAGCCATGAAAGGATGAACAAAAGCCTGCAAAAATGCAGGAATATGTTTCAGAATAAACTAGTTTGAAGAGAATCCTTAGAGAAAGCCTGCACATTTGCAGGAATTTCTGGAATTCCGCATCATGACACTATTTCAC
>RCUF01000128.1_pt1 | contig 43127 bp, 35 predicted proteins | sample 2166311 | NCBI WGS metagenome assembly RCUF01 (sample SAMN09932608, study PRJNA488358) | compost metagenome | feature: garden; material: soil; isolation source: compost soil in 4-hydroxybenzonitrile-enriched culture | place: Germany: Experimental Botanical Garden Goettingen | collected 2016-01-27
GAAACGATACATCATCTGGAATTCAAATTAGTAGAGCGAGCGACCACCTGATTCCAAAAGGGTTGTGTTTCAAAGCTTTTCAATAGAAAATGATTGTAGTGTTCTTCTATTCATTGTTACAAATATTTAAATGCTAATGAATCTATATGGTATGTTTACTTTTTTTAAAAGGGTAATAATAATGTGGATATTGACTAAAAGTTTCATTGACGTATGTTAAAATTTGGACAATAATCTGAGATGGGATTATAAAAATTTGTTTTTTTATGTGAAGGGTGGTTATGACTTGGGACATACACCTACGATCTTAGCTAAGTTTGAGGATTTTTTAAAACAAAATAACTTGACTTTGGCACAATTTGCGGAGCATTCAGGTGTGCATCAAAGAACACTTAATAACTGGATCGCCAAGCATCGTCCTGTTGCTATACATCAGCTGGATCGAATCACGCTGGCCATGAGATTACCGGAAGGTTTTTTTTACGAACTATACATAGATAATTATATCATTGAGCGTTCCCCAGATTGGCGGCGAATTGAGCCGTTGTTATTTCGCTGTGCGGAACTGGATAAGTTACATGCGATCCAGCTTGTAGTGGCCCATATCATGGACAACCTCCTTTATTCCCCGAAGCTATTCGATGCGGCAGAAAAGTTATTCGCACAAGGTCAGCATAATGCTGCTTTGTTACTCTATGAGGGGATTGCAGAAGGCGAGAAGTACCAGCACTCTGAACGCTTAGCTATCTGTCAGTATCGTCTATTTACCATTCATGTGGGGGACGATCAGATGCGAAATCTCAAGGCAGCTACACGATTTGAACCCTTTGTCGAACGTCTGGATGAAATAGACCAACTTGATGCGTTGAAGGATCTAGCGAATGTGTATCGTTCATTGCACGAGTGGGATATGCTTTATGAAACAGCTCAAAAAATGAGATATAAAGCGGAAATTTGTTATTCTATGAAACAACGACAGAAGAAGCAAAAGAGCGAGGAGTCTTATATGAGGCTAAGTCGTCCCATGTTTGTGTACATTACCTATGCTGATTTACTGTGTGCCAGTGTCTGTGAAGCCCAAGGCAATTATCAGCAAGCTTTGCAGTTTACATACGCCTACGCAGATTTAGATTGGGTGATTGAGACAGACGAGGAAACCCGACACTGGATCAACTTGTTTGAGCATTGGGCAGTAGGTAATGTCTTTGTAAATAAACTTCTGTCTGGAGATACTAGTGTGCTTCCAGATTATGTTGAATATATTGTAGCCACATCAATTACTAACGAAGATGAAAAGCTCTCAAAGCTGTTGAACATTATAATAGCGGCTAACCGATATGCAATAGATGTTGATGATGTACTCTCACGTTTTGAAGTGGAGTTTAATTCTTTTGATCCAGCATCTACTGATATGTACACACATCAAGTCGTACCAGAACACATAACGCTCTTCAAATATGAACTTGCTAAATATTACTTGAATAGAGGTAGCTACTCGCATGGTTTTAAATACTTGCTAGACATTTTATCTAAATCATTAACCATTAATAAAGAAGCTTTTTTCATTAGGTGCATAAGATTATTTGAACAGTTTAAAACGTTTGCAGACGTTAAGGCTCATGTGAAGTACGAAAGTTTAGTGAGTGAAGGGCAAAGAGAAAGATCGTTTTATTATTAGTAGTAATATCCTTTACGAATAAAAAAGAGCCTCTGCTCCACTTTATTAGTGGAAACGGAGGTTTTTTGCATAGGTTTAGGAACGCCCTTATTTACGAAAACTTTTGTGATATCCTCTTTTTGTTAGGCGCATCATCCGAAAAACCAAAAAACGTCTTTTTATTCTAAAATGTGACATAGAGGAGGGGAACATGCTGATGAACCAAGGTGTGAATTTACTTCGTGTCGAGAGAGCTAGGAGGAAACTGTACCAAGTTCAGAAAAAGTATGGATTTTTAACACACCCCAAAGTAATTGAGCAATCTAAAAAGTTGGATTACCTGTTGAATCATTACCAAACATGCAGCTCGAACCAATAAGCTATTGGTGTATTAAGTGTTGCATAATACATGATTTAAAAAACTAAAATCTGGAGGTAGTGATGTTGAATCATCGAAATTCTGTAACCCCTTTTGGATGGGAGATCAAGCAAAAACTGCTCGATAAAAGAATGGATCAGAAAACTTTTTGTAGTACATATCATATTCCAGCTTCCAGATTGTCAAATCTCATTCATGGAACACGCAAGGCTACAAGATACAGAAAACAAGTATCCGAATTGCTCGGAATTGAAGAATAATATATTTTTTCTATTTTTAAAACGACTCTGTCTGAACATAAGTATTAATAAAAAGCGCTTCAATCAGAGGGTCCTTCACTTCATCCCACTTGATCTCGTCCAGGCTGTGCAGGATGGTTGTCTGATTGGTTTCTACTGACTCTGGAGTTGCTGGTATTTTTTCTTTGGGAGATGAATCAGCTGTTCCCTGATTTGCACAACCAGCCAAAGCACTCACAGAAAGTATAAGAATAGATATTATTTTAGCAACCCTATTCATGTATCTTAACACCCCCTTTGTCTTTTTATTTTTGTGGAAGAACAATGAGGGGGAATCCATCTCCAGCGTACTATTCCCTAGTATTGGTGTGATGCCGTATTGCTTTCTCGTATAGGAGTGGAATATGAGTTTTTTACAACTAATCTTATGAAAAATTCTTATATATAAGTTCTATGGTAAAGCAAGGGCGAGAAGTCGGTAACGCAAGCATAACTTGAAAATACTACGAGATTAAGGGATATTATTGCGCATATTTCCGAGGGAAGTAAGGAAAGATCAAATTTAACGCTCCATTTCGCTAATCATCTTGTTTTAGCAAAAAGCATCACCATAATTCCGATCCCTTCATCATCTTACTTTCACATGCAAATCGTTTTGAAAATAGATCATATATGATGGGGAGGTGCTGTCTCAAAAGTAGGTTTTCCTACAACTAAGACAGCTCTCTTTATTTAATAACGGTATGAAACCAGAAACCATAGAATCTGGAAACAATAGCGACTTGAGCAACGATCCGTACTTTATAGTTTTTGGGACATCCCCCGATGTTCGATGCTCAAGACGACCTTCCTCTTTAATTCCTTGACCGCACCTCTAACCTGCTCTGTCTGTGTCACGGCTGAAATCACCGCTACACCATCTGCACCTGCACGTGCGACTTCCTCAACACGGTCCACTGTAATACCTCCGATCCCAACAATCGGCACATCAATTCCCGCTTTACGCATCTCATATAAAATTGCCGGTCCCTGTACGGCATGGGCATCATCTTTCGAGATGGTGGGATAGATGGGTCCGACGCCGAGATAATCAGCACCTTGCAGGATGGCTCGACGTGCTTCCTCGATGGTATGGGCGGAGACGCCTAAAATTCGATTTCCGATACGCTCGCGGACGGAATCGGCGGATTCATCGTCCTGACCGATGTGAACACCGTCGGCGTCGAGTTCAAGAGCCAACTCCACATCGTCATTGATGATGAAGGGGACACCAGCGTGACGGCACAGTTCCTGTAGCTGGCGCGCAAGTTCGAACATAGGAACGCCCGTTAACGCGCCGAGACCCTTTTCTCGGAACTGGACCATGGTTGCCCCGCCAGCCAGAGCCTCCTGCACGACCCAGCCTGGTTCCGCGAGGCAATTCACGCTTCCAAGCACCAGGTATATCTGTAGATGGCGGCGCACCACCTCTGACAATATTCTGCCGCTCATAGAAGCATCTCCTGACGACGTCGGTAGGCCCAATGATTGGTTGGGCCGTGTCCCTGTCCCAGAGACAACGTATCCTCAATCGCCGCCTGGATGAAGGCTTTACCATTCGAGATAGCCTCCGGTACGGACATCCCTTTCCCTAATTCCGCGGTAATCGCTGCCGAGAAAGTGCACCCTGTTCCGTGTGTATGGACAGTCCGTACTCGCTTGCCGCTCAGCTCTATAAAGGCGGTTCCGTCAAAAAGCAGGTCAATAATCTGTCCGCTGATCTCGCTCTCGTCAGCGTGGCCACCCTTGATCACAACGAATTTTGGTCCCATACTGCTAATATGTCTCGCAGCCTCGCGGCGATCCTCCATCGTATGGATACTAATCCCTGTCAGGGCTTCCGCCTCCGGGATATTCGGTGTAACGACCAGGGCCAAGGGGAGCAGGTCGTCCTTCAAAGCCTGCACCGCTTCCAGCTGCAGCAGTTCAGCGCCTCCCTTGGCAATCATCACGGGATCGACGACGACCTTTTTCCAGCCGAACTTTCGGATCTGCTCGCTCACAAGACGGATGATGCCGGCATTAAACAGCATGCCAGTCTTCAGGGCATCCACTCCAAGGTCTAATCCTACGGCTTCGATCTGTTCCGCTGTTGCTTCCTCTGGTAGCGGATATACGCCGTGGACCCCTAAGGTATTCTGTACGGTAATGGCCGTAATAGCCGACATGCCGTACACGCCAAGTTCTTGAAAGGTTTTGAGATCAGCTTGAATTCCGGCCCCGCCGCCACTGTCCGAACCAGCAATCGTCAGCGCTCTGGGTACACGAACGTCTGTCATCGCGCACCACCTGCTGCTGTTGTTCCGGCTTCATGGATCGAGACATGCCCTTCTAGTGAACCTGTATGCAGTTTGGCCAGCTCGTCGAGAAAGGCAATCTGGAAGCTGCCGGGCCCCAGCTCTGCGGTACGTGCTGCGGCTCGAGAAGCTGCTGCACCGTAAAATGCCAAACCTGCTGTACCTGCGAGCAGCAGGTTGGGTTCAACAGCTGCAAAGGCACCTAACACAGAGGTCAGCAGGCAGCCTGCTCCCGTTACCTTCGTGAGCAGCGCGTCTCCGCCGCTAATCATTCGTGCTTCGGCCCCATCGGTGATGACGTCCTCTTTTCCAGTAATGACAACCATCGTATTGAGCGTTCGAGCAGCCCGAATTGCCAGATCGACATGGCCGCTGGCAGCACTGTCACCGGCATCTACGCCTTTAATCTTACGCGCTTCTCCAACAAGATGTGCGACTTCGGCTGCATTGCCCCGCACCAATGAGATTTTGACTTCACTCAGGATTCGCAGTGCCGATTCGGTTCTAAAGCTCGTTGCTCCCGCACCGACCGGATCTAGCAGCACCGGAACACCGTGTGCATTCGCCGATTGTCCAGCAATGATCATGGCATCCACCAGTTCGCGGTTCAGCGTACCGATGTTTAACACGATGGCTCCCGCTATTTTTGCCATGTCTGCTACTTCCTCGGGTGCATAGGCCATCACCGGGGAGGCGCCCAATGCATACAGACCGTTGGCCGTAAAGTTGGTGACTACCACATTGGTCATATTGTGAACGAGGGGTTTGCTGTTTTGTACCTTCGTCAGGAGATCCGAATAACTTTTTTTCCATGTACTCATAATGATTATCCTCTCTATAGTTGGTGGTTCAACAGGGCATTAACCGTACTTCACACATCGAATCGCCAGGCTGACTATTCCAAGACCGCTGCCTGCATCTGGACCGGCCATTCTTCCTGCTTATAAGCCATGTCCCAGAACTTATATTCCAGCTGGCAGCTCAGTATAAAATGCTCAATCATCCGCTCCCGCTCAGCAGCCGTTGCGTCTTCCGCCCAAGCATCTACACGTTCTCGGAACTTGAGTGTTGTATCATCAAGCTGGTCTCCATAGAAGCCAATCCATTCATAGAACGGATGAGACTCATCCGGCTTTACTTCATCCAGCAGCCTGCGACCAATCTCGGCATACGTCCACATACATGGCAGCAGCACAGCCAAGATCTCGCCCAGGCTACCCTCATGCGCAACCGTCAGCATGTGACGGATATAGTGATGAGCCGACGGAGCGAGCGGATATCCCTGCAACTCTTCATAGGTCACCCCTGCGACAGCACAGAAATTTTGATGCGGATGAACCTCGCTGTGGAGAATAAAAGAGATTTGTTCATTAAATACAGCCATATCCTCCCGATTCGTGCATTTGGAGATTGCGATGCCGTATATCCGCATGTAGGCGTTCAAATATTCAAAGTCCTGTTTTACATAGTGAATCAGCTGTCCCCTTGTCAAACTGCCTTCAGCAATACCTCTCACAAAGGGGTGCTCAAAAATCGCTTGAAAAATGCCGTCCGCCTGCCGACGGAGTTCTTCTGTAAAACTCAATTTCCCCACCTCCATCAAATTGAAGAGCAAGAAGTCCTGTAAGAATATAATTCCGGAACAACGCTAAAAAGCCGCCCCGGAAAAATGGGAGCGGCTTCAACAATAGGCCCAATACGCAAAAAAACGTTTGAAACCTTATATATGAAGGCTCCACTTTCCTACGCTAGTACGAACTAGATCAGGTTCAAAGGGTCCAAGATACGTTCTTGTCTCAGCCATAGCGGCTCCCCTAGTGGACTTCTATTCTTTTGACTATTACTGTACATACGTTCATACGCTATGTCAAACATAGTGTGCAAAATATTAAATTTCCTCTAGTTAGGTGTTTTGAGCTTAGTGAGGGTGATGAATTACACTTTCCACAGCTTTGACCTTGGCATATTCCGGTTTCCACATTGCATCTCGTATAGCTTGTTCCACATCTGAAATGTGCGCCTGAGCGACCTGATCCTGTATCGCGGCTTTTGCAACCGCAATCGCAACAGCGTACGAAACTTCGCGTAATTTTCGGATATGAGGGAGTAGCGCACCGCCAGGCGTATTCGAATCTACACCATTGGCAACAGCAACTGCTGCCGCTGTAAACATCGCAGGGGTAATCCTTTTGGCTTTAACCACAATCGCACCCAGACCCAGTCCCGGAAAAACAAAGGCATTGTTCGCCTGTCCAATCTCAAATTTCGTACCGTTATAGGTGACGGGCTCAAAAGGACTTCCGGTTGCAATCAGTGCTTTGCCATCGGTCCACCGGATCAAATCCTCGGGTACTGCTTCTGCAAGGTTTGTAGGATTGGACATGGGCATAATGATCGGGCGTTCTACATGTTTCGCCATCTCCTTGATGATCTCTTCAGAAAAGGCACCTGCTACACCGGAAGTTCCAATCAATATCGTAGGCTTCACCTGACGGATGACCTCTAGCAGTGGTATTTTGCCGTCACCCGATCGGGTCCATGAGCTGACTTCATCCTTTTTGCGCACATACGGTTTCTGATACTCCAATACGTCTTCCATATCTTCCATTAACAGCCCGCGATAATCAAAGGCCCAAAAGGACTTGAAGGAATCTTCTGCGGAAAGGCCGTCCTCAATCATAGCACCCCGAATTTGATCAGCGTTACCGATTCCTGCTGCCCCTGGGCCGAAAACAAGTATTTTTTGTTCACGCAGCGGAGTCTTGGTGACATCCACCGCCGAAAGAATCGCAGCCAAGGTCACCGCTCCTGTACCTTGTATATCATCGTTGAAGGTGAGTATACTTTGACCGTATTTTCCTATAATATGGCGTGCATTTACGCTACCCACGTCTTCCCAATGTAAAAGCGCCTTTGGGAATTGCGCTAACGTTTTGCTGATAAAAGTATCAATAAACTGGTTATAGGCTTCTCCGCGAACCCGTTTATGGCGGTTTCCGATGTACAGTGGATCATTCAGCAGCTTTTCATTATTTGTACCTACATCCAGTACAATTGGCAGCACCCGCCCGGGATGAATGCCTGCCGCAGCCGTATACACTGCAAGCTTGCCGATAGCAATGTTAATACCCCCGACGCCCCAGTCACCAATCCCTAAAATACTTTCGGAATCTGTCACGACGATCAGATCCACATCATGGCCGCTCAAACCAGAATTATGGAATGCTTGTCCAATACCGTTCGGGTTATCTATCGACAAATATATGCCTCCAGGGCGGTTGTACTCGTGACTATATTCTTGAATCGCGGTTCCTACGGTCGGCGTGTAGACTACGGGCAGCATTTGACTCAAATGATCGGTTAGCAGCCGGTAGTAGAGTACGACATTTCGGTTGTGAAGGTCGTTGAGAGAAGCATTTTTTCGCAGCATGGTGGGTTGCGCCAGAAACTGCTGATATGCCCGTACGCTCTGTTTCTCCAATGAAAGGACGGTTGGAGGAAGGATTCCTTCCAAACCCAGCTCTTTGCGTTCTTCTTCTGTAAAAGCGACACCTTTGTTCAAAAGGGGATTTGCCAACACATCCTTTCCCCGTAATGGAGTAGATAATGACCCATCGCGATTGACATAAAATGCTTCCATAGAAAGACCTTCCTTCTGTTCATTTTCATAACTATTCATAACGAAAGATGACATGTTGTCCATAGTATGGACGTGCAAATATGTTTTATTCTTGCATTTATCTATGACAAAATAACCGTATTTGTTTCTTTCTAATGATATAAAAGAACTAACTTTCAATATAGATTTGCTAACCATTCCTGATGACTTTGGTTCTAATGAATCAGGTCTAAATGCTCTGTTTTTATCAAATATGAAAATTAGTTTTTCTTCTCTTATCTCCATATATATCATGGAGTGTCAGTTATTTTGTTAAGTAAATATGAAGTATTTGGACATTAATTTAACTCCTATAAGCAAACATTCTTAATTCTTTTTCAACAAAATAGAACTATTCGGAGGAAAAGGAGAGGTTTGTGTGCAGGGACCTATAGCCATTTTTAGCGATAACGACAGGGCTATTGATTATCCCAATGTGATTTGTTTTTACCAATATATACAGTGCGAGGACACGGAGGCAGCTTCAGTCTACGAGAACGCATGTTGTTGCCTGATTGATTATAGGGAGCCGGGGCAGGCAGTGCGGAAAGCCAATCAGATCCGTAGCCAATTTCCGCAAATGCCATTGTTACTGGTGACGGATGTAACATTTCCGTTCAGTGATCAGCATATGGTGCAAATCATCGGAGTAGGTCGTTTGCGGCTGCTATTTTGGCAAGCCAATGACAACGAAGAAATGCTTTCGGAAATACAAAGCTTGCTCTATCCCGAGTATTCGACCAAAAGCCAACATATTGCATTTATCTTGTCTGTATATAACGAAGAGCAACGTTTTGTTCATGTCAAAACCTTTGCTGAACGATTGCAGGTCTTTATCCGCAGCCATATTATTGAAGGTTCGATTTATCTCATTGATGATGGCAGCTACGATGGTACGAATGCCTTGATTAAAGCGCTGGAGGCAGCCACGGACTTGTCCGTAAACCGGATTAATCAGAATCTTAGCCCGCTGCTTCAAACAAGGGAATTGGGACGCAATACACGTAAGGCAGGGACGTATCTGGAAGGGATGCGGACCATTGGTGCGGATTACTACGTATTTGTGGACGCAGATGACTCCTTTTTTATTGAGGATATTGCCAGAATGATTAATGTTGTTCAGCAGGGCTATTATGATGTCGTGATCGGAACCAAGGATATGACCGCTGAGAATCGATCTTTATTGCGATCTGTCGTCAGCTTTGGTAAGCGAGTCATTTCCCGTCCTTTTTTACCCACAGGTGTGGTGGATTCCCAGACTGGGCTTAAAGTGATGAGTTCGGTTGCAGTGAAGCGAATGTTTCCGCATTTAAAGGAACAGCTCGGACTGGCGTTGGATTTGGAAATGATGTTTATTGCCAAGCGACTCCAGCTTCGTGTGCTGCAATTACCCGTCAAATGTATTGACCGGGATGGCTCGCACATCCATGTCTGGAAGGATTCTATTCGTTTTTTGCGCTCCATCATTGATATTTGGCGACTGGATCGGCGGGTGAGATAACAACGTGAACAACCGATTGCGATCGTTGATGTTCCCTCTCTTTAATGTGCTGCTTAACGGATTTAATTTTTTCTTCCACATTGCAGCGAGCTGGTATCTTACCGGACAAGCTTATGGCCAGGCGAATGCGCTGCTGGCGCTTTTTGCGCTTTTATCCGTTTTGGGTTTATCCATCCAGCTATTAACTGCCAAACTGGTCTCTAAGGGAGACCAAAAGCTTGCGCTACGAAGCTTACCGCTCGGTTCTCTATTACTCAAAGCACCTCTGGTGCTAACCGTGCTTGCCATGATCATTTTACTCATCTTTCATCCGTTACTGCGTTCGCTATTAGGCGTCGAATCCGGCCCGCTGTTCATGCTGTATGGCTTGATCGGACTGCATATTCTTGTGAGTTCGTGCCGCGGAGATTTACAGGGCAGGGAACGCATGTTGGCGCTCAATGTGAACTATTACATTGAGGTATTAGGGAAGCTGAGCCTGTTTTTTGTTCTGGCTGCACTGGGGTTAAAGCTGGAAGCCCTACTGTTAGCGAGCTGTGGAGGAATGTTACTGTCGCTGCTCCACGGCTGGATCGTTTCGGCTCGCGGCTTGTCCCTTTTCACATACAGTGGAGAACATATCCCTTCTGGGCTATGGAAATCATTGGGTCAGGATTTCACCGATAGCCTTATGACGAATTTATTCATTTTGTTTTGTATCTCCATCGACATGTTGTATGTACAGCATTACTTTCCCGAGCAGGCCAGCAGCTATGCCATTGCGCTGAAGTACAGCCAGTTGGTCTATTACGTTTCGTATAGCCTCATTGCTGCCTTTATTCCAAAGATCGGTGCGCAGGGGCATGACCGCCAAGCTTTGGGCAAGTTGATTGCCGTCTATGCCGGATTAATGGCTGTAGCTGCGATCTGTGTATATGTGGGCACGACCTTTGTGTTCCCATCCTCTATTCCCATATTATTCGGAGCCTCTTACCAATCGGCCGAGACTTATATTCCATGGGGAGGATGGGTGTACTGGCTATTTTCCATCGTACTGTTTTTTGTGCATGTGCACGTATTGGTGGGCAGACGCAAATTTATGTTTAGTCTGATGGCAGGAGCCGCGGCCTTATTAGTAGCCTTTCATATAGCCCACACAGACCCGGTAGATTTTTTGCTATCTGAGTTCATTGTTTACGGAGCTATGGCTCTCTACTTTGTGATAGACGCCTATGTGCATTTGTTCAAAATAAAGATAAAGGGGGATTTACCCCATGAATACCATACATGAACAGGACGGTAAAACCGTAGTTCTATTGCTTTCCTGGCGTGACATTCGTTCACCTAAAAGCGGGGGAGCAGAAATTTTCACCCACGAAATGCTTAAACGCTCACAGCAAGGCCGCTTCCAGTTCATTCATTTTTCACCCCAATTTGAGGGGATGCCTGAGCATGAAGTTATTGACGGTATTACGTATATTCGAAAAGGGAACATATACAGTGTTATTTATTATGCGATGCGCTATTACCGTCGTCATCGAAGGAAGATCGATTATGTGATTAACCAGGCAAATACGCATCAATTCTTTACCCGATTTTGGGTGGAGGCATCCAAGCGGATCTTTTTCATACATCAGCTAACAAGGGAGATATGGTTTGAGAACGCCAAATTCCCGCTAAATGTTATTGGGTTTCATATGGAGCCCTTGATGCTTAAGCTGGCTCGTAAGGATCGGACGCTTACGGTATCTCCGTCTACTCGATACGATCTACTTAAGCTGGGCTTTCACCCGGATCGTGTCCATCTTTTACCGGAAGGCATTGAGTTTGATCATTGGCCGCGCGAACAATTTTTAACGAAGGAGCCTAATCCGACCTTCATGTATGCTGGGCGCTTCGTCAAATATAAAGGCATTGATCTGGTTGTTGAGGCCTTTGGGCAGCTCAAGGAAAAGTTCCCTCAGGCTATGTTATGGATTGCCGGAAAAACCGATAAAACCTATGTGGCAGAACAATTGTTGCCGATTATGAAACGATATGGATTAACATACGGAGAACCGGATGAACAGGGGCAATCGCAAGCCGATATTACCTTTTACGGATTTGTTTCAGCAGAGCATAAGCTGGAGCTGATGAGTCGTGCCCACGCGCTGGTGTTTCCTTCATTGCGTGAAGGCTGGGGGTTGACGATTACCGAAGCGGCAGCCGTTGGAACGCCCAGCATTGTCAGCAATTCACCGGGGCTGGTGGATGCAACGGATTTCGGAAAAAGCGGGTATCTATGCTTTCACGGCGACATCCGGGGATTATCTGAACAAATGGAAAGAGCAGCGAAGGGCGGCGAAGATTACATGGCCATCCGTGAGCGGGCGTATCAATATGCGTTAAGATTCCATTTTGATCATACGGCTGCTGCGTTTGAGCAGTTGATGGAAGATTGGGTAGAGGAGGCGGAACAGAGTGGACAAAGTGGTCATTCTCTTCTCCACGTACAACAATGAGCGGACGATAGAGCCTTGTTTGCGAAGCTGTATGGGGCAAAATTACAAGGATCTGCATATTGTAATTGCTGATGATGGCTCCAATGATCGGACCGTCGAGACGATTCGTATGCTGTCGGCAGGGAGTTCAGTACCCGTAACGGTACTGGAGCTTCCCCATGGGGAGCGGGGAGTCGCCAGGGTCAGGGCGGTTGAGGAAGCAAAACACTTGGGGGCCGAATACATATTTGTATTGGATTCCGATATGATTTTAGCCGAACATCTGATTCAGCAGAGCATCGACTTTTTTGACGATCATCAGGATATTGGCGCCTTGGTCATTCCGGAGGAGGCGTATTCGGAAGCGGACAATTTTTTTTCCAAAGTGAAAGTTTTTGAGCGAAATGTGATTAATAACGCGGGTGAGACCTTGGGAAAACGCTCCATTGAAGCGGCACGCTTCTGGCGAATGAGCGCTTATGAATCGACGGGCGGGTTTAATGCGGAGCAGATTGCTTTTGAAGAAATACAGCCAACCTTGCGTTATATAGAGTCTGGCGGAGTTATTCGCCGGGCGGTATTTACACGGGTATACCATGATGAAAAACAGGTGTATCTGCACGATGTATTACGTAAAAAAGCCTACTACTTTTCAGTGATGGATCGTACGATGTCATCTGAAGAGGGCGGATTGCGAAAGGCGCTGGAACGTTGGTATTTCTTCCGTCCGGTGCTGTATACATGGGGGAATTTGAAAAACTATATCTGTCACCCCTTGCTGACGATGGGGATGTTGTGGATGTATGTATGCCTGACTGTGATTGGGGTAGCCGCCGTGTTAAAGGGCGGCACCCGTCACTCAGGCGATCTCGCTAAGGCGGATAAGGCGTAACGATGAATGTCCAAGGGTCAGCGTATCCAGCGTGTACAGGTCGGGATCGGAAGATTCCGACTCCTCATACGGTATATATAATGAATGCGTGGTTAACTGAATACCTTCCCCGTCAGGATGACGTAGTGAGCAGCCGACAGGATACAGCTCAGCGAGTGCAATGTGTACAGCGGTTACGATATCTTGTTCATTCAGTAGCACATAGGGTCGGTACGGAGCGTTCAAAATGCTGTCTATAAATGCTGACAGGTCGGAGGCTACGTTCTGTTCTGCATGCAGGCTATTTCGGTTGAGTTTGGCCTGATCAAGCGCCTCATACAGTATTTTTTTTAGCTTATCATCATCCAGCTCCAGTGGTTTCGTCAAAAAACGGAACACACCGACTTGATTAATCGCCGATAAAATGGACTGCGTATGCAGGTGACCAGACAAAATGATTCGTACGATATGTGGATAATCCTTCTTAATCATGCGAAGAAAGGTAATCCCATCCAGACCAGGCATGAGCAGATCGGAAACGACCACATCAATCGGGTGCTGTTCCAGCACTTGTAAGGCTTCTTTGGGCGTGTGAGCGGTATGTAAGGTAAATGCTTCTTGCGTCAAGGTCCGTTCGAGCAGGGACAGAACCATAGGGCTGTCGTCAACAAATAGAATGTTTTGGGGTGTCATAAGAACTGCGCAACTCCAATCAGGAAGTAAGAAATGAGGAACTACATGTATAATATCAGCGTTTTGGCATTTTTGAAAGATGTCAATACAGAACGGGCGTTGCGTCTTTTTTGTGAACGATTTGATTCGGCTGAACATGCCCTCTGGGAAAAAGGTATGCGTCTCCTTCATCAGTATCATGCTGCACGGCATACAGGAGTGACCCTGGCTGTCTCCAGCGCACTTCAGCATATGGACGATCGCCATGATATTTACGTTGTTGATCTGCGAGAATACGGCGAGGAAGAGTTGGATCGCTTATATATCGCAAAAACATGCGAGTTGATCCTACTGACGGACGGGGCAACGGAAACCGCTGCGAGGTTTGCTGCCCTCCAGCGTCGCACTCCCCGGTTGCTGTGCGCACGGCTACCGCTGGTCAGCTACGAGCTGGAATGCCTGATGCAGGCTATTTTGAGCCGTCTTGAACAAAATGGAGGGGACAGGAAAGCATGAAACAATGGGCTTTGTTGAAACCATGTTGGCAAAAGCTGATCCTGTACCTGATCGTTCTGGGTGTGACAGTGTTTTTGGCCGCTGTGCTTCAATGGTTTGTCGTGCGACAATTCAGTGTTCACTTGGCGGAGATTCAGAACGAACAGCTCCAGTATGAGGTACAGGAACTTTCTAGCAGCATAACCGAGCGTTATGCCGCATGGCAGGCTGAACTGAAGGAGCTGTCGTCCAGTCTGGGCAGAGATATGCTGAATCAGGGAACACGCCAGTATCCTGAGGGTTTTAAGCGTGAAAGCGGGGTCTTTTATGTGTTGGATGAGCAGTATCATGTGATGGTCGGACGAGACAATCGTGAGATGAAAAGTGTAGTCCAGCAGATTAAATGGCTGCAAAATGGTTGTGCAGTAAGCTCTTTTGTGACAGAGGATCATCAGCCTGCCCAGTATATAGCATGCAGGATTCAAGGGGCGCAGATGGGCGGTTTTATGGTGCGCACGGTTGACGCTGATATGCTCAGCGGGATTATTAAAAGTAAACCGATTAACCAGCATGAGACTTTATTTTATAACGGTCAATTTAAGGTCGTAGCTTCCCGAAGTACTTCGGATATTAACCGAACGGACATCACGGGCGTAACCCGTAGGCTGCTGGAAGGCAATACAGGTATCATCGAAGATGGCGGAGAGAAACACGGAATAGGATTCAGCCGCATTGGGGAAGAGGCCCTTTACATATCGGTTAAGGATGTCAGTGAGGATACAGCTCAGCGAATCAGCTCCTTTCGCAAACAGTTATGGATGGTCATGGTTCTGATATTGTTCATTCTGTGGGCCATGCTCGTACAGTTCCGCAAACGGATTGTAAAGGATGCCATCGTGAACAATCAGGTGCGTGACCAACGGCGAGATGAAGATATGCGACAGCAGCAGGACACCTATTATTTGCCGTTAATGCAGACGATTGAGCAGCAGCTACAAGAGTTGCAGGAGCAGACTAGCCGTCTCACGGGCGGCGACGATTTGAAACTGCTGGGATTTTATCATGATCTAGCAAACCGCTTTGAAGCGGCTTCGAGTCAGGGAAAAGGAGCCTCTCATGAGGAACTGGAGTATTTTCGCGAGTTGAATGAAAATTTCATCCAGGGTCGTCTCAGACAGGAATCCTCACTGGGAGAGTTACTGACGGGAGTTCGTAGCTTGCGCGATGAGCTGGAAGAGAAGATGCATGATAATAGTGGAATTAGCTTTACAGATATGAATGAAGTATTGTCTGAGTCGCTGAAATGGGCGAACCGTTCATTGAACATGAAGAACATTCAAGTGATCTTGCGGCAAGAGCCTGTTCCATCAATTGCAGCACAAGCACCCATGCTGTACAAAACGATTCAGGGGCTGCTGGAAAATGCAGTGCAGGCCATGGGCCAAGGTGGGGAGCAGCCTGAGAATCAGGAAAAGACCCGAACAGGTCTGCGGTCCAAGCGGCAATCTCAAGTGCTTAAGGTTAGTTCACGGCTGGAAGAAGGAGAAATTATTATTAACATTGAAGACACGGGCGGCGGGATTGATGATAAAATGCGTTGGAGCTATTTCCAGCCAGACTATTCCCAAAACTCGCAGGAGCAAGCGTTCAGCCTGTATCATATGGATGCATACCTGAAGACCATAGGTGGTCGTTTAAAGCTGCGTAATACCGATCAGGGCTTGCAGGCAATCGTTCGTTTGAGAAGATAGACCCAAGATAACCGACAGATATACGAGAAGTTCAAGAGAGGGGGACAAGCATGAAAAAATGGATATTTCGCTACCGCTACGATATGGCGGCAATGATGTTGATGCTGATTGCGATTGTTGCATATCTTGCACCCATCTATGGACCAGGGCAAATTGTGTTTAGCGACATTGCTTTTGGAGCCACCTCTCATCGGTATCTGGAGGAAATAACCGGAGTATGGAACGAGCGATGGTCTACCTCGACCTTGTTCAATGCTCCACGTATCCTGTACATCTTGCCCTTCTATGGACTGTCACTCTTATTTGACGAAAGCGGCCCGGTCTTGCTCAAGTCGTTTATTACAGGCCTGTTATTTGTTTCGGCATTCTCGATGTATGCCTTTGCCAAGCGTCTGGTTAGCGTGTATTATTCACCAAGCTTTACGAAGACACGTATTTTTGCCATCATGGTCGGCTCGTTGTTTTATGCGCTGAATCCGTGGGTTATTTTCCGCATTCAGCATATTTATTTGCTCTGTGGATATAGTTTGTTTCCGTTAATGCTGCGATTCTTCTTTAGTGCGGTGGACCCCAAGTTTCAAATTCAACAAATAAAAAACTATCATCCTCACAAGCTGTATCAACGGAACTGGATAGATCTGTTCCTGTTGGCTGCGGTATTTACCGTTAGTGCCGCTGCCATTCATTATTTTTTCTTTGGCATGATTTATTTGGGATTGTTCACCTTGTTGCTACTGATCAAACTAACCTGGACCCACCGAAAGGCTGGTCGCAGCTATTTGCAGCCGTTATACGGCAATTTTTTGCGTAAAGGGATCATTTTTGGCGTCTTTTTTGGTCTGCTCAGTTTTTATTGGTTGTCTCTATATGTCGGTAGCATGTTGATGGACGCTCAAGCGTCTCAGCATAATATCAACGTCGTGGATACGTTATCTCTGTTCAGCCGCAACAGCAGTTTATATAACGTAGGTTATTTACTGAGCTATTGGTGGCCCATGTTTTCCTTTTCCTTACTGCCTAGCATGTTTTATGTAGGAGGGGGATTTTTGTTGCTATTGATCGGGTATGCGATGGTGACACGTTCACATAAAAATCCGATTATTCTGATCTTCTCGCTACTTACGCTGCTGTTTCTGGTTGCAGCTACCGGGACGACGTTCCCATCCATTGCCAAGTGGTTTGTCATTCTGGTTACGAAAACCCCTGTTATTGGTTCGGTTTTCCGTGACCCTAACAAATTTATTGGACTGATTGCCCTTAATTTCGGGGTGTTGCTGACCTTTGGTGTCATTCAATTTATGGAATGGTTCGGATCATCCCCGTTGCAGCGTGTATATAAAAAGCTAGCAGTAGTTATCGTTGTCTTGTGCCTCGGGGTATATTTTGCTCCCTTGCGTACTCAGTTCATTGAGGGGTACTACAAGCCGGTACAAGTGCCGGAGGCTTATAGTCAAATGGATGAAAAGCTGACTGACCCGGATCGTTTCGATAGCAAGGCATTATACTTTCCGATTGCTGACAATATGATTCAGAGCTATAACGGAGTAGCCACGCCCAAATGGAATAAAGGGAAGACTGCAAACGAAAAGGCAACCGGAGATTTTCAGGTATACTCTTCTCCTAAAAATACGATCTTTCATCATGAGGGGAATGATCCCGGCATTACATACTATATGAATTTTCTGCAGTATGTTATGGACAACGGATTAAGCTCCCGATTAGGCTGGTTGTTCTCTACCTTTGGGGTCAACCAGTTGGTCTACCATGATGAATATGTGGGGCAGGAGAAGCGGCAGGATTTCCACCTGTCTCAGCTGGAAGGTCAGACCGGGTTGAAACGTACGTACCAAAACGGGCTATTTTCCATATTCAATCTCGATCAGACACCGCCCTATATGAACATCCTTGCGAGTAAAATTGTAACACCTTACGGTTTTAGCCGACTGGAGAGCTACAGTCATCTGCCTGGTTTTGATTTTAACCGCTTTGGAGTGCTGTTCAGTGCGTTAAGGCCTGAGCTAAAAACCATCCAGACGATTAACAAAGGGGATTATGTGGAAGCGGCGTCCTTTAATGACTTGCTGTTGTCACAGCTTCCAGCAGAGGATTACTTACGGCCTTTTGATGCCATTGAGGATGGTAATGCCTTTTTAAAATGGTCCAAAACCTTTGCCTCGACCAACGATTGGTTATGGTATTTATCCTCCCAAAATATACGGAACTTTCCGTTCGATATGGAAATGGATGCAGGGATTGCGGTTACCTTTGCCAGTAAGAAGCTGGATGTGGCCCCGTATCAGATGAGCAGCATCGAAGGGAAGACGGTCGTGGACTTTGATTCCATGTTGCGGACCGAAACCTTCTTCAAGCCGGATAATCCGCAGTTGTTCAGTGTGCAGGCTAATCCCCGTGAGGAATTGAATGATGTGCCAACTCTGCACGGCGAAATTATGAAGGGAGACCCGAGTAATATATGGCAGGTCGCTAGATCGGGTTTGCTGGAAGCCAAGGAAAATAATCCGTATCAGTTCCAAATCACTGTTTCTGGCCGCGGGACGAACAAAATGCATGTAAAAATGAGATTTTACGATAAGCAAATGCGTGAGCTGGGGGTTAGCTATGTTGTGGCGCCCTCGGAGGGATATAATTTTGACAGTGTGAAATTTTACGGGGAATACGTTTCGCCGCCAGGCAGCTATTGGATGCGAATGGATTTGTTAACCTTACAGCGTCCACAGCAAAAAAATTACTGGTGGATTCATGATATCCAGCTGCGTGATTTGGGGCAATACAGCAAGCCTAATACGTTTACGATGCACAAAAAACTGGACCAACCTCAAACCTCGCATGTATATGCTAGAGTGTTTATGAATAAGGCAGGCGGGAAATTGCAAGTCACACTGCCCGACAAAGTGGTTAATATCAAAACTCAGGATGATGGCTTGAACCAATTCCAATGGATCGATCTGGGAGTGCATGCCTTTCCCAAAGGAGATACCCCGGTCACGGTTAATAACCTGCAAGGCTTTAATGCGGTCAATCAATTTGCGATTGTGCCTACAGACCAGCTAGATCAGCTATCTTTTCCCGTGGAGCAGGCATTGAAGCGGGGCAAGCTCTTTTTCACCTTGGAGGCAGAGAACGATTTTAACGCCCAAGGGAATGTGCAGACGGAACGTGCTTTACCAAGACTTAGTATGGGGCGGGGGATCAGCTATCAGAAGGGGACGTTAAGCAGGGATGTGGAAGTCGCCAAAACGGGAACCTATGCCACAGCTATTTTGGCTAATCTCCCCGCCGGGTACCAGGGGGCATTAACGATGAAGTGGACGAATGAAGAGACTGGAGAGGTGTTGACCAGAACGATTCATACGGGGGAGTCGTATAAGCGATTACCTGCTACCTCTTTATCCGAAAAGCAGGTTATTGAAACGGTGCCCAATCAGGATGGTTTTGCCAAGAAAATCATACAGATTCCCGGTCTGCTGAATGACTATGGCCGAGTCGAATTTAAAAATCTGTTCCTAACCAAGGGGAAGTATCGCTTAACCCTTGTCCTGGATAGTCAGGTGCCGTCATTGAGCCGTTTTGGAGATATTCATCGAATGGGCGGGCAGGAAGTGACGGTGATGCCTGGGGAGGATACGAAGGAATCATTGAGCACGACGGATGTCGGATGTGTGGCGGATATTCGACCTGGGCAGACGAATCTGTCAATCAAGGACACAGGACTGTCTATCCGTTACGCACCTAGCTATTCCTGTGACTGGAATATTTATGCGTCCAAGAAAATGAAGGCAGAGCCGCTGCAAGAGTATGCCGTGCAGTTGGATGCGCGATCAGAACAAATTGGAAGTCGGCATATGAAGGTCATTTTTTTGAATAAAGCGTCCCAGGTTCTCCAAACCTCCTATATTGATGAGGTGGAGGAGAGAGATAAGGAACAATGGAATCATTATGATCAAATTGTGAAGGCTCCGGCAGGAACTGCCTTGATGCAGTTTCAGATTTTGGCGCACGCGCACAAGAAGCAGTCAGGCTTATTTCAAATGAAGCAATATTCCATCATCCCTTATCAAGCGATGATTACTGTGGATCAATTTACGTTGTTTGAGGGAACGGATATGGATACCTTTTTTATGGCTCCCCATACTTCGGAAAGCATTCAGGCTACTCGTGAAAATTCCATGGAACGCAGTTTTACGCTATATAATCCAACGCATGAGCAGGTGCTGATCCGGGAGACCGAATCACCCAATCCACTGTGGGAGTTCAGGCTGGGTAGCGAAAATCAGCGAGCCCGTCTGTCCGTCAATGGAGTGACTACCGGATTCATTACCAATGGTAACGGGAACGGGAAAGTCGTCGTTATTCTGGCTTCCGCCTACCGTTTCGGCTGGGTACTGTTCCTCATAGGGATACTGGGTGGAGCAGCTTGTTTTCTTCCTTATCGGCGATGGAAGAAGCGAAAGCTTCCATAAAAAGCAAGCTGCTCAGTGGGGAAATGGGTAGCCATGATACGGCTACATCTCATATTTGTAGCCTCTGCCCCAGACGGTACGGATATGCTGAGGATTTTTAGGGTCACGCTCAATTTTTTTGCGGAGGCTGGAAATATGTACGTCGATAGTGCGATCCAGATAAGCGCCATCTCCGCCTTTGATCCGATCCATCAGCTCACTGCGGGTAAAGACTTTACCTGGATAACAGGACATCTCTTTTATAATAGAAAATTCGATTTGAGTAACTTCTATTTCTTGGTCATCGACTAACAGACAATGACGGTAATCATTCACCCAAATCCTTACCTTTTTAATCTTTTGAGTTACCGTTTGCGATTCAGTGAGCATGTTGCGGCCGCAGCGGCGCAGCAGGGCTTTGATGCGGGCATTTAACTCTATCAGACTGAACGGCTTGCATAAGAAGTCATCTGCTCCGTCATCCAGAGCCTTTATTCTTATATTCAGCACGGTGTTATTAGAGATGACCAGCATAGGGACTGTGGTAAATTGACGGATTTGGCTGATCAGCGCACATTCGACTTTACCGGAAAACATTAGAGCGGTCACAATAATATCCGGCTTAAAACGCATGAGTGTAGGAATTGCAAGTTTAGAGTCATAAATAAGCTCGGTATGATAGCCTTCCTCCTGAAGATGAAGAGCAATCATATCTGCCAAACTTTTTTGATCTTCAATGACGAGTATTTTTATGGGCATGACTGACATCTCCTGTACAGACAAAGATACAATAGCAGTGCATAATCATGTATTTTCCACGATAATACATACTTATGTATTCGGCAGAAATGCGAAAATTGAACAGTCCTATAATGTAAGAAAAATATTAATTTACAGGAAGAAGGTTGCATCTTTGCGAATGATTTTATTATCTGGAGGTTCGGGTAAACGTCTATGGCCCTTATCCAATGTGAACCGTCCCAAGCAGTTTCTTTCCATACTACGTCACGACGAACGGCCCGAAAGTATGCTGCAACGAATATGGAGGCAATTAGATGAGGCGAATTTGGCAGATGAGGCCTATTTTTCGACGAGTGGAACTCAGGCCGAGCTGATCCGGGGGCAAATTGGCGGAGGTGCTGTAGTCATTGAGGAGCCGACTCAGCGGGATACCTTCCCGGCCATTTCCCTGGCTACGGCCTACTTGCATGACGTTGCAGGCGCATCACGCGACGAGATCGTAGGGGTCATGCCTGTGGACGGGTATGCGGGGGATGAATTTTTTGAACATCTGCGCAGGCTTCCTTCAATATTAGAGCAATCAGGAAGCCATATCGCATTAATGGGGGCTGCTCCAACGGAGCCCTCTGATAAATACGGATATATTGTGCCTTCAGCCTCTTCTTCACTTGACCAGCCATATTATAGAGTTAGTTCATTTGTAGAAAAGCCGGATCTGATCCGTTCAGAAGCGTTGATCCGTGAAGGGGCCTTATGGAATTGCGGGGTGTTTGCTTTTAGACTGGGCTTTTTGTTGGATATTCTGGAGCAAATGGGTTTACCAGCCGACTACAATTCTCTTTCGACAAATTATGCAGACTTGCCTAAAACTAGCTTCGATATTGCAGTAGTAGAGCATACTCATAAGCTCTCCGTGCTTCCATACCATGGAGAGTGGAGAGACTTGGGCACATGGGATTCGTTGGTGCGGGAAGTAAGTTCGAAGCTAAGTGGCCCAGGATATATTTCAGAAGCTTCACATGACTCGCATATCATCAATGAACTGGAGATTCCGGTTAGCATCTGGAATGTCCCGGACATTATTGTCGTTGCTGGTCCAGATGGCGTGCTGGTTACGGACCGACAGTCGTCAACAGGAATTAAGGATATGGTGGCGGAAATTGAAATCGGCCCGCGTTTTGAGGAGCGCTTCTGGGGAAAGCAAACTGTATTATCCCATCAGCAGGCGGCAAGTGGATTGCAGACAGTGACCAAACGCGTGGTCATATCGAACGGAAGATTTATCAGCTATCATGAGCACCAGTACCGTAAAGAAGTATGGACCATAGTTTCTGGAACCGGAAGTGTCTCTATCAATGGCGTGACACAGATAGTCAGCCCAGGTGAGATTATTGTCGTAGAACCCGGTACAAAGCATTTTATAGGGGCAGTAGAGGGAGATTTAGAATTCATTGAGTCACAAATCGGACATATCGTATCCGAAACAGATATTATCCGATATGAATTTCCTGATTCGATTGACGACCATACTCTATAAGTGCCTACCATTATAGGGACTGATAGATACGAACGAGGTTTATCAGAAGGCAGTGAAGAGTAGGAGGAACTATTTTTTATTAGAGCTTAGATGACCTGTGCATTCCTAAAAAAGGTATTCATGCATTATAGACATGAATACCTTTTTTTTGCATAAACAGTTCTTTGTGTTTGTAATAAGATGAATAGAAAAGAGACTTATAAAATAATTTTCTTGGAAGTCAGCCACTCTTTTACGGCGTCCGTACTGAGGTCTCTTTTAGGTGTCCATTCTATTTTATCAACCAGTTTGCCGTTTCTGAATTCTGCAATGGTGGGGGTGTATTTAACGTTGTAATCCTCTTTGAATTTATTCCATTGGGACTTGTCCTTATGGATTTTGTGAACGTTCAAAAAAGTAATTTTAGAGCCTAGATTATACTGCTCAATCATCTTATTAAAGTTAGGCTCAAACCGGTTGCAGTCGCCACAACTGGGTCTGCCGACATAGACAAGTACACTTTGATCCTGTTGAATTAAACTCTTAAAATTTTCAAATGTAACCGCATTCAAGTGGTCATATATTTCCGGGTAATTGCTTTTGCTCGCTTGGATTTCTTTGTCTTTTTGTTGAACAACCTGCTCTAGGTCTTGAAATTTAGCTACAGCTGAAATAGCGATACCAATGATAAGTAATACAATGACACTTAACCCGGCGATATATCCTTTTTTCACAGAAATCCTCCTTTTTTTACAATCTTACACTTACAGTAAATGATATTTCCATTTCTAGCTGTAACACTTGTCTCATTATGTATAAAAAAAGAAGCTTTCCATTGTTGGGAAAGCTTCTTTAGTCTGATAATTAAAACGTTAGACCACAACAGTCAACAAGTAATCCTCACGCTTCACTTCAGTTTCCATTGTGTTCAACACATCCAGGTATTGAGCGGAATTTGTTACGATAATTGGTGTAGCTGTAATATAGCCTGCCGCCTTAATTTGCTCGATATCAAATTCAAGCAATAGTTGTCCTTGCTTAACCACATCGCCTTCCTTGACGCGCTTGTCAAAGAATTGTCCTTTCAGCTTCACTGTATTCACACCCACGTGAATCAGAATTTCTGCTCCGTCATTGGAAGTAATACCGATTGCATGTCCGGTCGGGAATACTGTCGTAATCGTTCCATTGACAGGAGATGTCAGCACACCCTCTGTAGGATCAATGAGGATTCCTTTCCCCATAGCACCTGAAGCAAAAGCAACATCAGAAGATTGTTCCAAAGGCAATACTTTACCTTGCAGTGGGCTTACGAGAATTTCCTTTTCGATTGCCACTTCTTTCTTTACGGGTGCAGCTTCTGTTTTTGCAGTTTCTTCTTTTGGATCATCAAAGCCCAAAATCATAACCAACACAACTGCGAGTACAAAGGCAACGAGCAAACCGATGACTACCCACAAGAATCCAGTTCCAAAATAAGTTGGCAACGCCAGTAAACTAGGCAGGGAGAAGGATTTTGCAGTCGCTCCGCCAGAAGCGATAATAGCGCCCCCAATACCACCGGAAATACAAGCATAAATGAAAGGCTTTTTCAATTTCAAAGTTACACCATAAATCGTTGGTTCAGTAATCCCGAATACAGCTGCCAGTGTAGAGGAACCAGCCAAAGCCTTCATCTGGGTGTTCCGGGATTTCAGGAATACCCCCAGTGTTGCACCGGCTTGAGAAAGTACAGCTGCTGTAAGCATCGGAAGCATCGTGTCATAACCCAATGTTGCAATATTGGACAGCATGATAGGAACAAAGCCCCAGTGTACGCCGAAAATAACAAATACTTGCCAGAATGCTCCGGCAACAGCTCCGGCGATCAATGGGCTTAAATTGTATACCCATGTAAAACCGTTCGCCAAGCCCTGACTGATCAGGTTACCGACTGGACCAAAGGCCAAAAACGTCAACGGAACAACGACCAGTAGTGATAGCATAGGTACGATAATGTTTTTAACTGATTGATGGATAAAGGAATTGAACCAGCGTTCCACATAGGACTGTACCCATACCGCGAGAATAATTGGGATTACGCTGGAACTGTATTTAATTAAAATGATTGGAATCCCGAGAAAAGCCAGTTTTGCCGGATTGTCCACCGCCGCAATAACATCCGGGTAGACAAGGGCTCCAGCAACTGCGACAGATACAAAGGCATTTGTCTTAAATTTACGGGACGATGTAATAGCCAGAAATAGAGGCAAGAAATAAAATACACTGTCTGAAGCGGCGTTCAGAATCAGATACGTACCGCTTGTATTACCAATCCAATGGAGCGACAAAATTAATGCCAGAATCCCTTTGAGCAAACCTGCCCCTGCAAGAGCTCCCAAAAGAGGAGAAAAAATGCTGGAAATGATATCGACCGCTTTTCCAAGGAAATTCGTTTTTTCGGAAGACTCTTCCTTTTTCGCATTTGGATTGTCAGCATCCTGTAAATTTGTTTCTGCCATCATATGCTCAAACACTTGACCTACATTGTTGCCGATAACAACTTGAAACTGGCCGCTGCTTTCCACTACTGTAATGACACCAGGGGTTGCTTCCAGTGCGGCTTTGTCTGCTTTTGTACGATCATTTAATTTAAATCTCAAGCGTGTAGCGCAATGGAATACCGAATTGACATTCTCTTCGCCACCAACGAGGGTCACTATTTTTTTAGATAGTTCTTTATCACTCATGTTCAGAACTCCTTATGGGTTATTCTTGCTACTGATAGGATTTACTGTTTACAGCTGTTGCTAAGATACGCCGGCGTGCATCTTTTTTTAAACTTGTAAACAAGAAAAACCTAAACTCGTGGTGAAAACTACGCACTCTCTCCTATAGAGGAACGTCGATTTCACCATCAGTTTAGGTTTTGCCTGCCTTACCAGTCACAATCCATGAACGATGAAGGTATGAAGTTGTTAGTCTTATATGTTATTACGTTCAGTTACGCGATGAATATGGATAGTTAGATATACGTATTCATCCTTGCTTAAATATTGATCGTATGTTTTTTCCAGATACTCATTGATCTTTTGAGCACAAGCAAAAGCTTCGGTATACGTCTGCTTCACCTGGTTGTACAAAAATTCTTCACCACTGTGAATAACTTCTTTGCGAATCACTCGCATCGCAAAATATTGCAAATGTGTCAAAAATCTCGAATAGCTAAAAGAAGACTCATCCAGCACAATTCCGTAATGATACGTAATAATGTTCAAGATATGTTGAACAATCTCGGTCATTTTTAGTGTGGATTTCATTTCGTTACCGTCGATCCGTGCATTCACCACATGCAATGCAATAAATCCCGCTTCATCTTCGCCTAATTTTACTCCGAGCGTATTTTCAATTTTTTGGAGAGCATCCAGCCCAACTGCAAATTCTTTTTTGTAAAAGCGTTTAATTTCATACAGCATCGCGTTTTGGAGTGCCAGTCCTTTTTCTTGCCGTTGTATGGCAAAATGAATATGGTCGGTCAACGTTAAATAAATATTATCGCTTAACTCCGTATCCAATACTTCCGTTGCATGCTTTACAATTTCATTCACGACCTCCAGATGAGATACAGGAATATCGTTCAGCAACTCGGTTAGTTTGGCCGTGAACTCGTTTTCATTTAACATGAAAATCTTATCTATTTTATCATCATCGACTTGATCGCCAGCCACCTTTTTGAAGGAAATACCTCTTCCCATCACGATGACCTCTTTGCCTTTATCGTTTTTAGTCAATAGGACGTTGTTATTGAGCACCTTCTCAATAATCATTGAAGTTCCCCCTCCCATCCTTTACCAATAAAAAATGCCTAAGCACAATTCAATACTATTGTTAGCAATAGCACTCAATTGAACTCAGGCATTGCCCGCATCACCGGTCACAATCCTTCGATATAGTGCTATTGTAGCACAAAAAAAAGCGATTTCAACATATTTTATTCTGATTCGACAAAAAATATTTCATATCAAGGCCCTTTTGCCTAATTTGCAAGTAAATCGTTACCTTACGTGGTCGTACGTTCAATGAGGCAGTACTCTAGCGAATGAAGCTCCATTTGGCGTCCAATCAGCTGAGGGGAAAGCATGAAAAAGGCATTTTGTGCTTGAGCCATGATAGGATTTTGAATCGTTGTAATCCCCAGCGTATGCGCCAGCTCCGTGTTATCGAATCCAACAATTGCCAGATCTTCCGGTACGTTCAGTTTTTGTCTGCGTGCTTCGCAGAGAATGCCCACTGCTACATAATCGTTAGCACATAAAATAGCCTCTGGAAATTCGTCCGGATGCTGTAACAAATCCCGTACGACCTGTTCGCCATCACGGATATTATAAATAGAAGAGTGATTCCAGTGTTGCAACACTGGCAGATTGTGCTCACTCATGATCTGTTCGTAGGCTCGTTGTCTACTATGGGTATTAATACTGCTCGGACGGCCAAAAGCATTGGCTATACGAGTATAGCCTTTTTGTATCAAATGTTTGAGCGCTAACATATATCCTTCATACTGATCCATAGCGACGGAGCGAATATCGGTATGCTCCATTCGTTGCCACGACACGATCGGGCCATATTTGCAATAGGTGCTCAAAAAATCAGTGTCATTCACGCAGGAAATGATGACCAGCGCATCGACTCTTTTTCTTTTTAAATCCTCAAAGGCTTGAAGCTCTTTCTTTTTGTCTTCTCCCGAAGTATAAATAATGGTTTGAAATTCATATTGGCCCGCTACTTCCACAAAGCTGTCCAGAAAAGCGAGAACAATTTCATTAATAGTTGAAGTAATGATACCGATCTGAAGCGTCTGACCCTTGGATAGAGAAATGGCATTCCGATTAGGAACATAATCTAATTCCTGCATGATTTTCAAAATCTTAGCTCTTGTTTCGTGACTAACGTGGGAGGACTGATTTAATACTCTGGATACCGTAGCTTTGGAAAAGCCCGCCAGTTTTGCAATTTGATCAAGATTCGACATGGTGCTTCTCCTCACATAAGAAAAAATACTTGACATGAAACGCGTTACAACGATTAGGATGCTTATGAAGGCATTACGTCTATTTTAAAGTATCTATCAATGCATTTCAAAGGAGAACGGTTATCGTTAGGTTGCATTGTTCGCTGAAATGGGCTTCAAAGTATTCCGTATGTCCAACCACTGGTCGCGGATTTTCCCGAATGGCTATGATGCCGAGCCGAATGAAGCAGGATTGCAATTCTACGACAATGTATTTGATGAGCTGCGCAAGTATAATATTGAGCCACTGGTAACATTGTCACATTATGAAACACCGCTAGGTCTGACGCAGAAGTATAATGGCTGGCTGGGACGTGAAGTCATACAGCACTACGTAAATTATGCCGAAACGGTGTTTATACGCTATAAGGATAAAGTAAAATACTGGCTGACCTTTAATGAAATCAATGTAATGACCATGAGTCCGTTCACCGGTGGCGGTGTGGTTATTGACCGTGTAGAAAACAAACAACAAGCGATATATCAAGCATTGCATCATCAATTTGTAGCTAGTGCACTGGCGACCAAACGGGGACATGAGATCATCCCGGGCGCTCAGATCGGCTGTATGCTGGCACGTATTGAAAGCTATCCACATACGTGTAACCCAGAGGATATACTGAAAGCCCAGCATGAAAATCAGATGAACCTGTTCTTTACGGATGTGCATGCCCGTGGGGAATATTCTAACTACATGAATCGTTATTTTGAAGAAAATAATGTTGTAATACACACAGAACCAGGCGATGCCGAAATATTGAAAAATAACACGGTTGATTTTATCTCATTCAGCTACTATATGACCTTGACCGTATCTGCAGGTCCAGAAGGTGAGAAAGCAGCAGGAAACCTGATTGGTGGCGTGAAAAATCCGTATCTGCAGTCCTCCGACTGGGGCTGGCAGATCGATCCGATCGGCCTGCGTGTTACGCTGAACACGTTATATGACCGCTATCAAAAGCCGCTGTTCATCGTGGAAAATGGTTTGGGTGCGTATGATAAGGTGGAAGAAGACGGCTCTGTGCATGACACGTATCGCATTGATTACTTGCGTCAGCATATTGTCCAAATGAAGGAAGCGATTGCCGACGGTGTTGATCTGATTGGTTACACCAGCTGGGGTCCTATCGACCTTGTGAGCATGTCTACTTCCGAAATGTCCAAGCGCTACGGATTTATTTACGTTGATCTGGATGATGACGGTAACGGAACGCTCAAACGCTCCAAAAAGGACTCATTTAACTGGTATAAAAATGTGATAGCAACCAATGGTGAAGAATTGTAATTCCATATCATCTCGGGCGGGTATAGCAGAGGACATCCTAAGGATGAAATTTGCTGTATCTGCTTTTTTGATAGACACAATAATAATATTTCAGAGGGCTTCACAAACTTTTCACTTGTAATAAGCTGAAAGTTTTCTGTATAATAAATAAAAATTTCATATGTCTGGTTGATGTTTGCGGGAGATGGAACGAAAGTTCCGACCGAAGGGGCAAAACTCTCAGGTGCTTAGGCTGGTTACAGCAACAAGCGGGGACCGTAAACGGACAGAACTCTGGAGAGACCCTTAATTGGGCGCCGAAGGTGCACCGCAGAAAACATCTGCTTAAACTCTCAGGCAAAAGGACAGAGACGCGAATAACCTGTGACAGGGAATGCCCTAGGCTTTTTTATGAGCTATTGAGGTAGAAACCTGCACAAGATGGTTGTATTTTTTCGTGCCTTTAACCTCTCCAGGAGTCGAATCAGCTGATTTGACTCTTTTTTGTTTTCTAATATGCTGGAGGAGCGGGTTGAAATGAATTTGGTACATGTATTAGAAACGATTGACAGCTGGATATGGGGAGCGCCGCTTCTTATTCTTGTAATGGGCACTGGGTTGTGGCTAACGATCCGTTTGAAGCTGCTCCAGGTTATTCGATTGCCTTTGGCGCTCAAGCTAATTGGTAAAGCGCCGGACGAAGGTAGCGGAGATGTAAGCAGCTTCGGAGCATTGAGTACGGCACTGGCAGCTACTGTAGGTACAGGAAGTATTGTCGGCGTGGCAACAGCGATCAAACTGGGTGGGCCCGGTTCATTATTCTGGATGCTGGTTGCAGCTTTTTTCGGGATGGCAACCAAATATGCGGAAGGATTATTATCCGTTAAATACCGTGTTAAAGACCGGAACGGACAATTTTCGGGTGGCCCGATGTATTATATTGAAAACGGGCTTGGCCGCCGTTTCAAGCCGCTGGCGATGTTGTTTGCCTTTTCTGGTGTTCTTGTAGCCCTATTTGGAATCGGTACTTTTCCGCAAGTAAAGGCTATCGTTTCTTCGACGGAAAGTAGCTTTGGAGTGCCAACGGTAGTTACAGCGATCATTATTTCCGTGTTAACGGCTGTTGTTACGATTGGAGGACTCAAAAGTATTGCCAAGGTATCCACAAAGATTGTTCCATTCATGTCGGGGCTCTATATCGTAGTTTGCTTAATTGTACTCATTAAGTTTGCAGGAGAGCTTCCTCATGCGATTGCTTTAGTATTACAAGGGGCCTTCTCGACCACATCTGCAACGGGTGGATTTGCCGGAGCAACGATTATGTTGGCGATGCGAAGCGGAGTTGCCAGAGGTATTTTTGCTAATGAAGCCGGTTTGGGAAGTGCGCCAATTGCAGCAGCAGCTGCTAAGACGAAATGGCCTGCAGAACAAGGGCTGATATCCATGACAGGCGTATTTATCGATACGATGATTATTTGTAATCTGACGGGATTTACGTTGCTGGTTACGGGAATATGGAGTGGAAATGACGATGGAGGTCTGATGACCCAGCATGCGTTTTCCAGTGCCTTTCCGGCTGGTGCAGAACTCGTGACGATTAGCCTTATTTTATTTGCATTCACAACGATACTGGGCTGGAATTACTACGGGGAACGTTGTGTTGAATATTTACTGGGTGTCAAATGGATTAAACCATACCGTTATTTGTTCATCGCACTTGTGGCAGGAGGTGCGTTCATCAAGTTGGAAGCCATTTGGCTGCTGGCAGATATCTTTAACGCAATGATGGCTTTCCCGAACCTGATTGCCCTGCTCGGCTTATCAGGAATTGTAGTCGCAGAAACCCGAACCTATATGGATTCTCTGAATTCTAGTAAGAAAAAGGGCATTCTTGCAGGTGCCAGTGTAGGGGCAGCTATTCAAGTAGAAGAAAAGGGACAAACGGTTAATTCATAAATTCCAAAAGGGAGTGCCCTCAGCCATCACAGGCTTGAGGACACTCCCTTTTGAATGTTACAACGATGCACGCAAAATAGCTAAAATATCTTCTTGATTCAGCTTTTTATAATTACCAAAGCCTCCGTATTCCATTTCACGGGCTGCAATGTTTGCGATTTTTTCCAATTGCTCATCATTAATATTGTAATCGGCCAGGGTGGAAGGGGCACCGAGACTTGTCCAGAATGCACTAAGACGGTCAATACCTTCCAAGGCGATTTCTCTATCTGTTTTACCTACGGTGTCTAAGTCAAACATGCTGAGCATCAGCCGCTTCATGCGTGCAGCATCCTGATCCACTGTATGTCTCATCCAGTTGGGAAACAGAATTGCCAGACCGCCAGCATGAGGAATATCATATACAGCGGATAATGCATGTTCAATCGTATGCGAAGCCCAGTCCCCGAAGTAGCCCATTTGCAGTGTTCCGTTAAGAGCAATCGTTCCGGCATATAAAATCGTTTCACGATGCTCGTAGTTGTGCAAATCCTCTAGCAGTTTAGGTGCAGTTTCGATCACGGTTTGCAGCACGGAAAAGCACATACGATCTTGCAACGGTGTATTTTTAACATTGTGAAAATACTGTTCAAACACATGGCTCATCATATCCACCATGCCATATACCGTCTGATCACGTGGCACAGAAAAGGTATTTTTTGGGTCCAGAATGGAGAATTTCGGATGCGTCACCGCACTGCCCCATACGTATTTTTCGTTCGTTTCCCAGTTGGTGATGACAGAATCCGGATTCATTTCTGAACCGGTGGCGGCGAGTGTGAGGATGGTGCCGAATGGTAGAGCCTCGGTCGGCATGTGCTTTTTGTTGATAATATCCCACACATCGCCGTCATATTTAGCCCCTGCTGCGATGGCTTTGGTGCAATCAATAACGCTTCCGCCGCCTACTGCAAGTAAGAAGTCGATGTTGTCGTTTCGGCAAATGTCGATGCCCTTCTTAACGGTGGACAAGCGCGGATTCGGCTCTACGCCGGACAATTCATGAATGTTAAGATGTAGCGGCTCTAACGCGTTTAATACCTGGTCATACAGACCATTTCGCTTGACACTTCCGCCTCCGTATATCAGTAAAATATTTTTGCCGTAATTCAGCAGCTCCTGCTGCAGTTCTTCAATTTGATTGTCTCCAAATATTAATTTGGTGGGGTTATAATATGTGAATTTGTTCATCTGGAAAGTTCCCCTCAGTTCATAGTTCATGTTCAAATCGTAAATCGCTTAACCTGATTGCCTGTTGGATACCTAACTTTATCATGTAAGCTATTTGAAATGACGATTAACTATTATACATGAAATGAATAAGGGAATTCAAGTAAATCTAATCTTTGACCGCTCCGGCGGCAAGATCGGAAATAAACTGGCGGCTAATGAAAAGAAACAAAATAATAAGTGGCAGTACAGCCAGCAGGGTGCCCGCAATGACCATCGCATAATCCGTATTGTAAATCCCGTTCAATTGTGACAGTGCAATCTGGAGCGTGAATTTACGCTCATCCGTTAAGACGATTAGTGGCCATAAATAATCATTCCAGGCTCCTATAAAGGTAAACGCGCCGAGAAAAGCGAACGCAGGACGTAGAATAGGCAGTGCTACATTCAAGTACAGTCGAAAAAAGCTGCATCCGTCCATCCGGCCCGCATCCAGCAGCTCCTTTGGGATGGATTCTTCCGCATATTGACGAATCCAGAAAATGCCGAAGGCATTTACCATCCCCGGGATGATAAGCGCTTTGAACGTACCTACCCATCCAAAGGAGGCCATCATGACAAAGGAGGGGACAAGCGAAAGTTGTGAAGGGACCATCATTGTAGCTAGCAGAACGATAAATAGCACTTTTTTGCCCGGAAAATCAAACTTGGCGAATGCAAAACCTGCCAGTGAATCGAAAAACAGAACCAATAGGGTAACAGAACTGGCTACAAAAAGGGTATTAAAAAAGGCTTCGACAAAATTAATCTGCTGTAATACTCTCGTTATGTTATCCAAGAAGTGGCTGCCAAACCACAATTGCGGTGGAAAACGGTAGATGTCTGAAGTGGTACGAGTTGCCATGACGATCAGCCAGTAAAATGGAAACATCGACAGGATGATTCCCACCAACAATCCGGCATATAAAACAAAGGATTTTGCGCGTGTCTGCATCATGTTGTGAAGCTCCTTCCCATCGTTATTTTTTACCTTGAACGAGTTTCCAGTTTATGATGGAGAATAGAGCAATGATGAGGAACATGCCCCATCCGACGGCTGCACCATATCCAAAATAGTTGTTAATGAACGACTCGCGGTACAGGTATAAAACGATGGTCATGCCACTTGCCCCGGAACCGCCGTCATTACCGACCAGGACCTGTGGCTCGGTGAAGAGCTGCATACCGCCGATGGTGGACGTAATGACCGTAAACAGAATGACTGGGCGCAGCATGGGGATAGTGATGCGGAAAAAAGCTTGCGCTCCGGTTGCCCCGTCTATTTTGGCGGCCTCATACAGCACATGCGGAATACTCTGGAGTCCAGCCAGATAGATGATTGCGTTATAGCCCATCCATCTCCATACGACCATAGAAGAAATGGCAATTTGGATACCCCATGGCACATTCAACCATTGAACCATGGGTAGTCCCAAGAGTTGCAGAAGGTAGTTGAGAAATCCAAAATTGTTGGCAAATAAGGCACCAAATATGATGGCAACAGCCACAATAGATGTCACATTGGGCAGGAAGAATCCAACTCGCCATAAGGTGCGCATTTTCACAAAAGGGGCATAAAGCAGAAAGGCAATAATCAGTGCGAAGAATAGCATGGGAATCGTTGCATACACCCAGATCACAAAGGTGTTGCCTACAGCCTGCCAAAATTCATTGTCTGTCACAAGGTAGCGAAAGTTGCCCCAGCCGTTGTAGGTCATGTCCCCGATCCCGTCCCATTTGTGAAACGCTAGATATAATGAAAAGCCAATCGGAAACAGTCCAAAGATGCCAAACAGCAGATAAAACGGCGAGATCGCAGCATAAACGGCACGGTGCTTCCAGATTTCTCTCAGCATAATGTCCACACGCCTTTTTTGAATTTTGTTTTTTACCGCTGTAATTCTCGTTCGATTCGATCCATGGTTTCCGTCCATAATACATCGGAATTGGCATCCTGCTTGGCGACATTAGCAAGGCGACGAGTCACAATGCCGTGGATGACAGGATAGCGCTCGCCGAAATAGCTGCTTTTCACATGACGTGCGGAGGTGGCAAAGATGAGTCCGGTGGCCTGACCACCAAAGAAAGGCTCGGGTGTCCCCATGATAGGATCGTTATAGACGCCGGGAGTGGACGGGAACAGTCCGATTTTGTGGTAGGCTTCCAGCTGGTGTTCCGGGTTTTGCAGCCAGGTCAGGACTTCAAAGGCTTCTTTGGGATGTTTGCTGGATTTGAGGATAGAAATGAAAGAACCACCCAGGTTGCCGTCTCCTCCAGGAGCACGGGCGACTCTCCATTTGCCCGCTGTATCCGGCGCGGCCTCTGTGAGAACTTGCTTCATCCAGATAGCCCCTACAAAAGAGGCAATTTTGCCGTTATTGACCGAAGCGTTCCATTCGGGAGTCCAGCCATCCGCATTGGCGAGCAGATGCTTCTTGTGGAAATCGACAGCGGTTTTCCAGCCCAGACGGATGTCAGGAGATTGATTGCCGATATAGCTGCCATCCGGCTTGAAGTAAAGGTTTGTGTGCTGAGCGAGTACTTGATTGTAAACGTTTACAATATTATCAGCCAAAAATGAACGGCTTCCGAATTTCTGCTGAAGTTGTTCTCCGGCTGCCATGTAATCATCCCAGGTGCGGATGGAGGCACTAACCTTTTCAGGATCACTAGGCAAGCCTGCTTGTGCAAACAGATCACTTCGGTAGAAGAGGGCGGTAGGCCCAGTATCCATGGGAAATGCAATCATTTTACCATCAGGAGTGATCCCTTGATTCCATTTCCATTCCAAATATTGATCCTTCAAGCGGTCTGCTCCGAGTTCCCTTAAGTCATAAAAACGATCCGCACTGGGGAACAGCTCCACCATCCAATCGTTCAGAGCTACGATGTCTGGTTCACCGGAACGAGCTGCGAGCGTTGTCTTCAGTTTGGCTTTGAAGTCACCGCCTATTTTTTGAGTTTTTAATTCAATGTTGGGAAATTGTTTTTCCGCCTGGGCGAGTAGTTCATCGTCAATTGAACGGTTCCAGTACCATAATGTAAGCGTTATCTTTTTTCCGTTTGACAAATTAGTTTCAGATGATTGACTTTCAGAGGACGAGGGTTCACTACAAGCACTGAACATCGTGAGAAAAGCAAGACATAATACCAGCCATTGTACTGTCTTCACATCATTTCCCTCCTTGCTGTCTGAGATAATCTGCCTGCTAAACAAGTTGTAAATGGTTTAGCTCCATCATATGAAGCTGTTACCCATTTATGTGCATTGCCTTAACCAAAAACAAAAAATTTGAAACGTTTATTACTAAAAAAAAGCACGCGCGTCTGTTATATGAAGAACGCACGTGTTTAAGTTAGGGATTCAGCCTATGACATCAGCCGCTGTATTTCATCTTTCAGAATTTCGGACCGAGTCCCGAAAATAACCTGCAGGGTACCGTTACCAAGCCTGATGATTCCCGACGCTCCGAGCTGCTTGAGAGCTTGATCATTAACCGCTTTGTCGTCTTTGACGACAAGACGCAGCCGCGTGATGCAGGCATCAATGCTTTGGATATTGTCTGAACCGCCGAGATAGGTTAGTATTCTGCCTGCCTGACTGGATTGAGTGTCGGATGTGGTGCTTGCCTTTCCATCGGATATAGTTTCGTTAACCTCAGACAGGAGACTGTCTTCTACATCATCTTCACGCCCAGGAGTTTTTAGGTTGAATTTGAGAATGATAAATCGGAACAGAAAGTAATAGATGAGGGCGAAGACAAGTCCGACCGGAATCATTCGCAATGGGTGGGTGGAGAGTTTCATATTGACCAAATAGTCAATGAGTCCTGCTGAAAAAGAAAAGCCAAGTTTGACATCCAGTAGGTATACGACCAGGCCACTCAGGCCTGTCAGCAGAGCATGAACGCCGTAAAGCAATGGTGCAATGAACATAAACGAAAATTCGAGGGGCTCGGTAATTCCGGTCAGGAACGATGCCAGCGCAGAACCGATGAAGATGGAAGCGACGGCTTTACGTTTTTCCGGTTTGGCGGTATGGATGAATGCGAGGGCTGCTGCTGGCAGCGCGAACATCATAATGGGGAAGAAGCCGGACATGAATATACCCGCCGATGTATCGCCTGCAAAAAAACGCGTCAGGTCACCATGAACGACTTCACCGGCAGCATTGGTGTAGTCACCAATTTGAAACCATGCGATCGAGTTCAACACATGATGCAAACCGAGCGGGATCAGCAGCCGATTGGCAATCATGAATACCATTGATCCGATTCCGCCAAAGCCGACAATCCAGTTGCCGAAGACTGCAATCCCATCTTGTACCGGACTCCAGATCATACCGAGCAGAATGGCCAGAATCATGGTCGTAAAGGCGGTGATCATGGGGACAAAGCGTTTGCCTGAGAAGAAGCCAAGCCAATCTGGAAGTTGAATATTGTGATATTTTTTAAACAGAAAAGCAGACCATCCACCGATAAAAATACCCCCCAATACGCCCATGTCCAGCTTGACGTCGTCTGGAATATATGCAAATATACCCGGCACTGCCGCCAAAATACGGGTCAGCACCATATAGGCAATGACTGCCGATAATGCGGCTACTGCGTCGCCTGCCAGACCAATGGCAACACCAATGGAGAAAATGAGCGCAAGGTTACCGAAGATGGCCCCCGCCCCCTCGTTCAGAAAAGGAGTGATATAATGATTCAGAAATCCGCCAACTCCGGGACCAAGTGGTATATCCGTTTCATAATTAATCAGAGCTAATCCTTGCAAGATCCCTGCAGCGGCTAGAGTGGCTACTGGAAGCATTAACGACTTGCCGATTTTTTGCAGAAATTTCAGCATAACATTCTTCCCTTCTTCATCGAGTTTGGGAGTGTCGTATTCATCCTGAAATCCTCACATTAAACCATTTTTTCACATCATAAATCGGAGAATCTAACATGGTCAACGATTATTTTAAGCTATGAAAAACGTAAATCCGCAGTTGACATCGCTTACATGCTTATATAGTATCAAATTTAAGTTAATAATCGTGACGGAGACAAGAGAGCCACGCAGACATCCCATGGTACAGCACAGGGTTGGTTTGTGATGGCTTTTCTTTTTTTGTGCGATGAAAGCGATCAAAATCGGATGATCTATTGAGGAGGTAGGTTGTATGTCGCCATACGCAGCCGAATTCATAGGGACAATGATTCTTATTGCCCTAGGTGGCGGAGTGTGCGCAGGGGTGTCCCTGAAAAAGTCATTTGCCCACGCTTCCGGCTGGATTGTGGTCGGAATGGGTTGGGGGCTCGCGGTAGCTATTGCGGTGTATGCAGTGGGTCAAATCAGCGGAGCGCATTTGAATCCGGCAGTTACACTGGCGTTGGCATTTCAGGGTAGTTTTCCATGGCAAGATGTTCCCGGCTATATTGTTGCTCAGCTTCTCGGGGCCATGGCGGGTGCAGTGATCGTTATTTTGCATTATTGGCCCCACTGGAAAGAGACGGAGGACACAGCAGCCAAACTCAGTGTATTCGCGACAGGACCAGCTATTGATCATCCGTTTGGCAACGTGCTTAGTGAAATGATAGGTACTTTCATCTTTGTTCTTGCTTTACTGTCGTTTGGCGCCAATTCATTTACAGACGGCCTGAAACCGCTGATTGTTGGTTTTTTAGTTGTCAGTATCGGTTTATCCTTTGGAGGCACAACGGGCTATGCCATCAATCCAGCGAGAGATTTTGGGCCGCGTCTGATGCATTATTTACTACCGATTCCCGGTAAGGGAGCATCCAACTGGAAATATGCATGGGTGCCCATTATAGGACCGCTATTGGGGGGATCTTTCGCAGGGCCATTTTATCAGGCCGTTTTTAAGGGGAGTGTGACTCCGGCTTTCTGGATTTTGCTAGGGGTCATCGTGGTTGTACTCTTGATTACCTTCCGTATGAGTCGAACTTATAAAAATCATAAAATGGATCACAAACTTACAGCGTAAAAACGATGGATTTACACGGGGAGAGATGAACAATGGGAAAATATATTTTGTCACTAGATCAGGGAACGACAAGCTCAAGAGCGATTTTGTTCAATAGCGAAGGAGATGTAGTGTACTCGGCTCAGCGAGAATTTCCGCAGTATTTTCCTCATCCCGGCTGGGTAGAGCAGAATGCGAATGAAATCTGGAGTTCTATTCTCGGGGTCATTGCCTCCTGTCTTTCCGAATCCGGTGTAAAAGCAAATCAAGTGGCTGCCATCGGCATTACCAATCAGCGAGAATCGGTGGCTGTATGGGACAAAAATACAGGAGTGCCCGTGTATAACGTACTCGTATGGCAATCACGCCAAACCTCGGACATCTGTGAAGAATTGAAGCGGCAAGGGCACGAGGAGCTTTTTCACAGCAAAACAGGCCTGTTGATCGACCCGTATTTTTCAGGCACTAAAGTAAAGTGGATACTGGACCATGTGGAGGGCGCGCGGGAAAAGGCGGAACGAGGTGACCTGTTATTCGGTACGATTGACTCGTGGCTGATCTGGAAACTATCCGGCGGAACGGCACATGTAACGGACTACTCCAATGCAGCCAGGACGCTGATGTACAACATTTATGAACTAAAGTGGGACGAAGAACTGCTGGACATTCTGGGTGTTCCGAAAATCATGCTACCTGAGGTAAGACCTTCTTCCGAGGTATATGCGCACACTGTGGATTATCATTTCTTTGGTCAGAATGTACCGATCGCCGGTGCAGCAGGTGACCAGCAGGCAGCCTTGTTTGGTCAGGCATGTTACGAAAAAGGGATGATCAAAAACACTTACGGCACAGGCTGCTTCATGCTGATGAATACGGGGGATCAACCAGTGGAATCCAAGCACGGCCTGATTACGACCATCGCTTGGGGACTGGAGGAAGGCAAAGTGCAATACGCACTCGAGGGGAGTGTGTTTGTAGCAGGGTCGGCGATCCAGTGGCTGCGAGACGGACTACGTATGTTCCGTGAAGCGAAGGACAGTGAACCTTATGCCGCCCGTGTTTCGTCTACGGAAGGAGTGTATCTTGTACCCGCTTTTGTCGGACTGGGCAGCCCCTACTGGGATAGCGAGGTGCGCGGAGCGATGTTCGGTTTGACACGCGGGACCACGAAGGAGCATTTTATCCGCGCCACATTGGAGTCACTCGCTTATCAGACCAAGGATGTGCTTACAGCCATGGAGATTGATTCAGGTATTGCAGTGAAATTGCTGCGGGTGGATGGAGGAGCTGTATTGAACAATTTTCTGATGCAATTCCAGAGCGATATTTTGGATGCAACAGTGGAGCGGCCAGTTATCCATGAGACGACGGCACTGGGGGCTGCATGTCTGGCAGGTTTGGCTATTGGATATTGGAAGAGTACGGATGAACTTCGCAAGCGGGTGAGGGTGGAAACCTCTTTTGCCCCGAATATGGATGAATCAACACGTGAAAGCTTGTATGAAGGCTGGAAAAAGGCTGTGAATGCGACGATGGCCTACAAGTAATAGATTAAGCGATGGGTCTCTGAATATTAAACTGCAAAAAGATGACTTCTGAATTTATCAGGAGTCATCTTTTATAAGGCATATGCTAACTCTTGACCTTCGTATGGTCCCAATGTTGCCGGGCTCCGCAGGAGCTACGAATGACTAGTTCCGGCTCTACTTTAATACATTTCGTATCCATTTGTTTATTCATCAGGTCAAACAGCACCATAGCGGCTAGACGGCCTATTTTTTGCTTGTCTTGTTTTACAGTCGTCAGTGGAGGTTCGGTATAACGACAGGCTTCTATATCATCACATCCCACTACAGCAATATCCTCGGGTACCCTCAAGCCGCTTTCCTTGAAAGCACGTATGGCACCAAAAGCAAGCAGGTCGGTCGCCGCAAAAATAGCTTTTGGTAAATTTCCTTGCTGTATCCAGGCCTTCGCGACCTGGTATCCATCTTCTGCCGCGTAGTCCTTACCATACACGACCCATTCAGGTCTAACGTCAAGACTAAACCGTTTTAGTGAAGCGATAAAGGCCTCCTCTCTCTCTTTAATAACCAAGGAGGGGCGTTCAATGCCTATAAAACCCATTTCGCGGTATCCATTCATGTAAAAGTGCTCAACAACCTTCATTGAAATCTTCTGATTGTCGGACATGATATAGCAGGAACTAGCTCCGGTTAGCTCAATATCGACACCGATGCAGGGGATAGTGCTGGCATCGAGATCAAAAACACTCTTCTCCACCTCATCTCCAGCAATAATAATGCACCCGTCCACTGAAAAATATTTCGAGCGAGCCAAATAGTCCTCTCCATTATCCAGAAATTTCTCATTTGAGAAAAATAGCAGATCGTAACCGAGCAAGCCAATCTGTTTTTTGAAGACATTAATGATATCTACAAAAAAAGGATGACTAAAATCAACATTCAGCTTGCCGGCAAATATAACGCCTACCAGATTAGATTTTTTGGTAGCAAGCGTTTTAGCCGAGGAGGAGGGTCTATAGCCTGTTTCCTCCATGATTTTAAGTACCCGCTGTCGGGTTTCCTCACTGATGTCCGTGTAATTGTTAATGATTTTCGAAACCGTTGCCACTGAAACGCCTGCCATGCTAGCTATTGTTTTTATATTCATGGAATCCTCCGTAACTAAACTGGTTTAGTTAAATTGACTTTTATTTTCAAACTTAATGATTACTCGTATTCTATGCTACCTCATAGAAGTGAGTCAACCGTGTGAATAAAGGATGTTTCCTAATATTTTAAGGAGTAATAACGGTGATTTATGTTTTATTTAATAATTTACAACTCTCTATTTACAAATACAGGCTATCCGATACATAATAGTAGCTGTAATTAACTAAACCGCTTTCGTAAAAATAAATGCATTTATTCTAAGAGTACAGGGGGAATTTTGCAATGCTGAAAAAGTGTTTTTCCTGATATCCATGTATCTCCCGAATCCGCTGATTCCGCAATTTGCTCTCATTAATAGCCTGGGACTTTACAATACCCAGCTTGGTTTTATTTTGCTGAAAACAACAGGTACCGGCATCGCTTTTCTGATGTTTGTGGGGTATATCAAGTCTGTCTCCCGAGAGCTGGATGAAGCGGCTGCCATGGACGGGTGCGGATATTCACGATATTTGTTTACGATTCTTGTCCCGCTGATGAAGCCGGTGTTGGCAACAGGCATTATTTTGACAGCTATAGGGGCGTGGAATGACATTATAGGTCCTACTATTTATTTGTCTGATCCTGCTTATCAGCCAGTGACCAAGGGATTGTTCTCCTTTTACGGACAATACATGAACAACTGGCCGCTGCTCGCTTGCGGCATTCTGATTGTTACACTACCGCTCGTTATTTTGTATATTTTCCTCCAGCGCTTTATTGTCGGCGGTGCAATGGCCGGAGCTGTGAAGTCTTGATTCCTGAAAGGATGATACCGAGTATGAGTGAGAATACCTATACATTCCCCACCGCGTTTATGTGGGGAACTTCGACCTCTTCTTATCAAATTGAAGGTGGCGTGGATGAGGAAGGAAGAGCGCCTTCTATTTGGGATACTTTCTGTCGAGCACCTGGAAAGGTGATAGGAGGGGACTGCGGAGATGTGGCTTGTGACCATTTTCACCGCTTTAAGGAAGACGTGCAATTAATGAAGCAACTTGGCTTTTTACATTACCGTTTTTCCGTGGCCTGGCCGCGCATTATTCCCGCACCCGGCGTGGTTAACGAACAGGGGTTGCTCTTCTATGAGCGTCTGCTGGATGAGATTGAGTCGGCCGGGCTAATTCCAATGCTGACGCTGTATCATTGGGATCTACCGCAGTGGATTGAGGACGAAGGCGGTTGGACGCAGCGAGAGATTATCCAACATTTTAAAACGTATGCTTCTGTAATCATGGATCGATTTGGACAGCGTATAAGCTGGTGGAATACGATAAATGAGCCCTACTGCGCCTCTATTTTGGGCTATGGCACAGGAGAGCATGCCCCCGGCCATGAGAACTGGAGGGAAGCCTTTACTGCCGCTCATCATATTCTGATGTGTCACGGGATAGCCATGAACTTACACAAGGAAAAGGGCCTGACGGGCAACATCGGTATTACGCTGAACATGGAGCATGTCGATGCAGCCTCTGAACACCCCGAAGATGTAGCCGCTGCTGTCCGGCGGGATGGTTTTATTAATCGATGGTTTGCCGAACCATTGTTTAACGGGAAATACCCTGAGGATATGGTGGAATGGTACGGGGCGCACTTGAATGGATTGGATTTTGTACAGCCTGGTGATATGGAGCTGATTCAGCAGCCAGGGGATTTTTTGGGCATCAACTACTACGCCCGCAGTATCATTCGAGCGACTACAGACGCTTCGTTGCTTCAGGTCGAGCAGGTTTCCATAGAGGAACCGGTAACGGATATGGGATGGGAGATTCACCCTGAATCCTTTTATAAGCTGCTAACGCGGATTGAGAAGGATTTTTCCAAGGGATTACCCATCCTGATTACGGAAAACGGAGCAGCGATGAAAGACGAACTGGTGAATGGAAAGATTGAGGACATTGGACGTCAGTATTACATTGAGGAACATTTAAAGGCATGCCATCGCTTTATTGGGGAGGGAGGTCAGCTTAAGGGCTATTTTGTCTGGTCATTCCTCGATAACTTTGAATGGGCCTGGGGATACAGCAAACGTTTTGGTATTATACACATCAATTACGACACGCAGGAACGGACACCCAAACAAAGTGCGCTGTGGTTCAAGCAAGTGATGGCGAATAACGGGTTTTAAATAGAAAAGGCGTCGAAGACTTGGTTTCACAGCAGCCTGTGACGACGAATAAAGTGCCTTGTGG
>RCUF01000129.1_pt1 | contig 42545 bp, 45 predicted proteins | sample 2166311 | NCBI WGS metagenome assembly RCUF01 (sample SAMN09932608, study PRJNA488358) | compost metagenome | feature: garden; material: soil; isolation source: compost soil in 4-hydroxybenzonitrile-enriched culture | place: Germany: Experimental Botanical Garden Goettingen | collected 2016-01-27
GATCTTTCCTCTTGCAGCATCGTGACCTGGCCACCAGCCCGCTTTGAAGAAGTTTCCTTTATTACTTATGGTTGCAAGAACTTTTGCGGCTTTAGGTAGTTTCGTAATGTAAGAACCTGAAATGGTGTAGAAGTATTCTTCATTATCGTAAGGGGCTGTAATCACATGATCCTGTTTGACATTTGCCAGGAAGACCCCTTAGCATCTTTCCCACGTCGGTTCAGCAAACGCAAATTGAGGAACCCGGTTTTTCACATTAGAAGGTTTAAGAACTTTGCCAACGGGTCTGTTATTGCCGAATGCCGTTATATCAAGATAGTATTTGGCTGCCAGCGGATGCAGATCGTCATAAGCCACTGCGAAGTCACCGGCTTCATAACCGGCTCCGCTCTTCATAAGCATGGTGACGTTTATTCTTTTTTTTAGCAGTTCATTGACCACTTAGATGGCTTCGTTATTTGTATTTCGGATTAACACATAGATGGAATGATACAGCATCTCTGTTACCGGAGAGGTTTTGTCCGCAAATACGCCAGCTTCTTTAACCGCATCACGTTCAAAACCGCGCAGATCCAGGAAATCCTGCACAATCTCACCTACTACGGAAGCATAGCTTTTCCGTCTGGACCGGTTCCTGGCTTACAGCGGCCGGCGCATCAGGCAAAGGTCGGGCTTTGACGTATCCGTCTTCCATGAAGCCAGAATCAAAACAAAGGCAATAACGATTACGGAAAGGCCTACCTGGGTGCCCGACACCTGACCTGCGCATTGAAATCAGACAGGTCCAAAAAGTCCCAACAATAAAAAGAAATTTAAGGATTAGTGCTTGAAAAGAAGCTCTGTGCAGCAACGACTTCACAGAAGCTTCACTCTTGTTTAAAATTATTAGCTATTTCTTTTATGGAGTATCCTTGGACTAGGCGCAATGAAGTACAGTCCTTTGCTAGTCATTACTTACCATCAAAAAAATCCGATCGACTTCCTCTCGAATTTTCAAATCCAGGGTATCCCAGTGATAATCAATCTCTATGTGAAGAGTATCCTCCCATCTTTTTTCATTTCTTAATAAATCTATAACAAGATTTTTGGCAATTCTCAAAAGATAAAACGGATACGATCTTTGGGCCAGTCAAGGGAAGCACTTATAAACCGAATTAAAGCATTCGTGCAACAAATCTTCGGCATCCTGTTTGTTATGCACTATTCTCAAGGATTTCCAAAGAGTTCTGATTTATAAGATAAAAATAGATCCTCTAAATCTTTAATGTCCATATTTTGCTTATTCCTTCCGTTCTGTTTGGTTACAGTGTTCTCTTGACATAAATAACATAGAAATTTTTATCATCTGTCTCCTCAGGCTTTTGGACGAGCATTTGCTGATTCAAGTACTTTTCAACAAATGGCTGCATCTTCAATATCAGTAACATTTTTTAGAGAGGATTCGCTCCCTTTGGATTCGTTATTTAATTTGTCGGTTGATACTGTTTTTATTTTTTCTGCAAATTCAATCGTTTTTACTGGCTGTGGTTTACTACTGAAGATGTCAGAGAGTTTTAAAATATTTAGAACAATACAAATGATAATAATAAACAGTAGTCTTCTTCTCTTAATCCGATGAGCTCTGGTTCTATTATGCGTATAGCTTTTTTCAATAGTATATGTTTCTCCAAAATCTAGAAGCAGTTTACGTTTTATTTTGCGACCATGTGCCAATAAAATTATTCGTATCTCAATGCATCTATAGGCTTCAAGCTTGCTGCTTTATAAGCTGGATATACCCCGAATAGAATGCCTGTACCTGCGGAGCTGAGAAACGAATATATGATAGGCGAGACCGTAAATTGAATGGCCATATGAGAAGTTGCTTCAATTATTTTGGATGCTGCTATACCAGTAACAACCCCGAGGATACCACCCATTAGACCGAAGATAACTGCTTCTGACAGAAATTGAATCATAATATCTCTTGGCTTGGCACCGATAGCTTTTCGAATCCCGATTTCTCTCGTACGCTCTATAACTGAAACCATCATAATATTCATAATTCCGATTCCCCCTACCACGAGCGATATCGCGGCTACACCTCCTAGCAAGCTGGTCATGATATTATCTACACCTGAAGCAGCACCTGCTGCTTCTGACAGACTCATAATTTGAAATTGATCCGGTTCCGAGGGTTTTAGCTGGTGCGTTAAACGCAAGCTTTCCAATATGTCTGAACGAGCCTGATCCATCAAAGCTGGTGACTTGGCGGATACGTCCAATCCTGTAATGTTCTTCTCACCCAGACGGTTCATTATGGTTGTAGCAGGGATGTAAATTTGTTCATTAGTGCTGTAGCTTAATTTCGTTACTGGCTGAGTATTTAATACTCCAATTACCTTGAAAGGGATCTGTTTAATTTGAAACGTTCGTCCCAATACATTTTGGGTATCTCCACCAAAAAGACGTTGAACCGCCTGACTTTCAAGAATGGCGACATTCATGCGTTTATCCATCTCATCGTTGGTAAATGTTCTGCCCTCGGCAAAGGAAAACTTTTTGACTTTATAGAATGAAGCGGAAGTCCCTACAATAGTGGCGTTATAGTTGTATCGCCCCCACGTAGCTTTTGAATTGCTCGTTATATTTGGCATCAATGCATCTATGGAATTCTTTTGTTCCAACGCCTCGACATCAGCCCAAGTAAACGATGGAGTGTTGTCATAATCTATTTCACCATCGACCATTGTCATAGCTGGCGCAACCATCAATACGTTATTCCCTAATTTATTAATTTCCGCCTTTATGCGGGTTGTAGAGCCGTTTCCAATCGCCATAATGGCAATAACCGCTGCCACCCCGATAATAATACCGAGTATTGTTAAAAAGGAGCGTAGCTTATTGGTTGTTAAACTGTTAATTGATACACGGATCGTTTCCATTAAATTCATAGGCTTGCCATCCTTGATGAAATTCTTCTATTCATAATGCTCTCATCCCGCTCAATATTCCCATCTCGAAAGCTGATCAGGCGCTTGGCATATTCGGCAATTTCCAGCTCATGAGTAACCAAGACAATGGTTTTCCCCTGTTCATTCAAACCTTGAAACAGCTCCATAATCTCGACACTCGTCTTTGTATCTAGTGCCCCCGTTGGCTCATCCGCCAGCAGAATAACAGGATTATTCACCAACGCACGCGCAATAGAGACACGTTGCTGCTGACCGCCAGAAAGCTCGTTAGGTTTGTTGTACATCCGTTCTGCAAGGCCTACACTTCGAAGCGCCTCCACGGCTCGTTCCCGGCGTTCCTTGGCAGGTATACCTGCATACATCATAGGTAGCTCTACATTTGCTAATACTGTAGTTCGGGGAAGTAGATAGAATTTCTGAAACACAAAACCCAGTTTCTGATTTCGAATCTCCGAAAGCTCGTTCTCACGAGCATCCAATATGGAGTACCCATCCAGGTAGTACTCTCCGGTATCGGGATGATCAAGACAACCAATGACATTCATCATGGTAGACTTGCCCGAACCAGAAGGTCCCATAATGGCAACAAATTCACCTTCGCTAATAGATAAATTAACACTGCGCAGAGCCTGAATCTTCTGACCGCCTACCTCATACATTTTTTTCAGTTCTTTAATTTCGATAACAACTTTATGGGATTGATTTTCTCTCATTGTGCCTGACCCCCATCAGGGTCTTGACCCTCTTGACTGCCATTGGAACCAGCACTACCACTCTGAGGTGGAATAACAATGGTCTCGCCTTCCTTGACACCGGACTTGATTTCGGCCTGATCCGCTGTATAGACACCCAGCTTCACTGGCCTGAATTCATAATCTGCAGGGTTAGCCGGGTTCTTCGCTACATATACTCCATCCACTCCACCTTCGGATCTCAATGCGAACAATGGAACAGACAACGCATCTTTATGTTCAGCCAAGAGGAGTGATACATCCATGTTCATCCCTGGTTGTAGTCTTATCTTTTGACTATCCAAAGACAATTCAATTTTGTATGTAGTCACATTGGATTCCGTAACCGGCTCTGGAGAAACAAAGAGGACTTCGCCTTTAAATTGTTTGTCAGGGAATGAATTCGTGTGTAACGTAGCCTGGAGCCCAGTCCTCATTTTAGCAATGTCACTTTCGTTAACCTTGGCACTAACCTTCATAACGCCTGTATTGGAGTTGTTCATAACAATGAAAGGTGCTGTAGGACTGGTACCCACATCGCCATTAACCTTCAAAATAATTCCATCCCACGGTGCCGTAACCTGTAATTTGTTCAGAACACTTTTCTTCTGTTCCAATTCCGTTTCAGCCTGTTGTAAAGAAGCCTGTGCGGATTGAATATTGGAAGCATCAGGCGGGGACTGCGCTGCCTTTAATTGTATTAAAGCTGTTTTATAGCCCATTTCCGCATCCTCAATCGCCTGAACTTGTCGATTCCTTGCCTTCTTGTATTGAAGTTCAACATTATTCATATCCAATTTTGCCTTATCCAGGTTTTGCTTGGCCGTCGCCAGGTCACTTTCTGCAGCTGCATCATTCTGAACTAGATAAACCTGGTCATCATAATCCTTTTGTGCTTTATCCAAAGTCACCTTGGCCGCCTCTTTTTGTGCAGTGGCTTCCTCTAAATCCATCCCGTCCTTGGCTGTTTTAATCGCCATCTGTGCCTTTAAGACATTTGCCTTCTGGAGCTCAATATCACTGGACTTCGGTCCACGCTTGGTTTCCTCCAGCTTGGCTCGGGCTATCGCTACATTGGACTCAGCATTTTTAATTTGTAACCTGGAATCGGAATCATCCAAACGAGCCAGCACCTGACCAGCCTTGACACTATCTCCTGCTTTGACATTGACAGCAATGAGCTTGGCACCCTCGACATTTGTAAAATTAATATTCACTTCCTTAGATGCCTGAACGGTCCCAGTCACTTTAAGCGACTCGGTCATGTTTGTTTTCTGTACCTTTACGATCTGGTTCACAGGACTCTCCACGGGCTTTTCCTGCCCCTTTTTCATATAAACAAAACTTCCAATTCCCGCTATAATAACCAAGACAAGAATACCTATGATCCCTTTCAATCTTTTTTTCCTTCTTAACACTTGCAATGCATCTTTCTTTTCTGTTTCCGACAATGTTATATCCCCTTAAAATGTATTTTTTCTAAAACCTATACGCTCCACGGTTTGTTTAAAGCATGTTGCAGCATTGTCATTTGAATAATGAGTTCATCCTTATTCCGTTCAATTTGCTTCACTTTTAACTGATTCGTGGCGACCTCTGTACCTGTAGCAAATCCTCGTTCCTTTTTTTTACGAGATATATCTAATACTTTATTAGTGTTCTGCAGATTACTTTGCATTTGTTCGTATTGTTCATAACTCTGCTGTAAGTTAAAGTACATACTCTTCAGTGTTTCTGCTAATTGGTCCTTGGTATTTTCCAATCCGCCTTCTGCTGAATCTACTTCAATCTGTTTAATTTCATAATCATCATTTCCTGAGTTCCACGTGTAATATTTAACTTCCATCTTTGCCAGCTTGACAGCCTCCTCCTGCCTCCATACCGAAGGATTCGCCGAGATGGCACGCGTCACCAGCGTATCTAAATTCGTGTTATCCATCTTCCGGTAAACAGGTCGATCAACCAGTTCATACACCGTACCTTGAGGTTGCCCCATTTGCGTATTTAGTGAATCCATCGCTTTTCGAAGCGCAGCTTTTGCAATCTCTACATTCTTTTGTGCTTCTAGTCGATTCTGAGTAATGGTGCTTTGATCACCTGGAGAAATTTTCCCACGGTTGGCTTTCGCCTCAGCAGCTTTTTCCTCCAATAACGCAAGCGTAAGTGCATCCTCACTGCTCTTCACTTTGTTATCAGCCAGAAGTACATCGTAATAGTTTTTCATTGTAGCGTAGTCTGTCTGATCTTGGGCAAGTTCAATTTGCTTCTTAGATTCCAAATAAGAAACCGTCGATGAGGCATACCCCTTCCAAGCTGAGCTACTAGCCGCATCTTCCTCACCGTTGCCTGTACCTGCCGGAATAAAATCCAAATTCTTACCTGCATTTTTTAGGTTAATCCGGTTACGATCTATCGTTTGCTGGGCTTCCTTCAAGCTAAAGCTATTTGATCGCGCCCATTGCTGGGCTTGACTCAGTGTTAATTTCACACTTGTATTGGAAGACTGCTGCTGCGCCTCTTCTGCTTGAACAAAGGACGCTGATAAAGAACTGGCCGATAAGGCCAATAGCAATAAAATCAACATGTGTTTTTTCATAGAACCGCCTTCTTTCCAATTTTTATATCTTTATATAAATACGTTGTTATACGAATCTTATATTTTCCTCAATATTAAAAGTATAAGATGGAATGATACTAAATATTTTTAACGTTATAAGAGGCCAAATTGCGTATTCATCCGGCTGTGCAGGAGCAGCTCCGTGCACACTTACCAGCCATTATTCAAGGTGCAGACTCCAATTCGGAAGTACATAAACAGCCAGTGTTGTACGAATAACAAGCATAACGATACCGCTGCCTGTGAGTAAGAGAGCAGTTCGCATCCTGGTGAGAGCAAAGCGACCAATGGCCATACCAGTAACAAATGCAGGAGCCCAGGCGAGAGCAGACATCGAACCTCCCGCGATATCACTAAGAAGATAGGCGCTCGAGAAAATGCTTGATCCAAGAACCATTAGCGGCGGGGCCGTCACGAGCAAAACTGCTGCTGTTGTAACCATTGTGCGGGTCGAACGCTTTTGGAATAAACAGTATCCTTAATTCTTGTCTCCTCCACATACTCTCTGACGAATCTGCTCATCAGCTTTATACTGCTTAGCAACTTGCATTCCTCCCTGAAATACTGAATTCACATTTTTATCAACCTGGTTATGCAGAGGATTGATGTCACGCTATAGTCCAATATATCCTGCAGATGTCGCTAAAGTTTGATCAAGTTGTAAACAAAATGTCACAGTAGGCGAAACCGTTTTATCGCAAAAACAACCTTATTCGCAGTTGATCACTGGAATAAGGTTGTTTGCAATATCATTAAAAGTCACTCAGTATTTTCCGGCGACGGCATTAAAAATTGAATTGGCCAGTAGTCGGAATTGCTGCTGTGAATGAGCGCCATTGGTTAGATCATTGGAGAAAACAGTAAGATTCTTTTTGTTTTCCTTATAGGTGAAGGCCATGATCTTTCCTCTTGCAGCATCGTGACCTGGCCACCAGCCCGCTTTGAAGAAGTTTTCTTTATTACTAATGGTTGCAAGAACTTTTGCGGCTTTAGGTAGTTTCGTAATGTAAGAACCTGTAACGGTGTAGAAGTACTCTTCGTTATCGTAAGGGGCTGTAATCGCATTATCCTGTTTGACATTCGCCAGGAAGACCCCTTCGTATCTTTCCCATGTTGGTCCAGCAAACGAAAATTGAGGACTCCAGTTTTTCACATTAACCATCCCCATATTTCCATAAGCAATGAAGGCTTCCCTTTCTCAACAAGTTTATCGGAATCGAATGTATTCACAAGCACATCGGCATGCTGCTGATCATCGGTCACTTTAAAACCGAGATTTTTGAGCACATAATCCGGTTCGCCGAGAGCAGCTGCCGTAGAAGGTTTAAGAACTTTGCCAACGGGTTTGTTATTGCCGAATGCCATTATATCAAGATCGTATTTTGAGGCCAGCGGGTACAGATCATCATAGGCGACTGCAAAGTCACCCGCTTCATATCCTGTTCCGCTTTTTGATAGCATCGTGACCACTTTGCCGGATTTAAGCAATTCATTAACGGTTTAGATGGCATCGTTATTGGTGTTTCGAATTAAAACATAGGCAGAATGATTCGGCATTTGTGTTGCCGGAATCGATACGGAAGTCACCGGAGAGGTTTTGCCCTCAAACACTCCAGCTTCTCTAATCACATCACATTCAAATCCTCGTAGGACTGGAAAGTCCTGCACAATCTCGCCAGCTACGGAAGCATAATCTGAGACGTTAATACCATCATATAAAACCATGTTTGCAATGCCGTGTTTTGCCTGGTGCATATTTATGATAAATGAACCTGCAGGGTAGGTCTTGCCAGCAGCACTTACAGTTTTTGTCGAGCGTTCAACCTTTACTCCATTGCGGATAAAATATTCAATCATCCGGTAGGCTTTCAGCGGATTTTTTTGAAGACTTTTATCGGTCGGCAAAACGTAATACTCAGGGAAAAAATTCTTATTACCGTGACGCGGGCGGCCAATGACTTGATTTTTGGCATTCATTCCATGCTTATTTTCTTTATATCTGAGCCCTTCGGAAGTTTAAACCTAGCTTTAATTGTTCTTTTCTTCGTCATTGATGCCACATTGCTATCCAATTTCAGTGTCGGGGTATTTTTAACCTGCGTTGAAATTGCTTTTGTTGGTTGACTCTGTTTATCGTTCAACAACGTGCTTTTTGCGCGTTGCGCAGCATCAGCCATAACCATGTGCGGAGCAGTGATTTCCAGAAGCATGGCAGCGGATATGGTTAACGCCAAGCAGAACTTTACTATCGGTTTTATACCCATTCTTTTCCCCCTATTTATAACTGGAAGACCATGTTATGCTCTTCTTTATTCACCAAGAGCATTTACAGACTATTGTTCGGCAAATTACGATTTTATATATGGTAGTCCTATTCAAAATCTGTTTGTTGCTTTTTTCCGGAAGGATGGTCTGTAATCGAGTTAGAAGCGTCGGAGTTTAGGATCCTTTGCACAAATTGCTTTAAATCCGTTCGACTTTTTACATCCAGAACAGCCGCTCTGCCAACATAAGTTTCTTTTAACAGCTTCATTGGCGGTATTTGTTCATTTCCCTTTAATGTGCTTTCATACCCTACCGAAGCCAAATTCCACATATCAGAGACTGACAAATTGGTATCGATATACGGGCTGATTTCCTCTAGAATAGAAGGGAGCCTCATAAGGGAAGTCGTTGTTTTTACCTTCTCAGCTATTGCCGTGATAAATTTCCTCTGTCTCCCTGTTCTGGAATAATCGGACATGGCATCATGGCGAAAACGGACATATTGAAGTGCCGTTTTGCCATCGAAGTGCTGCTGTCCCTGCTTCAAATCAATATCATACTCATGCTGATCGGCTCTACTCTCATAGTGCATACCCTTTTCGACATAAAAATCGAGCCCGCCTACCGCATCGACGAGTTTAATAAACCCTTGGAAGTCTGTATATACATAAAATTGAACTGGCACCCCCAGCAATTCGCTGACAGCTTTCATCGCCGTATCGGGTCCATGCGTAACAGCGGTATTAATTCGATTTTTGCCGTACCCGGGAATATCCGTATAGGTGTCTCGAAGAATCGAAAACACATGGATACGCTTATCAATAGGATTCAACGAAACGACCATCATGCTATCGGACCTGGGTACACTCCCCTTGTTGTTCTCGCGGCTATCCACGCCCATCAGCAAAATATTAACAGGTTCGGTTCCCTTCCACTCCGGAACTTCCAGTGCTTCGACTTTATCAGTGCTTACTTTAACAAATGGGGAGTTGTCCGGAGTTTTGCTAAGTCCTGCTAATCCCTTGTAAATGGAAAAGAAATAATAAAAGATAAAGCTTACAGCAGCGACCACAAGTAATAACGTTATAATCAATATCCTCTTTTTCCTCTGTGTCATGTCATTATTCCTTTCCAAATGATGAATGCACCTGCCTCTTTCCGTATTTAAGATTTTTGCAAGGCTGCTACGAGGAGTGAAGTGTAATATCGGCTACCATCTGGTTTTAAATGGACGCCATCTCTATAAAAGTATTCATCTTTACCTACACTGGCCGAATACCAGTCCACCACGCTGACGTTACTGTATTCACCAGCGACCTGTGCAATCGTGTCATTCACCGCATCCTGCCAGCCCTTCGGCACCCGGGTGGTGACCAAGAGTACCTGTCTGGCTTCAGAAAGGGATTGCAGTACGTCCCGCAATTGGTCTTTGCTAAATGGACCGTTGGTGCCGAGTTCGATAATAACCTGTTCTCCCAGTTTGCCTTGAGCGGCTAATTCATTAATGACTTTTACAGCTTGAGACATCTGACGGCCAACCTTGCCGTCCACCGTCATATTCGGAAGCTGCTCTTTTAAATAAGACTCAATTCCGACCGTAACCGAATCTCCAATCATTGTGACGCCCTCACCGGTGAAAGAAACGGATGATTGAGCTTTTTTTCCGTTGGTGTCGGAAGCCCCATGCTTTTGGGCAGCAGCCTGCATCTTATCAAGATTGTATAAAGAAGACTCCTTGCTGCGAGATTCGTTATCAACCGAATTTTGCTTTGCGTGCATATGGAGGCCTATAGCTCCTAAAGCGATAAGGAGAATTGCAAATCCCCCTAATGTGCTTACCATCCATCCATTTTTTTTGTTCATATCTAGTTCATCCTTTCCTTTAACATGCTAGTAGGTTTTATCTTGTTTGATAGCATCAATCACAAACGAGGCATAATACTGAGCGCCTGCTGGTTTCAGATGAACACCATCTTCATAAAATAGATCGTTGCGATTTTCGCTAGCTGAATACCAGTCGATAAGCCGGACATTTTGAAATTCATCAGCTATTTCTCGCAGACTGTCATTTACGGTATTCTGCCATCCTCTCGGTACTCTGGTCGTTATCAGATAAATTTGCTGGGAGTCCGGCAGTGAAGCCAACAACGACTTCAGTTGACTCCGGTTAAAAACGCCGTTGGTGCCGAGTTCAATAATAATTTTATGGCCAAGCTTGCCCTGTGTTCGCAAGTTATCAAGTACATCACCAGCCTGTGACATTTGCCGTCCCACCTTTCCATCAATGATCATACCGGGAAGCTGTTTTTCGAGAAACGGGGCGGCATCCAGAATGACAGAATCTCCAATCGCCGTGACCCCCTCTCCTTCTACGGAATGGCCTGTATTTTCATGATTTTCATTGGAACGGTCGAATTGTTGCTTTTCCGTCTGGACGGGTTCCCGGCCTACAGCTGCTGGCACATCAGGTACAGGATCTGATGAATCCGTCTTCCATGAAGTCAGGACCAGAATAATGGCGATAACAATTATGGCAAGGCCTAGTTGGTTGCCAGCGCCTGACCTGCAGAGTGATTTTAGGCTGGTCCAAAAGGTCCCGCGACGGATAGGCTCTTCGATGAAGCTGTAAGAAAGACCCGCCATTATGAAAGTGGCCGTTACCTGCAGAGCAATGCACATATAGCTGGCATCTTCGGTATTTACCACGGGACTTGATAAAATAATGATCGGATAATGCCATATATACAGACTGTAAGATCGCTTACCGATCCAGCTTAGAGACCGGCAGCCGAGCAATCGCTCCAGTCGGTTGGCCGGATGAACTAGTACAGCAATGACAATCGCCGTAATTAGTGATAAATAAAGAAAACCGCCCCGATACAGCGAATCATCAAACTCATTGGTCTGACCGATCAGGATAAACAGCATTACAATGCCCAGCACGCCAGTCATATCCAGCATGGTCCGGGCCGAAGAAGATACATTATCGCTCAGTCTCCAGCTAGGCCAGATTACCGCCAGAGCCGCTCCGATCAAAATGGCAGACGCCCGCGTGTCCGTTCCGTAATACACCCTGCTCGGATCGGTTTCGGGTTCGTATATAATGGCCATTGCTATGGCGGATACGATGGCGCAACCCAGAATGTATAACATCAGTCTGCCTCGTCGCGGTGCAAAGCACAGACCAATCAGCAGAACAAGCGGCCAGATTACATAAAACTGTTCCTCAATGGAAAGCGACCAGAGGTGCCCGATTGGAGAAGGTGGGCCAAAGCTCTCAAAATATGAAACATGATGAAAAATGAGATACCAGTTGTTTACGTAAAAAAGCGAGGATACAAAATGGCCTCCTAATGCCTGTAATCTGGAGAAATCGGTAATTAAAAGCCACAATGCCACTGCAGTCAGCATAAAGATCATTGCCGGCAGTAGCCTGCGTATTCGTCTTATCCAGAAATGCACAATGGAAAAACCGCTGCGCGCCCTCCATTCGAAAAGGATCTGATCCGTAATCAGATATCCTGACAGGACGAAGAAAATCTCCACCCCCAGCAACCCACCCTCTGCCCATCTGAAATGAAGATGATAAGCAATAACAGCAAGCACGGAGATAGCCCTTAGTCCATCCAGACCGGTCATATAACGTTTTTTTGGTTGATTCAGGTGCAGATTTCGGTTTCCATTCACTATGGTCCATTCCTTGTCCTTATAGGCTAATGATCTTGCTTCATTTACTATAGAAAAAAGATGTCGCGAAAGTTTGATCAACATGTAAACAAATTGTCACAACGGTGCAAAAAGAAAAGCCTTATTCCGGCTGAACAACCGAAATAAGGCTTTTGACATATACGAATATGGCGATCATCATCGCTATTTCAATTCAATGATCAATGACTCCTTACTAGGAGAATCCGTTGGCGCAGTCTGCAAGGAATCCAATTGTTTTTGTCCTTGAAGCAGTACCCTTTTATTGTTCGGATTCCAGTATATATGCGTCGGCAAAATTCCGCGATACACCGGCTCGTTGTGCAGTATATTTCTTCCCTGAACCTTGCCCACGTAAGTGACATTTTGATCATACACAGTGTATGCGATATTTTTCCTGTCAGGCGAGAATTCAAAATCAAACACTTTTTCCAGAATGACGGAGAGCTCGCCGTTTCGCTGATCATATTCGTACAATGAACTATCCGTTCCGAGAAACACAAACTGGTCGTTATTCATCCAGGCTACTGAATCTCCGCCAATTTGACGCTCGTATTGAAATTCAATATTCTTCCCGGAAACCTTCCCCATGGTTAGCACCTTTTTCTGACCTTGTTTTACACGAAATAACTGCAGCAGTACGCTGCGGCCATCATTTGAAATGTTAACACTCAAAAGCGTGTCTTCCTTTATGATACCCTTCAACTGATATTTGTCGGAAGTTTGAGACCCCATATCGTAGATATACAGGCTATCAGCTCCGTTATCAAGCGGGTTTTCTACCAGGTAGCTGATATACGAACTGTTGGCCGACCAGGAAAGATATTGTACATAAGACTGGTTCCTAGTATTGATCCTGTCTATTTTCTTTTCCTTGCCATCCTGCAAGGAAATAAGCTTTAAGGTTGTCTCCGAGGAAGAAGGGGAAACTTCGCAAATATATTTCCCATCGGGAGAAAGTATCGTATTGGAAGTTACATTGCCGATTCCGGGTATGGGCTTGCTCTGCTCATACGGATAAGTTAAACGTTCCAACGTACCTCGCTTCAGTATGGTCATGGCCCCGAACGATGCGATGACGGCATCTCCAGACGTCCAGCCCAGCAGCTGTCCCGTATTCGCAAAACGATCCGGAAGGCGATATATTTTTTGGACCTGAAACGGACGAGAGCTTTGATCGGCACTGGAAACTTCATTACTGTCAGCGATGACGACGGTCTCTGTTTTTGGTTCTGAAACGCATGCTGACAGCAGTAATACTACGAGAGATACGACCAGCAGCATTACAAAATATTTATATTTATTGCCCATTATTTATTCTCCGTTCCCCGCGGTTTCCAGAGCATTAAATTCCACCGTAACGATGGTTTCATTATGCTCGTTGGTAATCATGATGGAACCCGCAAATTCTTCAACGATGGATTTCACAATGCTGAGCCCCAATCCTATACTGCCTTCTTCTGCGCTGTCGGAATGAGCCAGATAAAATGGCTGTAACAAGTGTGACAGATGTTCTGCCTCAATCGGATCGCTTGGATTGCTGAAGATCAGGCGGATCTTTTCTTCTGCCTGTACTGCCTGTACTGCTTTTACCGATACTGCCGAAGACGGCAAACTATATTTAATCGCATTATCTATCAAATTGATAAACATCTGTCTAATCCTGTCCCCATCAGCCAACATGAACAATTCCTCATTGATCTCATATTCAATGGTCTTTTTATAGCGCTGTGCTCGGATCATCATCGATTCACACACATCCTGCAGGATTAGCCCAATATCCACCCGAGCAAGCTCCTTGAGCATGATATTATTGCGTGAAACTTCCAGTAGTTTTAACACCATCGCATGCAGGCGCCTGCTCTCCTCGATAATATGATTCATTCCTTTGTCAAAAAAAACACGGTCTTTCTCACCGTTCAGCCTGATCAACTCCGCATATCCCAGAATGGAGGTTAATGGAGTTTTCAGTTCGTGAGTAATATTGTCAAAAAAGCGCTTTTCCTGCTGGTGAAGCTGCTTCAAGTGGTCCCGGTCCTTCTCAATAATATGGATCTGTCTACTGATTTGATCAATCATATCGTTAAAATTCTCAGCCAATCGGCCAATTTCATCCTTGCGTTTAATATGAAGACGGATATCCAGATTTCCATTTTTCACCTCGGTGGATGCTTGCGTCAATCTGGTCAGTGGGATGGTAATATGCCTGGAAAGAATATAGGAAAACAGAAAGGCTGCCGCAAAAATCGCTAGGGCAATATAGAGGGTAATCTCCCGAATCTGTCCGGTTTGTTCGTAGAGTGAGCTGAAATCTTTGTAAAAACGCAGTATGCCTACCTTTGAACCGTCTATAACAACCGGGTAGGAGAAGAGGACTGTCGTCTTATTACGATCATAAGTAATGCTGTACGCTGTATTGCCACCAATCGCCTGCTGCAGATCGCTTTGTATTCGCTGCTGAAATAGTGAGATGTCCGGGGCATAAAGCAATTTGCCTTCCACCGTATACACGCCAATACTGCTGTTCGTGGTATGGTTTAGATCAGTTGCTATCTCCTTGGCAATTTCTCCAAAATACAGCTCATTGCTGCTGAAATGGTTAATCAGAAAAGCCTGGCGCACATACACATTGCTGTTATTTTTCAGTCCGATCAGTTCGGAGCTAACCAGGTTCTGATTGCTTGTCCGGATAAATTCCTTGACGGTCTGATTAAGCACGACAAAAGAAAGCGAAAAAATCAGAAAAAAACCGATCAGAAATTTGATGCTGATTTTGCGTATCATGCTTATTCACCCATTTTTTTGAATTTGTATCCAATTCCGAAGACGGTAGTAATACACTTGGTGTCATCCAGCTTTTTGCGGAGTCTCTGGATATGCGTATCAACTGTACGTGTATCTCCAGCAAAATGATAACCCCATACCAGATCAAGCAGTTCGGAACGTGAAAAAGTTTTGCCCGGATGTTTAACCAGCATCATAAGCAGGTCAAATTCCTTGGGAGTCAACTCAACGGGACGGCCTTCTTTTTGGACAAGCCGTTCTTCTTCAATCACCTCAATGTTTTTAAACCGAATGACGGCTTTCTCTGCTTCCTCCCTGTCGGGGCTGCTCGCCTGCTCCACTCTGCGCAAAATGGTTCGAATGCGTGCAACAACTTCGCGCAGATCAAAAGGCTTGGTAATATAATCATCGGCACCGAATTCAAGGCCGAGAATCTTATCGGTAATATCCGATTTGGCCGTAATCATGCAAATCGGTATGTTATAGTCCATAGTCACCTTTTTGCAAATATCTAGACCGCTCTGGTCAGGCAGCATCCAATCCAGCAGCAGCAAATCGGGCTGAAACGACTGCAACTCATGCATTCCCGCTGCTCCGCTGGCCGCTGTGCGTGTCTGGAACCCCTCCATAGAAAGCCCGTACGAAAGCAAGTCGGCAATCGGGGCATCATCTTCAATAATAAGAATCTTTGCTTTATTCATAGCAATCCTCATCTCTATTTTTAATACGGCAGGTTTATGACATTGTCCATTATATTAATCATTCAGGGGAAAACAATCAAATGTATATTGTAAATGTTTTTACGTAAAAAACCACGCGCAAATGACTGCGCATGGTTTTGATTACAGCATAGAGAGCTATGAAATATTCGGAAACAAAAGGAGGCTGCTTTAGCGATCCAATAAATTCAAGGAAAATATCATCACATGTTTCCAACAAGTATGACATCTTACAAACTAGTAATTATTAAACAAACTATTTCTCCCGTTTAGACTCGGTGCATACTACAATTAATCTTAATTATAATTGCAGATAATTTTTATTTAGTAATTCCTCTTCTAATAGTTACTCACATGTGTGGTGTCATAATTAATGAGAAAACAACAGCAGAATACATGCATTATTTGAGGATCATTTTCATAATTAATGAGAACTCATTGACTCGAAGTTATTAGATCTGCCCTAATTTTCATATTTCATGAGAATATCCACAACTCTAAAAATGAGTATTTATACAATCAATAATTTGTATAACTTCTTCTTTGTCAATTATGATGATTTTTCTCGTTTATTCTGAAAATTTTTTCATTAAATATGACACCTCTCTTCGGACGATAAAGTTGTGTACTAGCGAGTCAACTAAAATTTGTGCGATAAACAATAAAATTGAGTACCAAAATCCAATATCTTTGATAAGGAATTCTCTATCTTTTTTATATATTTTTATTAATTGGTTCAGAACAAAGGACCTTTGGACCATATTTTCACAAAAAAAACCAAGCTGACGATTATAAGATGGACTTTTTCTTGTACAAAAAAAGAGTCTGCCCTTGGGCAGACCCGATACAAATGAACAGTCTCGTGCAAGTTGTGCTCAGATAGATTGAACCTGCTGGATGGAGGCTGTTTCAATTCGGATTAATGAAAGCGCATGCTCTACCGATGCCGCTGCTTCTTCGGGGGTACTCCCCCCTCCCAAAAAATATCCTATATAGTTTTTGTTGCTAGTCGCCGGGACGAGCTCCGAGTGTTCTCCTACATCTAAACTGGATTCGATGGATTCCATCCATATGCTCCGCCTCGTTTACTCCATTGACGCTCATAATGACGACCTTTCCTTCCACTTGTGGCAGCAACAATTTTATGCAGCAGAACGGATATTTCACCTTCTCTTTCACATAAGGAATGTCGAGCAAATGACACACGGTAGCACGCTGCATGTTTACGCCTGTGGTTAGCCGAACCATATCCCAAATTTGATTGCCACCGTATCGTGTGAGACTCGATAATGTACGGTATGCCTCGCCGTAGCTTGATTTCTGTATGTGAGGGGCCTTCAAGATGTCCAATGGAAGTGAGTAAACTGCATACCGTTTCTTGAATAGCCTCTCGATCTTCCATTTTCAAAGGTGCGGGTAACAGGTGACCAGCCTCTATGAAATAAGGCATTACCACCTCTTTGGTTGTGATTGCAAGCACTTCGTGCCTTCCATTAGTCGTTAGCACCTCAACGCTGTATTCTTCCCCGTCGTCTATATACTCCTCAATCACCAGCGTACCATCCAATATATATTCATCCTGCTGTGTGCTATGACGCAACGCGTCTTCAATCTGTTCGAAAGAGCGGATAATTGAAATCCCCCCCTACCTTACTGGGCTATTCAAAAATATCTCTTGATAATCGTATAAGATGGACTTCTTTGTTTTCTTGTTTTCGGCCGATTATTTCGTGATAAAGTCAAAATGATCAGCGTTAAAGTTCAATTCCCTCACCAGCTTCAAGAACTACCCCTACCCCGGTCGGCAGTAACGAAACAAAGAAATGGGGGTCTTGCTTAATGAACGGAAACGTGTCGAAATGGATCGGTACAACCTGTTTGGCCTGAAGCCATTCTGTAGCCACTGCGGCGTCTTCTGGACCCATAGTGTGATTGTCCCCGATGGGTAGAAAAGCCAGGTCAATTGCATTGCGTTCTCCAATCACCTTCATATCGTAAAACAGGCCTGTGTCCCCGGCATGAAACAGCGTTTTGCCTTCGGCGGAAAACAGTATTCCCGTGGGCATCCCCGTATAAATAATTGTTTTTGTTTCTTTGTATACATGACTTGAACTATGAAAAGCTTGTGTCAATTTCACTTTCCCAAAGTCAAATGTATACGCTCCGCCGATGCTCATTGCATGTGTACGTACGCCTTCCCATCCGAGCAGGTCCGCCAGTTCTGCCGAAGCAATAACCAGCGCGTTGTTACGTTTGGCAATCTCTACGGTATCTCCCACATGATCGCCGTGCCCATGGGTTAACAGAATCACATCCGTCTTTACCGTGGATGCATCCAGGTCCGTATTGGCGTTCCCTGTAATAAACGGATCGATCAGAATGATTTTCCCGAGGGTCTCAATTTTTACAACAGAATGTCCATGATAGGTCACCTTCATTATGCTTCCTCCTTGAATTCATTGATTGTTGCCGGGTTTTCTGCGGGTGAAGATCATATAAAACGCAACCATGTTGGATAACACAATAATTAGGCCCATGGGTATGGCCGATTTACCCCCACCGAGGCCGGTCAAAGGTGCCGCTTGTACATAGTTTTGCATCGCAAGGGAGAAACCGGTTGTGGTTACGATACCGACGCTGGAAACGGTGAAAAATAGAGGGGTGCAAACGGCATACAGTCTCCCACCACTGATCAGCACAATGAATAAGATTAAACCACTCACAGTTGCCAGCGTAATTTCGCTTATAAACAGAGTTTGCCCGCTAATGCTCACTGACAGTCGCCCTGTAATCTGACCTGGAATGATTAGTCCCAGTCCGTTCAGGGCAAACAGTATGCTGAATAGCTGCGGAGACGTACCGAACAGATTTTGAATGACAAACGTGAGCCGGAGATGTATGCAAACATGTTTTACGATACATGCTTCATCATTGCTTAGAAGTTTTGCGCTGCTGTACGTGCTTGTCCAATGGCTTCGGCTTTGATCTGAGGCGCACGCTCTCCTGCTGAAGATATACCCTCGATGTATAGATGATCCACGTCAGTAATTCCCACAAAATTCAGTACGGTTTTCAGGTGACGGCTGCCGTTCTCCCGATCAGCGACAGGACCTGCGGAGTACACGCCGCCACTAGCTTGGATGTGGAACGCTTTTTTGTTTTTGAGCAGGCCGACCGGGCCGTTTTCGGTGTATTTGAATGTTTTAGCTCTGACACAGAAGGAATCAATGTATGCTTTCATCACCGGAGGATATGAGAAATTCCACATCGGTGTCACGAACACATATTTGTCTGCGGTCACGAACTCCTCCAGAAGTTCATTTAACTGAGTTACTTTTTGCTGCTGTTCCACTGTCAGTTGATTGAACGTACCGCCCGTTTGCAGCTTGCCCCACGCTTCCAATACGTCAGCATCAATGTACGGAATGTTGCGTCGATACAGATCCACATGAATAACCTCATCCTGTGGGTGGCTTTCGCGATAAGCTTGTACAAATTGTTCGCCGGCAGCAAGGCTGTAGGATGCTTCCGGGTTACCAGGGTGAGCAGTAATATATAATAATGTTGACATGGTTATGACTTCCTTTCTTATATAAACGAAATTTATGATGGGTAATGAGTTAGGCGAGGAATGGACCAAGACCATTGCCATACGACCAGTTTTCTTTCGTAACCTCAATAAGATTGATGAATACATCCTCTTTACGAATACCAATCTTCTGATGCAACTGCTCGGCAAGTGCCGCGTAAAAATCTTTTTTCACTTCATCAGAACGACCGATGTTCAAAGTGATTTGAATGATAAGAAATCCATCACTTCTTTCAATGTCGAGACACGTTGGATCAAAACTCAAATTTTCGCGATCCAGTTCTTCAATAATCAAAAACCGATCGTTTGCAGGTACATGCAGTTTATCCACGACAGTTTGCAAGACAACTTCCCCGATCTGCGTTTTCTCTTTACTCGGACGACCCTTCAGTGTAACAATGCGAGTTAAAGGCATCAGTGTTACCTCCTTGTTTTGTTTATGTTGATATGGATTATTTTATCTGCTACAATCCAGAGCACGAATGTACATAAGTTCGTGTTTGTTCGTGTGTTCAAGTTGCTCAAACTATGAAATTCAGGTGATTGAATGGATGACAGTAAATACGCAAAAGATTGGCCCCATGAATGGATCAAAAAAATTCGTACGAGACCTTCCAGACGAGAGACGTCAAAAAAGATGCGGCAAGTGGATCTGGCGAAGCGGGTTGGTGTTGATCCAAGGACGGTACAGCAATGGGAAAGTGGAGATCGTCTACCCAGCATCGGAAACCTCAAGCAGATTATTCAGGTTTTTTGGGAAGAAGGGTTGTTTCTGAAGGGAGATCCTCGCCAGGAAGCTGAACAGCTTTGGATGGCTGTAAAGCGTTTATCGGAAGCGCGTTCAGCCACGAGACGCGAGTTTGAGGATTTTGATAAGGCCTGGTTTGATACGCTGATGACAACCAAAGCTATACAGCCGGAGACAGGCAAAGAAAAGCGAGGTACCACGGTCACGGCACCAGCCCGATTACGGAAGATGCCATCCACCTTTGTTGGACGACATCAATCCAGAGATGCCTTGGCGGAGCAGTTAACTCACCACGCGCTAGTTTCCATCATTGGATCTGGTGGAATCGGCAAAACGTCCCTTGCTGTCGAACTGGCTTCGACGCTTACGGAACGTTTTCCGCAAGGCATCTGGATGTTTGAATTTGGTGCAATCAGTGAAGCGCATGACGTGGGTCCGTTTCTTTTATCCACGCTGGGGCTGTCAAACCAAGGGAGCCAGCCCGATGTACAAGTTGTACTGGAAACGGCAATCAACCGTAATATGCTATTTATTTTCGATAATTGTGAGCATCTCATTGATGTCATCGCCACGGTGGCCGAGTCTCTTCTGGCAGAGGCACCAGAGTTATCCATTTTGGCGACCAGTCGAGAGCCACTTAACATTGCAGAAGAGTATGTTTACCGAATCCCTCCGCTTTCTTTTCCCGTGGATGAAGTCACACTGGATGAACTTTCCGAAACGGAATTGATAAACTATGAATCCGTACAACTGTTCCTGGAACGAGCCAGCATTCAGGCTCCCCATTTTGCGGTCTCCCTTCCCCATCTGAAACGGATTGCTTCGATATGCAAGAAAATTGGGGGCATCCCGTTAGCGATTGAGCTTGCTGTGGCACGAATGAATATGCTGACCCTGGAACAGATTGAAGAACGTCTGACGAATCAGCTGACCCTGCTGACCGTAGGCAAACGAACAGCCACGCCCCGGCACCAAACGTTACGTTCAACAATTGACTGGAGCTATGATCTACTTACGGGCAGGGAACGTCTTTTATTAAGACGGCTTAGTGTATTCGAAGGAGGTTTCACACTGGAGGCGGTGGAAGGAATCTGCATCTGTGAACCAGACATACCCGATCGGGAAGACCGCATAACTGTGGTAGACGTGGTTGATCTCTTGTCGAGCCTAGTTAACAAGTCTCTAGTCTCTACACAAATCAGCTCGCACTATGGCTCCATTCGCTATTTTCTGCTGGAGGCCATCAAGGAATATGCGAGTGACAAGTTCCGTGAAGAATCCGATGATCGCAAGCGAGATGCTCTCTATGAGCGTCATGTGAGGTATTACATGAAGTACCTTCTACAGGCTGAATCCCAATTTCGGAGCATTGAACGTGAGTCCTGCATCGAGGCGGTAAGACGGGAATATGCCAATCTGCGTTCTGCACTTCAATGGTCTTATTCAAGTGTTCAGGTCCGTCCTAGTGGTCTTCATATGGCGGCGCATCTGTATTGGTTCTGGCTTCACGAAGGCAGGTTGAAAGATGGGTTGTTTTGGTTGGAGAGATTTCTGTACACGGAAGAAGAAAGCCATGCCTTTCGTACGGATTCAGCCAAAGCGTGGCATGGATTGAGTATTATTCAATTTATACAGGGCCATACAAAAACAGCTATGGAAGCAGCGACACGAAGTGTGGAAATTGCCCGTGAACAACAAGAGATTTCCCTGTTAGCCTCATCCCTGCGTTTGCTCGCTTTTCTCCACATTAAGCAGAATTGTATCGAGGAAGCGGAAACGGTTGTACAGCAGAGTGCAGACTTGGCGAGAAGCGCTCATGACTCATGGAATCTTGCCTCTTCTCTGCATGCATACGGCAAAATACGGCTGGAACAGCACCGATACAATGATGCTTCCGTATTGCTGAGAGAAAGTGTACATCTCTTTGAAACGGTACAGGATCAGTGGGAAGTGTCCGGTCCCTATGAATGTCTTGGGTATACCGCTTTGAAACTCGGGAAGCTGGATCAATCAATCGAATATTTCAAGAAATGCATTGCCGCAAGCCAAATATATCGAGGGTCCTGGGTTCTCTCCCGAGGAATTGAGGGGTTAGGGATTACCTTATGCGCTCAGGGAGCGCTGACCGATGCAGCGATCCTTCTTGGAGCAGCCGAGAAAGGTCGTCAAGCCTATGATGAGGGTAGCATACCCAATTTTCCTGACGAACATCGTAAGAGTGTAAGCGCCATTCAGCAGGGTTTGCAGGAACAGGAATGGTATAGATGGTGGAACAAAGGGAAAGAGATGACCCAAGCTCAAGCGCTTGCCTACGCTTTGGAGATATAGAGGGTTGCCAATCGAATGAATAGATAAACTAGACGAACCATACGCTGTCCCCCTTGAACTACAAAGTGATGAAATTCATTTGCTTGTGGCCAAAGGGATTTTTTGATAACAACAAAAGTCGCCATAACACAACATTAAGCAAAACGAGCATACCTATGTTGTGTTGAAAAAGATTCTGTTTCCGCAAGTCAGGTAACCAGAACTGATCCAGGTCGGAATCACTGAAGGTGCACCCTCGCTAACAGTTTTTTCAGAAGTACAGACGGGTCATTACCTCGCACTAAAATTGTTAATAATCCTGATTCACTGGAAAATAAAGCATTAAAGATATAAACTTCGAATAATCTTTTTTCTTGAGCCCTCTCATATGATGAAAGTAATTCAATTTGCGCCTTGGAAACCACGTTGAACCAGAATAACGAGTGCACAGCAGAACTATGGTTACGATACCAACAAAAACCGGACTTTTCACTGGTTTACTTTACGGGCTGTGACAGCTTCGCTGGTACTACCCCGACCTACAATATACGCCTCCTCAGCCAGAGAGCAAGAAGCAGCTTGTCGCCAAGCTGGAGGAAGCAAGGCGCCACATGCATGAGATTGGGGCGTCGCTGCAGAACATAGACCCAGAGCGGCTGGACGCTCTCTTACAAACTGCAGTGTTATTTGGCTAACGGGACACGATGTTGAATGTTGACCACAACAGCGGCCAGTCTAGGATTTTATTTTCGCTTCCTTATCTGCCGCTGTTGCATTTGTCGGATCAGTCGAAAAACATATTTCTCAAAAGCTGACGACCTTTGAAATGGACAATCGCGTAAAATCAGCAACTCCAGTCTGCAACTTTATTTTCTTCGAACATCAATTATGATAATTTTCTCGTTTAATCTAAAAATTTTCTTATTTAATATGACACCACTTTCTTCGAACAATAAAGTTGTGTACTAGCGAGTCAACTACAATTATTTCCCCCTGTGCGGATACAATAAAGTTGTGTGCCCGTCTTTACCTTTTCTAATATTTCTTTACGGGGTAACGTCAGGAAAATGCGGAATTACAACGTTAAGGAAATCCTCATATTAAAAGCCTGATTTTTCAATAAATGCTGGGAAATAAGACTTTTTTCGTTACTCCATTACAGCGCCCGTTTCAAGAAAAACCGTTTATGGTTTAGCTATAGGTATTAAGATTTCAAAATGAGGGTCGCTTGAGTCTGAATCATTTGCCTATTTTTCATGCTTTAAGCTGCTATTATGGAGGAGAAAATGAAACTCAGGCCTCCGGTTGCCTTAACAAATAATTTCCTCTCGTGACCAGTCTCTTGTGTGTTTCAATGTAATATCGATAAACTTTGATAGAGCGGGGGAAATCCACTTGTTTTTATGATAAACAACTTGGGCTGAGATCTGTTTAAGATCACCTTTGCAAGGAATAACCTTTAACCTTCCATCCTTGATTTCATTATTTACAGTTATTAATGGTAAACAAGCAATACCCAGCCCACTCATTACGCAACGTTTTATCGCCTCAATACTCCAAAGTTCCATCGTGTTGGAAAGTAAGATTCCTCTTTCTCGAAGATATTCTTCAAACATGGTTCGATAACTGCATTCTTTCTCATTCGTGATCAAACACTCGTTTAACTTTTGGTTTTCATAGCTTTGATCTAAAACATTCAGCGGGTTGTCATGACTTCCAACAAGGACAATAGGCTCGTCCAATAAAGAATGTACGATTAAATCTGAATCCTGAAACGTTGGCATCATAAGAAATGCAATATCTGCACTACCATTAAGTATTGCTCTCTTGTTATCTCCGCAAGTAGCGTTACTTAGAATGATGCTTACATGGGGAAACTTATTTCTATATTCTCTTAATATAGGTTCAAGTCGATAAACCGTTAAAGATTCAGGAGCAGCAATCCTTAACTCGCCTCTTATTTCATCACCATCATTTACAATGCTTTCGATTTTCCCGTAAGTATCCAAAATTTCTTGAGTATAGTGCAATAATTTCTTGCCTATATCAGTCAATCTTACCTTTCGACCCATCCGATCAAATAGAGGTGCACCCAAATGTTCTTCAAGTGCTTGAATATGAGAAGTGACCGTGGATTGAGTGTAACCTAAATGTTCTGCTGCTTGTGTAAAGCTACCAAATTGAATAACTTTTTTAAATGTAATAAAATGACGTATTTCCATCAGTTCACCAACTTTCAATTTAATCTCACTTCTATAGTATCAAAAAAATCAATGGATAACTTCTCGAATTTCAATTTTACTAACAATTAGTTCCGGGTTAATCTTAAGGAAATTTGAAAACAGAAGGATATTATGTGAAAACCATTCTGGACGTACCTTTTAATTAAGGTATTTACAACGCTAAATAGTCAGGGAGGAGAAATGACATGACGGAAGTTAAAATCAAAAAAAATCCCCTAAACTGGGATGTGTTAGTGTCAAAGCGTCAAGGTCTCAGTAGAGATTTACCAGAAGGACAAGAATTGCTGAAGTGGGTGGCAAATACGGTCACGCTTATCTATGGTGAACAAGACGCAGTCCTCATTGATACATTTCTTACTATTAAAGAAAATCAAGCATTGGTAGATTGGGTTGTCAAAAGTGGTAAAAACTTAACCACAATCTATATCACTCATGGTCATGGTGATCATTTCTTTGGTATAAAGATGCTTTTAGATCGTTTCCCTGATGCAAGAGCGATAGCAACTCCAGGTGCTGTCAAAGCCATGCAAGAACAAATATCTCCTGAATCTTTCTGGCATAAACTCTTTCCTGGTGAGATACCTGAGGATCTAGTCGTCGCTCAGGAACTTGAAGGAAGTGAGTTCGAGCTAGAAGGACAAAAACTTATCGTGGTGAATACTGGGTTTACTGATACTGGAGATACAACGTCTCTACACGTCCCATCAATTGATTTAATCGTTTCAGGGGATGCAACTTATAACGACATTCATCTTTACTTGGCTGAAACCACTAACGAAACTCGAATTGAGTGGATAGCTGTGCTCGACAAACTTGAGGTACTAAAACCACGTGCAGTGGTTGCTGGACATAAGAAACCCGAAAATGAAGATAATCCCAAAATTATCGCCGAGACACAAAATTACATCCGAGATTTTAACCGATTGAATGAAATAACGGAAACAGCACAGGAGCTCTACCATAAGATGTTAGAACTCTATCCAAATAGAGCTAATCCAGGTGCACTTTGGGGAGCAGCAAAAGCAGCGAAATCTTAATAAAAGGTATATATAATAGCATTCTTTTAATAAACACGGTTGGAGGAGTTAATAAATGATTACGGTTTACGATGATAGTTATAAAGAAGAAGTCATTAAATTAATATTGCATGTACAGAATGTCGAATATGAAGTGGGTATTAGTCTTAAAGAACAACCGGACATTCTGGACATTCATTCAAATTATATAAATGATGGCGGTAATTTTTGGATAGCGTTAAATGATAACGGAGAGGTCGTAGGTTCAATTGGTTTGCAAAAAAAAAATAAGGAGGTTGCTGTATTAAAGAAATTTTTTGTTTATAAAGACTACCGTGGTAAAGAATTTGGGACAGGAAAAAAGCTTTATGAAGCACTGCTTGATTTTGCTAAGAAACAAGGTTTTTCTAAGATAATTTTAGATACCCCATCTAAAGCCACTAGGTCACACGGTTTCTATAAAAAGGCTGGATTTAAAGAGATTGATAAAGAAGATTTGCCAATTAAATATGATTATCCTGACCGCAATTCAATTATATTTCTATTAGAACTATAACAAAAGGAAAGAAGGTCTTATTTTTATGGAATAGTTAAACGGAGGGTTTGTCTTTGAAGAATAAGATTATATTGTTTTGTTTACTAAGTACTGTATTACTCGGAGTAATGAATAGTTTCTTTTTTAATTTAGCTCTTGTACCAATTGCTAAAGACTTAAATATTTCTATATCTTTTAGCAGTTGGTTTATCTTAGGGTATTCAATTATGGTTACAGTAGGTTCAATAATATACAGTAAGCTTGCTGAAAGCATTCAATTAAAAAAACTATATCTATTTGCTTTAGTTATCTTTGTTCTTTTCTCTATCTTGGGCTTTTTTATGGATCATTTTTATTTACTTGTATTATCTAGAATGGCACAAGGAGTCGGAGGGGCAGCCTTTATTTCACTGACAATGGTTGCAATTATAGATGTACTTGATCGAGCATTATTACCGATAGGTCTTGCTTTTATAAGCTTTGCTATGGCTTTAGGATCAGGTTTAGGACCTTTACTGAGTGGTATTATTCTATCCATAACGGATTGGCATATGTTATTTTTATTTATGAGTTGTGCAATAATTTTTATACCAATTTTATATTTTACTTTTCCAGAAAATAAAGTAGAAAATAAGACTCCATTTGATTGGTTAGGGACGTTTTATTTATTATTATGTATTCTCTTTTTATTATGTGCCTTGAACATTAATTTTCTTTTTATTGTTTTTTGTAGTTTATTTTCCCTAGTATTCATTCGCCATATCAATACCGTTTCTTACCCAATTATTGATAAAAAAATATTTAATAATACAATTTTTGTTAGAATAACTAGTCTTAGTTTTTTGTTATTTTTTTTGCTAGGAGCAAATGTTTTTCTTCTCTCTTATATTTTTTCTTATACTTTTAATCCCATACAGTCTGGAATCCTATTTTTTATAAGTGCTTTAATAGGAGGGTTTGCAAGTATAGGGATTGGGAAGAATATGACTAATAAAAATGTGAAAAAATTCTATAGAATAGGATTATATATTTTTTTCATAGGTTATTTAATTAGTATTTTTAACTCAAAAATAGGCATAGTATACATTTTAACAAGTGTTTGTTGCTTCACTGCCTTTTCTGTTGTACAAGTTGCTTTAAATAATTTATTAGATTTGGAACTGAAAGAATCCAAGAAAATAAGTATTGGTGTTTATAATTTATGCAATTTTATCGGTATGAGTATTGGTGTAGCATTATTTAGTAAATTAGTTATTATATTTAATATAAATATTTGTTTTATTTTTTTATTAGCGACTGTGATTACAAAAGGATTCATGTCAAACAATATTAATACAGCAAAAGGAAACTAGTACTGAGTGAAACTGAAGGGATTTTTCAGACAGATCGGTCATTGGCTGGTTAGTTAATCAGCTTTCCAACATACCCATTTATATTATTCCTTTGGATAGTAAAATAATATTTAACAATGGCAAGGAGATAACTGGATATGAAATATATTCGTTCAATACCTGTAGTTAGTTCCTAAGAGGGGTACGGAAACGATTCGGGGATTGAGAGGCCACATATAAAATAATCCCCAGTTATTATACCCCTTTTTCCTCTATTTCCTTTAAAACGCTGCCTGACTAACCCCTGTAATAGTACAAATTTCCTTTACAGTTTTATCTGTTGTTTTTCGTAATTCAATTGCATGGTTCATTCCTGGGTGTTTATCTGTATTTTTTTTACCCTTCCTTGATATTTTCCCTTTTGCTTAGCCAATTTTATCCCCGAACGTTGCTTTTCTTTAATCATTTCTCGGTCTAGCTCACTGAATACTGCCATAACAGTTAAAAAGAATTTACCAGTAGGTGTTCTTGTATCAATTCCTAAGTTTAAGATAATAAAATGTATGTTTCTTTCACGAAGTTGTTCAACCAGCTGCAACAACTGTCAGTATTTCGATCAAGACCTTCCATTCTAGTCACAACTAAGGTATCATCGGCAGCTATCTTGGAAAGAAGTTCACCCAATTGATGCTTCTGTTTAGAAACACCACTAATTTTCTCCTTTTACAATTTCGTTCACTCCAAATTATTAATCATCACCATTTAAAGTAGAAAGGCCTTGATCCATCGGTACTTCTGATGAGTCAAGGCCCCCACTCTGTCCAAAACATATATTAAATAAAATTTCATTTATTAATTACATTTCTCAGCTATAATGGTTACTCACAAAACCACTCTAAGAAGCTAAAAACTAGTCCAATCACTGTTTACTGATGCATAAATATTCATTTCTCACTAATTATGAAAAAAAATTCTCATTAATTATGACACCACACATCACACATCGACAACAGCTTCTTAAATCTTGTAAGCCTTCATAGCTTTTCTTAACTCTTTGAATGAAGGACGTTTACCATACATTAAGACACCCGTACGGTAGATCTTGGCAGCCAGCCAACCGAACAACAAAATGGAGGCGACCAGAATACCAAGGGACAGCCAGATTTCCAGCAGGCTCGCCCGCTCCAGACCAATCCGCAGCAGCATGACAGTCGGCGAGAAAAATGGGATATACCCGGCCACCTTTACGAAAATCGTATCAGGTGCGGCGATATTGAAGATACCGATATAAAAGGCCGCCAGTGACAGCACGGTAATCGGCATGATCGCCTGTCCCAACTCCTCGGTACGGCTAACGATAGAGCCCACCGCAGCAAACAATACTGCGTACAGAAAGTAGCCGAGGATGTAGAATACCAGACCATAGCCCAATACCGCGATATTCAGTTGCGACAGATCCAGCCCGGCTGAGCTAAGGATGACATTATTATGCGGCAGCATAAGGTTAGCGCACACAACGGCTGCAAAGACAGCAATTTGCAGCAGGCCGACCAGGAAAATGCCGATAATTTTTCCGAACATCTGGGTCAACGGTGAGACGCTTGTGATGAGAATCTCCATGATACGTGAGCTTTTTTCCGATGTCACCTCTGCAGCAATCATATTCCCCGTCATCATGGAGGAGGTGAAGAATAAAATCATCAGTACATAGACCAAACCATAGTTAATCATAGAGGTCTCTTTTTTCTCTGTCCCCACGGCTCCCCCTGCCTCAGACGGACCGTCTACTTCCCTGCTATCCACCAATACAGGTGTGCTAATTTCACGAATTTGATCGCTGGTCAATGCATTGCCGCCCATAATGGCTTTGACCTTAGCTTCCTGAAGTCCCGTCTGCAACAATGTAATTACAGCAGGAGATGGCTCTTTTTCTACAGAGACGTACTCCACTTTAGGAAACGCGTCTCCCTTGGCGGCAGGCTCCGTGAACTGCACGTAACCTTGCAGCTCCCCGTTTTTCAAGGCTTGCTGCATTGCCGGCGTTTGTACGCTGTCATAACGCACCCAGATGGCTGCGGGGCTGGATTGCTCCTTGGTGAATTGCTCCAGCTGATTCGCCACTTCTATCTGGCTCCCGGCAATCAGTCCCAAGCGATGATGCTCGGCTGCCGTTGTGCCCGAACCTCCTGCCCCATCTCCTTTAAACAAAGAAATCAAATACGGCAGATTCATACCAATCGTAATGAGCAAGGCCAGTACCAGCGTTGTAATGATAAAAGATTTGGTTCTCGCCTTCTGACGAAACGTAAAACCGATCACCGTACCCAGTCTATTCATGGGAATCCCCCACCTCTCTTATGAAAATCTCGTTCAGCGTAGGTTCCTTGATCTCAAAATGCTCTACATCCGTTTGCTCCAACGCCGTTTGTAAAATCAGCTTCGCCGCATCCGGCTGCTCAATATGCAGCATCCAGCCGCGATCCATAGGCTCTGCACGGCGCACGCCGGGCAGCTGCTCCAGTCCATTCACTTCACCTGTAGTAATGAGACGAACTTTTTCACGTGGGTAACGGCCCTTAATCTCCTGCACACTTCCCTGCACAACTGTATTTGAGCGATGCAAAATCGTAATATGGCGGCATAGTTCCTCCACATGCTCCATGCGGTGGGTCGAGAATAAAATCGCAGCCCCATCGTCCCGCAGCTCTTTCACCGTATCCTTAAGCAATTCAACGTTCACTGGATCAAGCCCACTGAAGGCCTCATCCAAAATAAGCAGCGTTGGGCGATGCACAACAGCGGCAATAAAGCCCATTTTCTGCTGATTCCCCTTGGATAGCTCCTCAATCCGCTTGTCGTAATATTCCGGCACCCCAAAGCGCTCCAGCCAGTAGCGTAGACTTTTGTCCGCCTCCTTGGCCGACATGCCGCGCAGCCTGCCCAAATAGTTAATTTGCTCGTTCACCTTCACCTTGGGGTATAGTCCACGCTCCTCAGGCAAATAGCCCATCGTCCGCTGAAGCTCCTTGCTGTAGGGCTTGCCCTCATATTGAATGCTTCCTCCATCAGGGTAAATCAGGCCGAGCACCATGCGCATCGTTGTGGTTTTGCCTGCTCCATTGCCTCCCAGTAATCCGTAAATCTCCCCGCCGTTCACATTCAGCGAAATTCCGTTCACCGCCGTGTGGTTCCCATATTGCTTCACGACCTCTTTCAATTGCAGCATGCTCATGATTACTCCGCTCCTTTTTTCTGCGTGTATATCTCCGCATCTTCTGATAATTGTCCAGCAGACCAATGTATTAAAATATCATCCAGCTCCAAACGCCGCACACGGATAGGGCGAATGCCCGCTTGTTCCAATATGGCGCTGGTCTCTCCGGCTGCCAACGTTACAATTCGCTGCAATCCGCCTTCGCTCTCCGTCTCTACCACTCCCGGAAGCTCCGATGCCTCCTCTGGCGTGCCTTCAAACCACATTTCTTTGCTATTTTCGAGCAAATGGTCTTTTTCCAGCTTGCCGAGCAGCTTGCCATCATGCATCAGGACAATATAATCCGCCAAACGCTTGATCTCGTCTATAATATGAGTAGCAATAATGACCGTCGTTTTGCCGTTCTCCATACAATCCCGCAGTTCCTCCAGCATGATTTTCCAGGCAAAAGGGTCTAAACCCGACGAAGGCTCATCCAGCAGCAACAAACGAGGGTGAGGTGCCAAGGCTGCAGCCAGTTCAAACTTACGACGCTCTCCCTTGGACATGCGCGATAATTTCGTATGCTGAGGGACCTGAAATCGTTCCATCAGACGCTGAAAACGTGTTTCATCCCAGCCGGGATACCACAAGGCTCGAAAAGCCGCTGCTTCTTCTGCCGTGATTCGATCTTCCTCCCGGCTTGGCTGCTCTGACATATACCCAACCCATTGTCGTGTATCTGCCGGCATGCCGTCTGGATACGCTTGACCGAACCAACGGATTTCACCGGAATCCGGGTGGATAAGCTGAGTCAGCAGATGAATCAATGTACTTTTGCCCGATCCGTTATGTCCAGCCAAAGCGACTACATATCCCGGTTCAATGGTTAGATTAATCGGTCCAATTTCCCGGTTACCTCGGGTTTTATAGACTTGGCTCATCTCAATAATGGGTGTTTTTATCTGTATCCCCATAGGAACTTCCACATGATGATTTATATCGTTCTTCACGGGCGTCACTCCTTCACTTGGACTTCATACCTTCTCTTCACCATTTCTGCGAAAAGCTCCAACAATTCCTGTTCTGTCATCTGCACAGCAATGCCTGTGTCAATCGCCGTTTCCAACGCCTCGGTCACTGCTTTAAGGCGATAACCTGAGCGCTTATCGTCCTCGACCAGAGCTACGAAGGTGCCCGTCCCCTGCCGGGTACGAAGCAAGCCTTCATTCTCCAAATCCTGATAGACCCGCCGGACGGTGATGACGCTGCAGCGGAGCGTCCCTGCAAACTCCCGAATGGAGGGAAGCAGCGTTCCCGCTGCAATCTGTCCGGTTACGATGAGTGAACGAAGTTGCTTTTCAATTTGTGCATACAGCGGTTCCGCGCTATTCTCATCAATTTGCACTGGTATATTCACCTGCTTCTCCCCCCTTTTTATCTATCTTTGTACACATACCGCTAAGTTAAGTCCCGTTTCATAAGCCTACGCTGTGTCACCTTATAGGACACCCACATACCCAGAACTCCTGCCAGCAACGCTCCCCACATCACCGGAGACAACAGCTTCCATTCCTTGCTATAAAATGCCGTTAACGATACCAGATTGGCCCCACATACTCGAACTATAATCGTAACTATCCCACAAATGAGCATGATGACAATGGATAGCCAAAAGTAGGATTTTCCTCTTTTAAGAAATTCCAAATGAATATAAATGGCTTGAATCAGCATTCCGTAGCCTATCCAGGTAAGTGCAAACGATACAAAGAAACCTGTACTGGCATATACCCGAAACGTAGCTGACAACGTAAACAATAGAGTGAAAAATATTACACCGTTCACAACAAACGCCAAAAGCGCCTGTTGAATTCGACTCATAATCACCGCATTCATCGGTATAGGCAAAGTGCGGAAAAAGGCTAGCATATGCGTATAGGAATCTTCCTGAAGATATTTAAAAGCACGGCGGTTATAAATGAATCCGAGAAACGGAATCAACACCAGCATGATAAAATCGGCTACTGGACTCAAGTTTCCAAGTTCACCCCATTGCACACTTACAGCAAAACTCATAGTAAATCCCAAATACGCAATAAACAGCAATGTCCACAGCATGACATATGGATTGTTACGAAAATCGTGCCGGTTAATCTTCCATGCCTGCTTGATGATTGTCATTTTCTTATCCTGATCCCTTCTGCACTGCCTGTAATGACGACCTCGTTCTCTCTTCATACGAAGTTATTATTACAGTAATCAGTGTTATTACTGTATATATCCTTATACACAGTATATAAACCATGAATTACAACTGTCAACACCTGAATGTAAATTGTGCGTACAATCACAAAAGCTCGTCAGAACCTATGCTACTCTGTAAATGATAAACGTTCTCAATCAAGGGGATGAATAAATGGATAAGATACTGCACTGGGATGAGCCCATATTTAACCTTGTTAATCGTTATCCCGAAGTGAAGGACATTATGGTAGAGCTGGGTTTTCACGATATCGCCAAGCCTGGCATGTTACAAACCGCAGGTCGTTTTATGACACTGTCCAAAGGTATTGCATTAAAAAAAGTAGCTATGGAAACCGTGGAACGCACGTTTTTGCAACATGGTTTTACCATTCAAAAATAAAGGAGCTAACGATCATGAGCGAGCTAATTAACAACCGTGAACATACAGCACAGGAATTAACGGAACGCCAACAAACGCTAAAGGAAATTATAAAAGAATTACATGCCGGGAAAAGCGTGGAGGAAGTCAAAGCGCGTTTCGCAGAGGCTGTTGGCGGAGTAAGCGTAGCGGAAATTTCAGCTATGGAGCATGCATTGATGACCGAGGAGGGAATTCCCGTATCGGAAGTGCAGCGTCTTTGTTCCGTGCATACATCGATATTCAAGGGTTCCATTGAGGATATTCACCGTCCTTCAGGACCAGAGGAACAACCAGGACATCCCGTTCATACCTTCAAGCTGGAAAATCGGGAGATCGAACGATTGGTCAACTTCAAGTTGTCATTGCACGCGGACCAATTTCAAAAGGACGACAGCCCCAAAATCATCTACAAGTTACTGGAAGATTTAAGTCTGCTGCTCGATCTCGACAAGCACTATAGCCGCAAAGAAAATCTGGTCTTTCCTTATCTAGAACGCTATGGAATTTTTGGCCCAACCAAAGTTATGTGGGGTGTGGACGACAGCATTCGTGCCGCTATTAAGGAGGCAAAGAGTCTGCTCACCGAATATAACGGAGATCGTGAACAGATTGGGAAGGCACTTGCCCATATCATGAGCGAAGTGAATGAAATGATATTCAAAGAAGAAAATATTTTGCTACCGATGGCACTCAGTAAGCTGACAGAGGATGAGTGGCTGAAAATAGCCCGGGAAAGCGAAGAAATCGGGTTCTGCTTGACCGCTCCCGAACGTGAATGGATACCTGAACGGGCAGAGGAACCGGCAGAAGCCCTTGAGCAAACGGAAGGCACATCTGGAACACCTCAGGGCTTCGTGCGATTCGAGACGGGGATTATATCTGTACAACAATTGGAACTACTGTTGAATCATCTACCCGTTGACCTGACTTTTATTGATGAAAATGATGTTGTTCGCTATTTTTCCCATGGTAAGGAACGAATCTTCGCGCGCACGAAAGCCGTCATTGGTCGTACCGTACAGAATTGCCACCCACCCCAAAGCGTGCATGTCGTTGAGAAGCTGCTGGAAGATTTTAAGGCAGGTCGCAAGGATGTTGAAGATTTTTGGATTCCAATCAAGGACAAATTTGTCTATATCCGTTATTTTGCCATCCGTGATGCAGAGGGCCGCTATCTGGGAACGTTGGAATTTACGCAAAATATCGCACCAATTCGTGCTTTGGAAGGACAAAAGCGTATTCTATCCGAATAGTATCCAACCGTAAGCCACCATGTTCAGATTTTTGCCACCCATATTTATAATATGTTGTTCTACTATAAGTTTGGCCCCCAGCCTTTCATAAAAAGTACATGCTGGATTATCTGCTAGCACCCATACGATTACAGAGTGAATATCCATACTATTAAAATGTTGAAGCAGACGTAAAAATAGTCTCTTCCCCAAGCCTAAACTATGGTATTCACTCAAAACGTAAATAGCCGTTATTTCTCCCCCATACGGGGGGTATTCACCTGACTTTTCTGGACCCCCACTCACAAATCCGATGATTTCCCCCTTCTCATTTTCAGCAACATATACCCGATGACCGTCTTCACTGGATAGATTCGCATTCCACAGTTCTGTTCTTTGCTCATAGGAAAGCTGTTCCAGAACCTGGGCAGGCATTATATCTTTGTACGTCGTCTTCCAGCAATCTACGTGCACCTTGGCGATGCCCTCGGCATCTGATATCGTTGCTTCCCTGATGTTCATGTAAGTTCCACTCCTAGTTTCCAATATTATGCACTCTATTATATCGACGATCCAAATCTTGATCTATAATAAGAATATTCATTGTTTAGTGAAGTTGGATAGGATAACCGTTCACTACACTACTCGTTCATTACTGGAGGATTCGACTTGAATAAAATTGTTTCATTTTATGTGCCGCTTGGCATTTCGTCATTAATTGCTGCACTAACGCATGTCATCGTCAATGCCGTGCTTGCTCGTTCGGAACATCCTTCGTTTACATTAAGCAGCTATGCGGTCGCCGTCAGCCTGTGCCTACTGTTGGAAACTCCGTTAACCGCTGTACGGCAAATGACCACGAAATTCGGTTATGATCGCAAGTCCGTTCATTCTATCGGTATTTTATGTACGTTCGTGGCTGTGGCTATATTGATCATCGGCTGGAGCATCGGGTTGACGCCCGTAGGCAATCTGGTCTTTCAATATGTATTTGGTGTGTCCCCAGTATTGGTCGAACCCACCAAGAGCGTATTTCAGGTTCTTACTTTACTATACATATTGGTAGCTGTCCGTAACATATATCAGGGACTTATTATTAACAAGCACCGAACGGCATGGATGACATTCAGCTCGTCCATACGTATTATCGTGATGCTAATTGCTTCCTGGTTTTTGATCCGTGCTGGCTGGACGAATGACGGACGAGTCGGTGCCGCCATTTTTATTGCAGGTATTCTCATAGAGCTGGTCGTTACTTTTTTAGAAGGCCGGGTTCTCAAAAGAAAGCTGCCTCCTGACAACGGGGAGCAAACCATCCATCACGCGAAGCATCTCCTACCTTTTTACCTTCCTTTGCTATATTCGGCGCTGGTGCTGGTTATCCTGAATCCTTCCATCCAAGCTGCGCTGAACAATACAACTGATCCACTTTTGGCCGTGGCATCCTTTTCTGTAGCACTGCAAATCCTGAATCTATTTGTCTGGTTTTGCAGCTCTTTGCATCAAATTGTGATTCAATTTTATACGACTAAGCGCAGGGAAGTGCTGATATTTTTAAGCTTTTTGTCTATCCTGTCGCCAATGCTACTCCTGTTACTCTCCTTCGGATTTGCTGGTGATCCTGTGTTACGGAATGTATTGGGATTGGAAGGAGAACTGTTGCTAGAAACCAGAGGACTGCTTCGCATACTGGCTGTCTATGTTGCATTTTATCCTTGGGTGGAATATTTTATAGGACGGTCGATATTAATCGGTAATACTAAACCTATCTTTATTGGTAGGCTGTTTTCTGTGAGCTTTGCGATTCTCGCGCTTATTCTGTGTATCTGCTTTTTTCCAGGACTGGACGGCAAAGTGGCGGGAATTGTGATGGCTGTTTCCTCGCCTGTCGAGCTGGGGATTTATCTGTTGCTTTATCGAAAAATCTCTACAAGCACGATGAATGTGTCATCCTGAAAAAAACTTACCTAGAGAGCCTTATGCTAACGACCCGCACATTGACTCCCTATGGCACAACTCTCTTTTACGAGGTCAAAATATAAGGACCGTTCTTTGTAATCGCAATCGTGTGCTCGTATTGAGCTCCCCAACTGCCGTCTGCTGTGCTGATGGTCCAGCCATCGTCCCCCCAGAGCACGGCCCCCTCGGTTCCGAGGGTAAATACCGGCTCAATGGTTATCACCATCCCTTCGCGCAGCGGTAATCCCGTTTTGGGACGACCGTAGTGCAGAACCTCTGGCGGCTCATGCATTTGGCGGCCAATGCCATGCCCGATCAGAGGCTTGACGTTGCCGAACCGCCGCCAGCCTGCCGCTTTTTCCACAGCATGCCCGATATCCCCCAACGTCTTCCCCGGGCGGGCAACCTCGATCCCGCGCATCAGTGCCTTATGGGTCTGCCGCAACAATCGTGCTACCGGGCGGCTAATGTTACCTACCGCATAGGTCCATCCTCGGTCAGCCAGCCAACCGTCCTTGTTAACCACAATGTCGATGGTCACAATATCCCCATCATGAAGCACCCGCTCCGAGGGAAAACCGTGACATACCACCTCGTTGACCGAAGCGCAGGTGGCATAAGGGAAACCTTTATAGCCCTTTTGTTCAGGCGTAGCTCCGCGCTTGCTTAAAAACTGCTCCACCCAAGCATCGATTTCAAGCGTTGTGATTCCCGGAAGAATACGACTTTCCAGCGCACGATGGCAATCTGCCAAAATACGTCCGGCCTCCCTCATGTAGCCGATTTCCTCCGGTGTTCGTATTGCTATCTCTATTGGAATCCGCCTCCTTTGAGCATACAAATTCACTAAACCTATCCCATTGTATGCAAGGCGGACACAAAAAAACCGTCTCCTCTGTGGATAGACGGTTTATAAAAGTCGTATTTCTAGTTTTTCGGGTAATCGAACCCTTTAAGATACTGAAGAATTTATGCGACCGAGTTCGTTTTCCACCACCATGGTCAACTCTTCCTCATACCCTCCTGTAATCCGGTATTTTCGCACATATTCCTTTACAAATTTTTTGGGATCCTTAGGCCGGAAAATTCGAGTCATTTCCCGCAGACTTTCCTTAACTTCATTGTGACCTTTCGTTGCCATGTAACTCCCTCCCAAAACGTTGAAAATAAGTGCTCCGTTGAAGAGAATGCCGAAAAGTATTGATGTCCTTATGCAGTGAAGTAGTATGTCTAATTGCAGCTTAGGTCGGGAACACCTTATACAAGGCATGTACCTGACACTATTATTAACCGATTTTCTTTTGGCTGAATCACTACCCCATTATAACATATTCAGATACAGCTTTCAGCTTTCCAGTAAATTTACATTGATTTTACCTATCTTTTACGCATCATGTCATTTGGGGTACTCAATCAGCTGTTGCACAGGGGGTATACCTTATTTATCGGTTTTTGGAGTGTATGTGTTTGGGGTAAAATAAATAAACATAACAAGGAGGGAAAAGGATGAGCCGCTTTGCTCCGCTGTTCACTGCACCTGTTGCCCGTATGTCTGCCCTGAACATAGGAACCTGTGAAGAGGAGGGCGTCAATGTCTCCCTACTTGATCAGGCAGACCGTGAAATCCAAGCCAAGTTTCCTAAAATGCACAGTTTCCTGCTACTACGCCACGGCAAACTGATCTGGGAACGCTATTATAACGGGCATGAAGTAAGCTCTCTGAACGATTTGCGATCCGCGACCAAAAGCTTCACTTCCACGCTCATCGGCATAGCTATGGCTCGCGGTGATATGCCCGGGTCAGAGACGGCTGTGCATAAGCTGTTGCCTGAGTATTTACCTAGGCGGAAGGAAACACTGCTAGAGCAGATTACGATTCGCCATCTGTTGACCATGACATCCGGCTTGTATTGGCAGACGGGCAAAAAGCTCGGAGAAGCTTTTATCCACCGTTTTCATCGCAGCAAAAGCTGGCCGTCCTTTGCCCTGCGCTTACCTGTACAGGAGGATCAACTCGGTGTATTCCAATATCGTAGTGTTGATTCGCACCTGTTGTCCGTGCTGCTGACTCATTGTTGTGGGATTGACGCCTATACGTACGCTCTCCAGCACCTGTTCGAACCCTTAGGCTTCGGAAGAAGTGGTTGGGCACAAGATCCAGAGGGCTACAAAATGGGACACATCGGGCTATATCTGACATCGCGTGACATGGCTAAATTCGGCGATTGCTGCCTTCATCAAGGCAGCTGGAACGGAACAGAATTGATTCCGGCCGATTGGCTGCATCAGGCGACACAGCGACAGGTTGAAGGGTATCCAGAATTCGGAGATTACGGATTCCAATGGTGGACAGGACGACTCCACGGCATCAACTATGCGTGTGCGCACGGACATGGAGGACAGCAAATTTATCTAGTGCCAGAAGCAAACGCAGTCGCAGTATTTACAGCAGATAGCAAGGTGAGCCGTTGGAAAAATCCGCGAACACTGCTGGAGCGCTACGTTTTGCCAGCCGTATCCTCCCTCAACTTGGAACGTTCCTGAAATGAGCTTTAATGTGCTTATTGAATATAGGGGGCTAAACAATCATGGAAGTCTCAGCACCAAAAATTCTAATATTATACGCCAGTTACGGGGAAGGCCATGTGCAGGCCGCTCGGGCGATTATGGACAGTTTGCGAAGACTTGGACGCTGCGAGGTACAACTTCTCGATCTAATGGCTGAATCTCATCCCTGGTTGAACGGTCTGACCAAATTTGTATATATGCAAAGCTTCAAAACCATTCCTCAGCTTTACGGCTGGGTCTATAACATCACGCGCGGTATGCAGGCAAAATCGGCCTTTGGCCATGTGCTGCATTCATTCGGAATGCGTCAACTTACGCTCACACTGAAAAAGGAGTTGCCGGATCTCGTGATACATACGTTCCCGCAGCTCGCGCTCCCGGCGTTACGCCGCAAAATGGGGATGAATTTGCCTATTGTCAACGTGGTTACAGATTTCGATCTGCATGGGCGCTGGCTGCATCCCGATATTGACCGCTACTATGTAGCCACTGAGGATATCCAGCAGGAAGCCGCTCAGCGGGGAATACCTATCGAACGCATTATCGCTACGGGTATTCCGATTCACGCTTCTTTTTATAACATGTCTGCCGACGAAATTCCTGTTCAGGAACAGGTAATTCCATCACTACAGTCTGAGACTACTACGCTACTCATTATGGCTGGCGCCTATGGTGTGCTATCCGGCATACTGGATATCTGTCGGCAATTAAGCCAGCTTCCTCAGTTGCGGCTACTCATCGTCTGCGGACGTAACCAGCAACTGAAAGCAGAATTGGATGCGCTGTATGCAGACCACCCGGACATTTACACCTATGGATTCGTGGACTTTGTTCCAGCACTTATGCGTGCGAGCAATCTGGTGATTACGAAGCCGGGCGGCATTACACTCTCAGAAAGCATTGCATCCGGTTTGCCTATTCTTGTGTTCAAGCCCGTACCCGGTCAGGAGCTAAATAATGCTCTGTATTTGCAGCAAAAAGGAGCTGCCCGTATTGCGCGCACGACGGAGGAGCTGATTCAGCATTGTCTCGACCTGATTTCCATCCCCTCTCTTGCCGAAGAGATGACGCAGGCGATTGAGTTGCTTCGCAAGCCTCATCCCGCAGACCAGATTGCCGAGGATATTTTGCATCAGCTTGTGGATAAAAGACCTTCCGTACGGACAAATTAACGAAGAATAAGCCAGACGGAGGGGATACCAATGGAACGCGAAGGAAAGGATTTGCTCCCGCTTTCGGGTGAAAAGGTAGAAGTGGATGGTGTTTATATTGATGAGGATGGACATGAACAGCATTTGCACAGAGGTCAGCATTTTCCCTCTGATGTTGTTTTGGGTACTTCCGAGTGGAAAATGACCGAATACGCCTTTGATAATCATCATGAAGGACGTACTGATGAACGACTTATCCCCAAAAAGGATGACAAGAATAAAATGGGGAAAATCACACATCCGCGCCGCCATTTAAAAACTGGCGACCGATAATTACGGAAGTATATCCACAGTTACTCCCAATATGTTGATAGTTTGTGGACAATCTGTGTGCAAAGTGTGAGATATCGTTATATTGTCTACAGTTTGTGCACAAATTGTGCATAAAGCATGCTGTTTTTGTGGATAAATAGTAATGTGCGGTGGATAAAGTGCGTACAAGATGTGCAAAACCTGTGCATAACCGTGTGAATGGCTGAGCGAATCCTTTTCGTTCAGCCTTTTTCGTATTTTTATACACATTCTCTAATTCTTTTTTTACCGAGATCGGGTATGTTCGAACGAGAACATCGCTCCCAGAACGATGAGTTGCCCAAAAAGGACTCTATCCCATTAACGAAGACTAATCGAAAATTCGCAAATAGCGCATAGAGGAGTGTAAAATGGAAACGGGGACGAACAGAGTCAAAAGAGGAATTACCGAAATGTAAAAAGGCGTAGTCATCATAGAAATTCTCGCTTCAGGCGGGCGAACATATGCAGGAACGCGGTATATAGAAGCATCTAGCAAAACTCGTTGACCAAAATTTGGAGTAGGGGTGATCCGAATGGCATCTATTAAAATCCTTTCACTTAATGTCGGCATGCCCAAGCAGATCCAGTTTAATCAGAAGGACGTTTCTACGGGGATATTCAAGTCGGCCACAGATGAATATTTGTATTTATCTTATCTAAACTTCGAAGGGGATGGGCAGGGCGATCTAGTTCATCACGGGGGTAAAGAGAAAGCTGTATGCGTCTATCCCTACGAGCACTATCCGTTCTGGGAAAATGAATTGCGGAGACCGCTCGATTACGGCGCGTTCGGGGAAAATTTAACGATAAAGGGTTTGCTAGAATCCGACGTTTGCATTGGAGACGTCTTTAAGCTTGGCAAAGCTATCGTTCAAGTTAGCCAGCCGAGACAGCCTTGCTACAAGTTGTCCATCAAGTACGGCGTACCGGACATGCCCTTGAAGGTACAGCAAACAGGCTACACGGGATTCTACTTCCGCGTTCTGGAAGAGGGAGTTGCCTCTAAAGCCGACGGACTATCCCTCCTTCATCGCCATCCGAAAGCAATTACGGTTTCATTTGCCAATCGAATTATGCATCAAGAGAAGGCTCATATCGAGGGTATTAAACAAATTCTCGAAGTGGAAGAATTGTCCTTAAACTGGAGAAATACGTTTCTAAAACGTTTGGCGGGAACCGAAACGGATTCTCGGGAAAGACTATCAGGCAATTCGTAAGGTGGAAGTGGTTCAATGAATTTGCAAGCTCGTCTGGCTGCAGTCGAACATCGAATCTGCGAAGCTTGTGGGCGATGCGACAGAAGCGCAGTCCAAATGGGAGACCTTTCAAACCACGGAAGGTGGCACTTTATCGGTCATTTGCAAACCAATAAGGTAAAAAAAAGGTTATCGCCAAATTCGAGTATATCCATTCGCTTGACCGCTTATCCTTTGTGTAGAGCCAATTTTTTTACCGAGATCGGGCATATCCTTCAATCCTGCCCTCATAGCTTGTATAGTACGGAGACTTAGCTTGAATCTTTTATAAAGGAGGATATGCCTGACATGTCAGTCTATAAGTCTTCCACAGGATTGGATGAAAATATAGCAGCTGTCCTGTGCTATTTGTTCGCCTTTATTGGCGCGCTGGCCTTTGTCATGCTGGAAAAGAAAAGCCGATTCGTATTATTTCACGCACTGCAATCCATACTTCTTTTTGTAGCCCTTATGATCGGACATGTGCTGGTCGGATTCATTCCGCTACTCGGTCCTTTCCTCGCTTCCCTGCTAACGCTGGCAAGCCTTGCCTTGTGGATTATCTTGTTAATTCGTGCGGGCCAAGGAAAGTGGCTCAAGCTTCCCTGGATAGGCGATCTGGCTCTTCATCAAGCCCGGCAGTT